>CEUV01043555.1_pt1 | contig 33888 bp, 19 predicted proteins | sample 356401 | NCBI WGS metagenome assembly CEUV01 (sample SAMEA2622710, study PRJEB7988) | marine metagenome | isolation source: saline water (ENVO:00002010), including
GTCAGTCATCTCGCGTCTCTCTCACTCACGACGACGTCTCCGCGCGCGCGCGCGTTCCACGCGTCCCACCACCGTCTCACGACGGTCATCGCGTTCCCTCGCACTCCTCCTCGCGCGAGATCGCTCCGGACGAATCGAATGCGGTTACGATTCGTCTTCATCAATCCATCCATCGGCATGGACATCGATCGCGCGTACCTCTGATCGTCCCGCGTCGCACCGCGCGCCGGTGCGTCGTCGGCGCCGCGGAGACGCGCATCCTCGTCCTCATCATCGCCACCGCGAGACGCTCGGCGTCGTCGTGTGTCGCTCGCGCCACCGTCAACGCGACGGATGCGCGCATCGATGCGCGGGGACAGCCTGGCGGGGGGACTCGTGTTTGAGTCGTGATCGGTGAAACGCGGTCGGCGACCGACCGGTGTTGAACCGGCGAGAGAGACGAGACGGACAGAGGCGCGGGACGACGTGCGGACGGGACGCGCGGATGCATGGACGGGAGAGAGATGGATCATTTCAACAGCACTTCGAGCGAGGGGCGTGGATCGGCGTCGGGGATGATTTCGTAACGCCACACGACGGCGGGACCGTACGAGGCCAAGACGTGACGCGCGTGGTCGACGGGGGCGGCGGCGTGCACGACGCCGGTGACGCGCAGAGGTTGGAGCTCGGCGATGAGCTCTGCGGTGCGGGTGTCGTAGACGTAGACGACGCCAGAGGTGCAAGAATCGCCGCACGCGAGGAATTTACCATCCGAGGTGCAGTCGAAACGGCACGCCGGACCGGGATAGCTGACGTTGGCGCCCCGATAGCGCTCGTTGGGAAGCGTCCACTGTCGTAAGCGTTTGCCCGCCGCGAGATCGAAGGTTTCGATGCGCGCGTCGCGCGTCTTGGCGTACAGAACGTTGCCGTAGATGCGAACGCAATCGACCGGGTGTTTCGCCTTGAAAGTGGGCGTGGGAATGGTCTCGCCCTTGGTCGTCTTCGGCGCCTTGGCGCCGTCGGCGAGCTTCCATTTTCGCACCGCGCCGCCTTGGACGTGACCGGTGACCGCAGTCTTACCGTCGGCGTCGCACGCTACGGACGACGCAACCGCTTCGACGTTGATCGTCTGCACGCACTCGCCCTCGCCGTCTTCACCGCCGAAGATGTCCCAAACCTTCAAGAGTCCGTCCTCGCCGACGGAGACGACGCGCCCCGCTCGCTCGCTCGCGCAGCACATGTCTCGCACCGGTCCACCGACGTGCGCGGGTAACCGCGCCACGACACGATTTTCAGTCACACTAATCACACTGATCACCCCGTTTTCATCCCCAACGGCTAAAATCGCATCACCGAATTCGTGCCCGCGTCCTCTCGTCGCCCCGCCCGCGACGTTCTCCTTCTCCTCCTCCGCGTCGTCGCCGCTTCGCACCCAGCACACCGCCGTGATCTCCCCCCCCCGCTGATGTTCCGTCGTCTCGTGCACGTACTGCGCCACCACCGCCGTGTGATCACCAAAGTGTTCATCATCGTACACCGTCGCCGTTCGTCCCCCGCACGTGGCGTACAGATTCGAAACCCGCGTCCCGCGTCCTCGCGCAAACTCCACGTGCGTCGTCGTCGCCGCGCCGTGATTCTCCCGAATCACAGTCTTCAGCTCTAACGCCGCGAACGACCGCTTTCGCGCGCCGTCTCTCTCATCGTCGTCCGCGCGCACGAGCGACGCCTCCTCGGCCGCGCGTTTTTTCCGCAACTTTCGCTGCGGCGAGTTCATCGCGGTCGTTCGTTCTCTCTCTCTCTCTCTCTCGCGCGCGTCGATCGATCACGATCACGAGGTCACGAGGTCACGAGGGTCACGACGCACGATCCGGATCGCGCGCGCGCGTCGCGCTCTCCCGCGCGCGTCGAGGGACGACGGACGACGACGACCGGGAACGCGCGCGCCAGTTCAAAATCACATCCCATCCCACCCGTGGGGCGGGTGAGACCGTGGTCCCTCCATGGACGAGTCATGACCCGTCATGATACAGCATACATACGACACCCACCACTCTCGTATCTCGTATAACCCATACACAAACAACCATCAAAATACAAACTGCCGTCGCCCCCGCGCCCGCGCCCCTCTGTGCGCGGCGGCGCGTCTCGACCGACCGACCGACCGACCGCGCGCGGCGCGTGGATTCATTCGGTGCGTCACCGCGCGTCGCGACACCGCGCGAGGGCGAGCGCGCGCGCGTCGTTCGTTCGTTGAGTTCGATCGCCGCGTTCGTGAGACTCGTCGTCGGATCGGTGCGCGATCGCGCGCGCGAGAGAGAGGATCCGGATCGCGCGAGCGCGAGAGCGAGCGCGCGGAATGGCGGAGGAGGACTCGCGCGGACGCCCGCGCAAACGGAAATCGAGATGGGACGCGGTGGATGATGGTGGTGGTGATGCCTCCGGGGTCGCTCCCGCGCCGAGGTTCGGCACCGGGGTGTCCGCGGGCGGCGGCGGGATCGCGTTGCCGGACGCGGCGGCGATTCAGGCGCACCTGGCGTCCAAGGGAGTGGTGGCGGCGAACGCGGCGCCGACGCTGCGCACGGACGATCCGGAGACGGCGAAGCGATTCGCCAAGTATCAGGACGTGTCGCAGCGGTTGACGATGCGTGATTTTACGGATGATCGTCCGGAGAGCGATCGGAGTCCGTCGCCGCCGCCAAAGTATAACAAGTTTGGCGTCAAGGTGAACACGCGCGAGGCGCGCATGAAGGATAAATTGTACCGGGAGCGAGACGAGCTCATCGAATGGTTGATGACGAACGCGAGAGAGTTTCAACCGCCGCCGGATTGGCGACCGAGGAAGAAGGAGAGAAAGTTGTACGTGCCGGAGGATGAGTATCCGGGGTATAATTTCATCGGGTTGATTTTGGGACCTCGCGGGAACACGCAAAAGCGCATGGAGCGCGAGACGAACACGAGAATCATGCTTCGTGGGAAAGGGAGCGTCAAGCCGGGAGCGCACCGAGACCACAAGACGGATTACAAGGAGGACGAACCGTTGCACGTCGTGATTTTGGGCGAGACGTGGGAGGGCGTGGACGCCGCGGCGGAGATGGTGGAGCACCTGTTGCGACCAATCGACGAGGAAGAAAACGTGCACAAGCGCATGCAGCTTCGCGAATTAGCCTCCATCAACGGTACGTTCGTGGAGACGTTCGGCGCGTGCCGTTTCTGCGGTGTGCAGGGTCACGTGCAGGCGAACTGTCCCGAACGCGAGAAAATGGAGAGCTATCGCGCGCCGGCTGAGTTGGTGACGTGTAAGATTTGCGGCGACGGCGGACACCCGACGCGCGATTGCCCGCTCGCGGGTAACGTTGCCGCCGCGGGTGCCGCGAAGGAGGAGATGAACAGCGAGTACTCGGCATTTTTGAACGAAATTGGTGTTAGTAAGGATGAGCTCAATCAACGCGCCGGAGGTCCGGCGGGATCGAGCGGCGTCGGCGCGCCTCACGCGAGCGCGCAAACCGGACCTCGGGGAACGTACAACAACTTGCGACCGGGAGATTGGATCTGCGAGCCGTGCGGCTATCCAAACTACGCCTCGAGACAAGTGTGCAAGCGATGTAACGAACCTCGACCGGCGGGCGCCGGCGGTGCGGGACCACCTCCCAACCAGTACGGGGGAGGCGGCTACCGTCAGCAAAACTTTGGCAGTGGTCCGCCGGCGTATCACCAACAGCAGGTGCCGCCTCGCCGCGCGCCGCCGCCGCCGCCGCCGATTCCGGCCGGCATGCAAGTGCACGGCGGGCACGTGATGCCCGCGGCGGTGAACGTGCCCCCTCCTCCTCCTGAGGACGGCACCGCGGGTATTCCTCCGCCGCCACCGGAGGACGGTTCGGCGGGCTTGCCTCCGCCGCCCGTGGTGAACGTCCCGCCTCCACCGATCGTGAACGCCGCTCCGGTGAACGTCCCGCCTCCGCCGGTCACGGACGCCGCGCCGGCGAACGTTCCGCCGCCGCCGAGCGACGAACCCGAAGAAGGCGAGCTCGGCACAGTGCCGCCGCCGCCAGCCGACTCAAAGGAGGCGGAATTCGCGTCGTTCATGAACAATCTTTAGAAAAATCGTTTCGAAATAGACTAGCGCCGCGTCAAATGCGCCGCGGTTAATTGCCAACGAACGCACGAGTTCATTCAATCCAATCTATCGTAGCTATTACCAATCACTCTTTTCCTCGCAACGCCGCGAGTTCGTCGTCGCTTGCGCGCAGGAGACGCAACATGTGTTGCGTCTTTTCGCCACCGTCGTTGCCGACGTGCGGAAATATGATTCGCGGCTGAACAAAGTCGACGAACGCGCGAAGTTCGCTGAGACTCGAATGTTCAGAATACGGAAGACCGTATTGTACGAGTTTACCGCGTTGCCGTCGCGCCGTGGCTCGTCTCGTCTTCGCGTTTGCCGAAAACGTCCAACCCGTCGGTCGAAACGCGATGACGGTGTCGAAACGTTTCTTGTAATACTTGAGAATCGACGCCATCTTCATGAAACTCGTCGAACCCATGGGAACGACGTGTAAATTCGTGCGCGAATCGTCGAACGTCATCGCGCTCTTCTCCTCGGGCAGGAGGCCGATGGCGTCCATGACGGGGCGCTTCGCCTTGCCGATGTACACTTTTCGATTGAGCGTCTTCGCGGCCTCGAAAAACACCTTCTCTTTGCCGATGGTGTACGATCCGAAGAGAAACAACTTACGCGCCGATAAGTTGTCCTCGTGCACGAGGGCATCCCTCACAGCCTTGAGCACCGTCTCTTGCGACGGAAAATCGTCGTGTTCGAGCGAGCAGTACGTCGTATCTAATATGAGAATCGGCGACACCTTCCTCGTCGGTGACGCGATCCGCTGAAGCGTCGGATCGTCGCGCATGCGTTCGTGATATCTAAAATCCCCGGTGTGTAACACGGGCGACGCCGTCGGTCGCGTCGGAAACTCGAAAAGTATCATGGCGGCTCCCGGACAGTGATTCGCCTCGACAAAGGTCACGTCGACGCCCTCCAATCGCCTCGTGACGCCGATCTCGAACAATCGCAATCGGCGAGGATCGACGCCGAGCTTTTCTCTCACCAAATCCAAAGTCGTCTTCGTCCCGTACACGTATCCTCGATCGAACGTCTTCGTCAGTCCGCGGTGGTGGTCGGCGTGAAAATGCGTCAAGAACCAGTGCTCGCACCACGTCGCGCCGGCGTACTCGAACCCATCCACGATAAATTTCGTCCCCGGCGGTCGAATCCACGCCGGCGCCGTCGTTCTCTCTCGCACAGACCGCGTCTTCGTCCCTCGCGTCGGCCTCTTCGCGGAGACGCGCGACGCGTTCCCGCGAGCGTCCTCATCGTCCTCGTCCCCACCGCCCCAGTTCGCCCGCTCTCGATCGAACACGGGCGCCACCTCCACCGTCTTCGCCCGTTTCCCATCGCTCTCCCAAATCTCTCGAATCGCTCGCGCCATTCGAATCCTCGCGCCCAGCGTCGCGCCCGCCCGCCGCGTCGCGAGCGTCGACGCCGCGCATCCACGCATCTCTCCCACCGTCAGCCCTCGCAAGCGCTCGACGTCCACCGGATCGAACACGCGAGGTCCTCTCGCGCGCATCCACGTCGCGAACGCCTCGGCGTCGTCCGCACCGCGCGCCCGCGCGTCCGCGAGTTCGTCGATTGACGTCATCTCTCCTCCCATCTCTCCGCGCATCACCGCGCGCGCGTCCCCGACGCGCGCGTCGGTGAGAAGACGACGACGCGCGCGCGCATCTCGTCGAGCGCGCGCGTCGAGCGCGCGCGCGACGCGATCGGTCCGCGTCGGAGTGACGCCGCGAATACATGAATTGCAGTGAAAAATCCAATGAACGACGCGCGAGACGTCGACGCGCGCCGAGGCGACCGAGAGCGACGCGATGTCGACGCCGGAGAAACGCAAGCGCACCGTGGAGTGGGACGAGGCGAACCTGGCGAAGAATTTCGCCGAGAGAAGCGCGACGATGAAGATCGATGAGATCGAGACGCCGTGGCACTCGCCGCCGAGGGAACTGTTTCACGATCTGAGCGTCGAAGACGAGGGACGAGCGCCGAGGGAGGACGTCGCGGAGCGAGAGCGAAGGCACGCGGAGGTGATGGCGAAGCTGCACGAGGTGATTCGGGCCGACGTGCGGGGGAGGAGGGACGGAGGCGGAGGAGAGGGAGGGGAAGACGCCGCGGCGACGGATGACGCGCCGTCGACGGCGAGGGGTGAGACGGAGGCGAGTGAGGGGTCGGGCGTCGCGTTTCACGATCCCGACGCGAGGGATGAAGATTTCGGGAACGACGCGGAGGAGGTGGTGAAGAGACGGTTGTTCGAGGCGAAGCGAAAGGCGTTTCAGGCCAAGGGAAGGTCGACGAAGCGCTACGAAGAGGAGGAGGACGAGTGAGGAGCGGGGGCGTTCGCGTCGACGCGATTTACTTTTGTTTTGATGTAATACCCGATTTTCTAGTCTGAACTACGCGCGCTCGGCGGATGGGACGTCTTCGTCGACGTCGTCGATTTCGCTCGCGCTGACGACGACGCCCGAACCGACGTCGCCCTTGACGACTTTATCTACGACGTCGAAGAGGTGCGCGGTGGCGCTGTCGGCTTGACTCGTGAGTAAGACGGTACGCTTGGGAAGCGCGCGAAGGAGCGAGGTGACGCGAGCGATGCCCTCGGCGTCGAGATGTTGAAGAACTTCGTCGAGCACGAGCGTGTCGCACGCGACGCCGCATCTCTCAGACGCGAGATCGGCGTACGCGAGCGCGAGGGCGAGGGCGACTCGGCGACGTTCACCACCCGAGAGTTGACGAAGAGATCGAGCCACCAGACTCCCATCCGGACGGCGAGCGTGGATGACGCGTTCGATTCGTTCTGCCGCGCTCGCGCTCACCGTCGCCTTGGAAGACTTTCGCTTCTTCTTCTTCGCGTCAGAGGCGTCATCAGCCTCTGCGTTTTCCTCCTCCTCAGTGTCCATCACTCCAGCGCCTGCCGGTCGAAGTTCGAGGGTCAACGCACCGCCAGTCAGCGCGTCCATGTACTGTCCGACGCGCGCACTCAAATCTCCGAGCGCGCCCTCGAAGAGATAACTCTGGATGCCCTTCGTGCTAAACGCGGTGTCGGCGGCTTGCGCGGTGCTCAGCAAATCTCTCCCGACGTCCAAATGTTCGACGCGTTCCTTGAGGGACTCGCTCTCGCTCGAAAGTTGAGCCTCCAATTCTTCGAGCGCGCTCGCGTGCGGGTTCGAATGCGCCGAGTGGTTGAACTCGTTCAGATCCTGAATCCGTCTCGTGGCGTCTCGTCCCGCGCGTTCGGCGTCCACGATCGTGTCTTCAGCATCTTTGACTAGTTGACGGATAAAATCGCCATCGTTGACGTTCATCTTCTCTGCGTCTTGAGGGGTCGAAGGCGGTCCTCTCGACGACGCCGCTCTTCCGCCTTGCGTCAAGACGGGGTCGAGACCCACTAAAACACCCGCCGATACGCTCGCATTCGTGGAATGTTCGTACGCCTGAAACGCGTCATCGACACTCATGCCGAGCGCTTCCGAGAGTATGTCTTGAGGTGCCGTGTTGAGAAGCATCTCGGCGCGCGACGCCACGTTGCTAATCACGCTCAGCGACCGCTGCGCGTGCCTCAACTGATCCGTCGCGTTCGCCGACGCCGTCGCGTTCATCTCAACGCGCGCTCGTTCAGCTTTGCGCGCAAAAGTGGCACTTTCGTTGAGCGTACGTCTGTCTTCCATGGCCGCATTGAGAGACGTCGTCGCGCGTTTGAGTTGTTCAATTGTCTTCCCGTGTTCGATGGCTGCGTTGCGTGCCTCGTCTTTTAATTTAATCAACGTCTCCTTGTGATGCGTGGGATCGATGGCTTGTAAACATCTATTGCACGTACCCACGCCATCGGGATGAGAATGTGCGCCACCAACTCCGGCGAACATCTCCACCGCCGCGTGGCTTTGTCGACCCAACGCTCCCGCGCTCGCCTCCTTGGCTTGCAAATCTCGTACCGCCGCGTTCAATCGCTCAATCTCACCTTCGATTGCGACCGCCTTGTGCTCGAACTCGGACTCTTTCATCTCGAATCGTCTCGCCGCATCTTCAGATTCGCTGCGAGACGAATCGATGACGCGCTCGGCGTGGCCCGACGTCACCTCCAACGCCTCGCTCACTCGACTCAGCCTCTGTAAGAAATGATTCGTCCTCGCCAGGAATTGTGTAAACGTTTTGGACACTGTTCTCGAGCTCGCCTCGAGCTCACTCACGCGACGCGCGTGTTCCTCTTCCCACTTTTCACTCTCTAATCGCGCGTGATCGCGGCGCGCGTGTGTGCGACCGATGTACTCTTCGCGAGCCTTGACTTCGGCGACCATCGCGTTCACGTTTCCTCTCGCTTCGCTCACGCGCTTTCTTGAGATGTCCTTCGCCTTCGTCCACGTATCAGCCTCGACCAATTTTCCTAAAGCAGCCTTCAGCGATGCGTCGTTCGCATCGAGCAAAGCCCCAACCGTGTGCTGACCGTGAAAGGTCGTGTTCGCGATGACGTCGGCGCCGATATCGTCGTTAATGCCTTGTTGCGTCAGCTTTGACTCCGCCATCGTCTTCTCTTCACCATCGATCGCATACTTCAGGCTGACTAATTTGGATCTATTCACCTTACGTTCGACCCAGAACGGGATGCCGCCGTTTACGAAACCCTCGAGGCGCACTCTACCGAACTTGGACGAATCGTTGACGACGTCGGATTTCGTCAGCGACTTCCCGGACCCAGCCCCATCGATCCGCAAATCGCTTTGCCCCGTGAGCGCCCACATCGGAGACATGACGAGCGTCGTTTTACCCGCCCCGTTCGAGTCTGAGCACGTATCAGTTCGATTCTCGCCGACGACGACGCATACGCCTCTCGATCCGAGCGGATACCGGGTGGTGGATTGGAACGTTCCAAATCCTTCCACCTCGACCGTGTCGAACGCCACTCGGACACCTTTGGATTGTCTACGCGTTTCCGGGGCATCGTCAAGAGCGGCGACCTCTTGCAAGACCTCTCGTCCGAACGCGCTGACTTTCGGCGCCATTTCACTCGCGACGGCGTACGCGTCGAATAATCCCGCGGGACCGAGCTCTTCAGCCTTTGGAATCCGCGTGGCGAGCTCTTTCGTCACGTAACACACTTCGACGACGTATCCACTGTCGCGAGCATTTTGTACCACTTTCGGAACCGCATCCGAGACGGCGTTCATGGCGTCTATGGGAAGCGTCCAACGGATGATGTCTCCCGGACGTGCTTTCGACGGGACGCTCGCCTCGAGTCCTTCCACGACGAAGTGTTTCGGCCCGATATCTAGACCCACGCGAGCGTTCGAACCCTCAACCCACGTCTGAGAATTCAGCACGAGGAGCTCCTTCACCTGACCCGCCTCCGATCGCGACACTTCGTAAGGCGAGCCGACGTACGTGATGTTCGTGTTCGGCACGACGTGCGGTTTGTGATAGTGTCCCGTGTACGTATTCGCGCCGCCAAAGAGTTCGGGATCTAAGCCGTCTCGAGCTTGAAACGTCTCGTTCATGGACGCCCCCACGACATCGGCGTGACAAAATATCGCGTTGAACTCGCCTTGCGTTTCCTCGATCGCGCGCTTGAGTTCGTCAGAGTTTCTGCGATACGGCAACCAGAGCGCGCCTCCGTACAGCGTCGGTCCGTCGAACACGACGATGTTCGGATTCGCCTTGGCCAACGGCGTGAGCGCGTGCGATAAACCTCCCGCTGTGACTTGATCGTGGTTTCCGGGAATCATGATCGTCGGCGCCGTCCAATTCGCGCTCGACATGAGCGCCAACGCTTCGTTGAGCGGTTCCACGGGAATCGCGCCTCTCGCGTGCCAAAAGTCTCCCAGAAACACCACGCCGGCGTTTTGCGCCGTCGCCTCCGCGTGGACGCGTCGTAACACCTCTCTACACGTCTCCATCGTTCGCTTACTGACGTGTAAATCACTGAAGACGATCCAACGCTCGACGCTCTCGTGCGCCGGCGACAGTTTCGAGGCGCGCTTCACGCTCGCCGGTCCCGTCGACGTCGGCGCCTCCTTCCCCACCGACCTGACCGGCGCGGCGCGAACGATGCGAGGATCTATGGGAAGTTTTCGCGCGCGCCCGAACGCGCGCGCCGTCCCGACCACCGAGCGCGCGCGCACATTCTCTTTCCCGCCAAAAGCCACGTTCGAAGCGTTCGCGCGGTTAAACGCCCCGCGCGAGTCCGCGACGAGCGCGTCGACGCGCGCGAAGAGTCGTAAACCCATCTCACCGCGATTAGAGCGATACCGCGCGAGCGTGCTCACCGCCGCGCGTCGCATGCTGACGCTTCGCGCGCACGATTTGGATTACTCGTCCCACAGTCCCACAGTCGTCGACGCCATCGCATCGCGCGCGCGCACGAGCGTCGCCGCGTCGCGCGCGAGCGTTGCCGACGATGTCGTCGACGCCGCACGCGCGCGTGCGCGTCGCGTCGGAGGAGCTGCGCGCTGAGGTGGACGCCCTTCGCGCGCACCTCGAGCCGGTGGTTGAGCCGCGCATCGGGGACGTCGCGTCTTCGGCGATGACGGCGCGACGCGTCGACGATCGTGCGTCGACGGCGTCGACGACGCGCGAGCGCGCGCTCGAGCGCGAGCTGGCGCGCGCGCGCCAGGAGAGGGAGGAGAGCGAGGCCTTTTGGAAGTCGACGCTGGAGCGCGAGAGGACAGAGTTGCGAACGCTGCGGGAGAGCGCCGAGGCTCGCGCGAGAGGGGCGATAGATGAATTGCGCGAGGTTTTGGAGGATAAACTTCGTTTAGAGTCGGCGTGCGAGGCGTTGGTGGCGGAGATGGAGGCGGATCGAGAGCGGGCGGCGGCGAAGAGGCTCGCCGACGTCGCCGAAGGAGAGGCGTGGGACGCGGCGACGCGCTTTGACGAGACGCGAACGATGCACACGGCGCTCGTGGGATGGATAGAGGGCACTAGTTTTAGCATTAGAATGCGAGGGGTCGAGCGTCGCGCGCATCAGCGACGCACGCGGGAGGCAATGGCGGGGTGGAGAGACGCGGCGAGATGGTCGAAGGAGACGCGGGAGATGCGTCGTCGCGCAGACGCACGATTGCTCGATCGAGTGTTGGTGCACTGGGCGCTGTGCGTCGAAGTTCGTCGTTCGGGAGATGGCTCGATTCTACGACGCGCGTTCTCGCGATGGTGGCGAGCGACGAGGGAAGGCGCGAATCGAGACGTCGCCTCGGCGGGCGAGAAGGCGGTCGTCGCGTTGGCTCGCGCGCGCGAACGTCGCGCGCTTCACATCGCCTTTCTGTCGTGGGGGCTGCAAGCGTCGAACGCGCGAAGCGCGCGCGCATTCGCCATGGAACTGTTGGCGAGCGAACGCATCGAGGGTGACTCGGCGCTGTGTAGACTCAAGGCGCGTCGACGCGGCGCGTAGTCTGTCGGTCGACACGCGAGAACCAGCGGTGATTAGCCGAGTAGTATTTAAAGTAAGAATTCATGCTGTTCTAAGGCCTTGCCTTCTACGCGCGCGAAAATCCACCGGCCGTTTCGATCATGCGTTTTTCCCGATCCAACACGCACGACGTACCGCACGCGCTGCACTTGTGCTCGAACGTAGCCGCGGGTGTCTCACCGCCGAAGAATTGCTTGATGGGCATCTCGCAGCACGGGCAGTTACCGACCAAGATTTCCGCGTTTTGCAAGTCGGTGTATTTGATCAACTTCACCGTCAAGATCAAGCACAACGTGACGGCGAAACCGATGGAGAGACCGCCCGGGACGTGCACGCCGAGGAGCCCCAAGAGGACGCTCGGAGCCAAGCCGACAGCCAAAGGAGCCACCGCGAGCGCACTGTACATGGTGATCACGCTACCGGTATCGTTCTCGAGAACAGGGCTCGTCGCCGAGAGCGTGCACGTCGCCCCTCTGATCCCGACATCGATTCCTAACTTTTTCATCTCGTTGCCCAAGAGTTCAAACTCGCTCTCGTCGAGGAGCTCCTTACCCTTCACGAAGAGCAACAACGCCGTGACATCCGTGCGCTTACCCTCCGCCTTCACTCTTTGCTTCAATTCCTCGTACTTTTCATCGTCCACGATCGGATCACCGCGAGAATACGAGATGGCCGCCTGCACGAATTCGATCTCGTACCTTCGCAGCGTCGGAAACCCGCTCCCTTGCCAGTTCAATTCTTCCCTCAATCGATCGTAATCCTCATCGTTCAGCGTAAACTTACCACCGTTGTAGTAATTCCAAAGCGCATCGACGTACATCAACTCGAGATCCGCCAACGAGCACGTGCTCGGATCGTCGATGGAGCACGACACCCCGAGGTCGGGGTTCACCGTCGACGCGCCCTCCTCCCCGCCCGCCACCCTGACGCTCCTTCGTCCCGCGCGAATCCCGCGTCGCGCGCGCGTCACCGCCTTCCCGGACGTCACCGTCGATGACACCATCGCCATCGCGCGCGCGACCACCATCTCGCTCGCTCGTCGAGGTCAAATCGATCGAATCGATCAAATCTATCTAAAAATCCCGAGACGAGACGTCGACGTCGTTCGTTCGTTCGTTCGTTCGTTCGTTCGTCCACCGTTCGATCCGACGCTCGCTCGCTCGCGAACCGATCCGATCCGATCCGATCGAACGTTCGCCGTTCGCGTTCGCCTCGCGTCGACGTGTGTCGTCGCGTCGCGCGCGCGTGCCGACCCGCGCGCCCATCCACCCCATGCGCGCCGGGGGGGACTCGTGTATGAGTCGTGATCGGTGATCGGTGCGTCATGGCGATTGGTGAGTCGTGAACGGCGAGTGTGTGTGTGGTGGGGTGGGCGCGGGAGACTACGCGAAACAAAACAACAGGGCGTACATGTACAGGGCGGGCGGCGGTTCGAACGGTTCGAAGGCGTGGATGCGACGCGATCGGTGGAGGGTAGGTGACTAAGCGCCGGATGGACCCGGCTCGTCCGTCGTCGTGGACGGACGAGGCGCGTCGGACGCGTCGGCGTCGGCGTCGGCGTCGGCGTCGGCGGGCGGCGCGAGAGGCGGCGGAGGCGCGGACGCGCCCGCGGGCGTCGCGCCGGACGAGGGTGGAAGCGGCGGTGCGTCGCTCGGACCGGCGGGATCCCCGGATGGGTTCTGCTTGAAGTCTTCCCTGGGGACGATGTCGACGAGAAAGTCGAAAATGTCCGTCTTGGTGATGGCGGCGGCGATGTCGCTCCTCAGGAGCGTTCTGCGTTTACTCTCCTGCGCGTGCACCCACGCCCGGGTGGTGAGCTCTAAAATAAACATCTCGCACGCCTTCGCGAACAACACCGGCGCTTCGCTGGAGATCATGCGCACGTCCTCGTCGCTCTTCATGATCTTCTTGATGCGCGCCAACGGAAGTAAATGCGTCTTAAAGTCGCTCGTCGCCTGTATCTCCTCCATCTGCTCCCGCCAAAACTTTCTCAACCGAGCGTTTTGAATCGCGTACGACGGGTTCACCGCCTGCGCCACCGTGCTCATACCCAACGCGTGCGCGATCTGTGCCTGATGCTGTCTCAACTGCGCGCCGTACAACTCTTGAAACTGCTCCGGAGTCAGCGCTGGCGCCCCCACCACCGGCGGCGCGAACGCCATGGGCACGCCCGGCATCCCCGCCTGGGGTGGGTACGGCGGTCCCGGAGGATATCCACCCCCACCACCCATTCCGGAGCTCCCCGGAAGTCCACCCGGCCCGTTCATGCGCACGGGCGTCCGAGTCTGCGTCGCGAAAAACAAACCGACGAGAGTCAGTCGCGCGTTCGGTTTCGGTTTCGGCGCGTCCCCTCGGACTCTCCCGATCTCACGCCCCCCACCCCTCGCGCGCGCCGCGTCTCGTCCCGCGCCGAACGCCGCGCGTCACAAAAACCTCCGCGCGGTCGCCCGGACCCCTCCCGCTCCCGCGCGTCCGATCCGCGCGCGCGTGCGCGAGTCGTGACCGAAGGGACGATTCGTTCGTCGAGACTCTTCCGCGCGCGCGCGAGACGCGGACGCCGCGGACGAGAGAGAGTCGAGGGAGAGACGAGAGAGAAAACACCCGTCGCGATCGATCGACGCACCGCGCGAACTCGACGCGCCGTTCGACGGCGTCGTGGACTGACGCGCGCGAATTGGATTAGCGTCGTATTGAAACCTCCGGTGGGCGTCGTATTGAAACCTCCGGTGGCGGCGTCTTCGCGCCGACGAACGCGCGGTGCGCGCGCGGATGCGCGCGATAAAAATTATCGCGGCGGTCGCGGCGGTCGTCGGCGCGGAGACGCGCGTCGTGACGGCGACGGGCTCGCCGTTTGCGTATTTCGAGGCGCGCGCGCCGCCGACGCCGACGGGGGGCGCGCGCGTCGGGGCGTTCGGGATGGTGGCGGTGCCGAAATGCTTTCCCGCGTGCGCGTGGAAGGATTCGGTGGAGCGACCGAAGGTTCGAGCGGACGCGTGGAGGGTGAGGGATGAGATTTTGGTGGAGCGGTTCGAGGCGGCGGCGGGTGCGGCGAGAGAGGGGTGGGACGAGAGCGGTGCGAGCGAGCGAGCGGGCGCGTGAATGGCGACGTGCGTGGTTCAGACGAGTCGCGTCGAGGATAGAGGTCTCAGAACGCGCGAAGATCCGCGGATGAATGTGTGTTGTGATTAAATTACCGAGCTCAAACGAGCGCTTTGTGTATCTACATGTCGTGCGAGAAAGAATGATCGAACATCTCGTCCGTTTCCGCCCAAACGTGACCGTGGGATGTCTCAGCTATGGTGTTTGCACTTAAGTGGCGTGCTTGCGAGTTCTGCGTCGCGGTTTTTGCGCAGATGCGCCCGCGGCCACGCGCGGCGCGGCGGCGGCCTCCGAGGCGAAACTTGGTAAATCATCCGTCGAGCCGAACTCTTCTCCCAGACTCGAAGGGAGATCTCCCAACCTCGTCGCGATGCGGTCGACGTCCGCACTCACGGTCTTCGTCGACCCACTGCCGCGTCCGTACGTGCCCGTGGCGCTGATGTCGAAAGGCGCGTCGGCGGGGACCGTCACGGGCGCTTGATGTCCAGTGGACATCGTAGTCCACATCGGCTGCGGTTGCACGCCCGCGTGTCCGTACGCGTACGCCGCGGACATGGGATATCCAGGATTGTACGCGGTGAATAAGCCACTCCCGTCGGAAAACGCCATGCCGTACGCCGGCATCACCCCTTCGCACTGAGCTCCGATCCACTCGGTGTAGCTCGTATCGCTCGGCGTCGGAACGCTCATCATTCTATTCTTCTGATCGCCATTTGCCGGACCATCGTCCCGTTTGGACGCGCGTAATACGCGCCGCTCCTCGCGTTCGCGCACTCGGCGGCCTCCGCGCTTTTTCTTCGTCTTTTCTTCTCTGCGGCCATCCGCCGCCGCCGCCGTCGGCTCCGGCTCCGGCTCCGGCTCCGGCTTCGGCGCGGTCTTCGTCACCGCTCGCTTGGTCCGTCGCAAAACTACGAGCGGCGCGGCTGAGCCTCGCGATTGTAATAAATCACTCCCGGGCGTGTCCACGACGCGCTCACTCTCTATTCTGGATCCGTTAAATGTGTCGGCGGCGACAGACGCGTCGTCGGCGTTCTTCTCCAAACCGCTTCTCGGCGCTCTCGCGTCCGCGTTGGATTCCTCTCGTCCTCGCTCGACGGATCGCCTTCGCGTGAGCACGCGACGTGCGGGCACGTCAGGACGCCCCGATCGCCCACCTCCGCCTCCGCGAGAGGCTCCGCGCCTCTCCGTCTCTACCGACGGCGTTCTCCCGACGCTTCGCTCGTCCTCGTCCTCGCGTCTCGCTCGTCGCACCGCGCGTCCATCGTCGTCCATGTACCTGCGCACCTGTTCAACCACATCGCTCGCGATCCCGAACCCGTTCGCGCGCCTATCGTCCCCCAAAGAAGGGTACTCCACCGAACGCGTCTCGGGCCCTCCTCCGTCGCCGCTCCTTCGCCTTGACTCCCCTCGCGCGGTTCCCCCGTCCTCGCCCTCCTTCGCCCTCGAGAGCACGCGAATCGCGCCGCCTCCGTCACCCTTCGCCCCGACCGCGCTCGACCCGTCCACCCTGCCCCACGTCGCGCCCGCCAGCGCCACCTCGCTCCGCGCGCTCGCGTCCTCGCCCGCCGCCGTCCCGGAGGTCCGTCCACCGTCTCCACCCGCGCCCGCGCCCGCGCCTCCCCACGTGCGCGTCGAATTAAACGCCCCCCGCGCGCTCACGCTCGTCCCGGTCTCCTTGAGCACGCTCGGAAGGTTCACCGGTTTCGGCACGGACACTTTGCCACCCTTGTGCTGATGATGATGATTATGCCCGTGAAACGACCCCGACCCGCGTCCGTCGCGTCCACCGACGGACGCGCTCCCACCGCCGTCACCACTGCCGCCCGTGGACGCCGATCCGAGCCCTCGACGTCCCCGCGCGCGGGCGTCGTGCGTCGGCATGTCGTCGGTCCGCGTTCGGGCGTTCGTCGATGCGTTCCACCGACTCGCGCGCGTTCGAGGCGGACGCGCGCGCCGTCCGTCGGTCGACGGCGCGCGCGCGCGTTCCTCTCGCTCCTCGCGCGCGCTCGTGCGACGCGCGCGCGCGAGCGCACCGTCGCGACGCGCGAGCGTGATTGACGCCAGTGATGGACGCGAGCGACGGGTGGACGGACGACGACGACGTCGCCGGCGTCGACGACGACGACGACGGGTGGGGCGCCGGGGAGGACAAATGTGACGTCGCGCGCGTCGTCGGCGCGCGCGCGGGCGCCGATGCGCGCTCGAGCGATGGGTGGGACGAGGACGAGGACGGTTCGAATCTGGACGAGGACGAGGACGACGAGGACGACGAGGACGACGCGTCGAGCGATGGATGGGGCGACGAGGACGCGGTGATGACCGCGTGGGGTGCGTCGATGATGCGCGCGCGCGCGGTGACGGAGGAGGCGACGACGCGAGAGGAGGAGGAGGAGGACGCGGCGGTTGTTCGAGAGCGACGGTTCGCGACGTTGGCGTTGGATCGCCCGAACGCGTCGGGGACGGAGACGGAATCCGAGGAGGAGGAAATGTTCGCGAGACCTCGTGTGTTCGTGGAGATGGAGCTGAGGGAGAGCGCGGAGGCGGAGAAACGCGAGGCGTTGCGCGCGAGAGACGTGAACGCCGAAGCGACGAGAGACGGCGACGCGGGAAAGATGAGCGTCGCGGGGCGAGCGCGCGCGTCGCGCGTCGACGCGGCGATGGAATTCGACGAGTACGACGAGAATGACGTGGATGATTGGGACGATGACGTGGAGGAGCCGCGCGAAGACGCGCCGAGGGCGAGTTCCGGCGCACGCGCCGGCGGCGGTCTCAGTCGCATGGGATTACTCCCCGCGCGAAACATCGCGGAGACGCACCCGTGGCGTTCGAGACTTCCGCACTTTGTTCCAGTGACTGAACTCGCGCCGCAGAGTTTCCACGAGGGCGAGCTCGTGCACGTGGATTACCTCGCGCAGTTCGGCGGTCCGCGCGCCGCGTCCGCGCGCGCGCGTCCCGCATCCGCGGGTGAACTCGTCTCCGACCGCGCCGCCAAATCCGCATCCGCGCGCACCGTCACGCCTCGATGGTACACGGATGAGCGAGGCGTCAAAACCTTCGTCGACGCGCGGGGCGTCTCGCGCACCGGTAAAGCCGCGTACAAGGCGTCCCAAAAGGCGTTCGGGTAAACTCTTCGCGCGCGTCTCTTCGCCTCGCCCACCGCACACTCACACACACACACGCGCGCGTGTACCATGGTATCATATCATTTATTTCATCAAACTACAATCATTTCGTCGCGCCGAACTCCGACCATCGAACGAACGAATCCCCTCTCGTTCCTTTCCCGTCGCGTTCTCCCGCCGGCGTCGACGGCTACCCTAACGCGTCCCGTTCTCCCTCTCACGCCCCGTCCATGCGCTCGAGCGTGTTATACCGCAACAATTTCTCGATGAGATCGACGTGACACATCACCATCCGTCGACAGCAGTACCTCGACAGTCCCAGCGCGTCCAGCGCGTCGCGTTCGCTGTAGTCCGCCTGCAAGAGATCGAGGTAGGTGTCCCACTTGTTCCCGATCACCTTACCGCACGTGAAGCATCGCACGGGGATGATCATCGCGCTCGATCGATCGGCGCGGGCGCGTTCTTTCGCCGCGCGCGCGCCTTCGTGGGCGTCTTCGGCCGACCGCCGCGAACTGACGCGGGCCACCGTTCGCGCCCATTTCGGTCGCGACGTTGGCGTTGGAATTCGCGGCGTCGCGTCACCTCACGTCTCGCGCGTCGGTCCGCGACTCGGCGCGCGCGCGGTGCATGTCGCGAGACGAGAGTCCGACGTTCGCGCGCGCGACGGCGACGACGACGGCGCGCGCGGGGACGACGACGGGAGAGGATTCGCGCGACGTGTCGCTCGGCGTTCGAGTGAATCCTCTCGCGCGCGCCTTCGCGGGACGATTGGAGACGGAGCTTCGCGCGAGGTTGGTGACGGCGACGGCGACGTGCGATCGGGCGTTCGAGGAGGCGCGCGCGGAGCTCGAACGGTTCAGACCGGGAGCCGCGGGGACGCATGGGGAGACGTGACAATGACGGCGACGGCGACGGCGCGAAGAAATGCGCAAGGACGGACGCGAGGACGGACGCGGGCGATTCGTCGATCGATGAGCGAAGAGGGGACGAGGCGCGCGCGAGGGGTGATGGGGTGACGGCGAGACAGGCGTACGAAGCGTGCGTGACGCGCGCGCGGGACGGCGAATCGGTCTCGAGCGCGGCGTTCGTGAAATGGAGCCTCATGTCTCGAGCGACGCGTTTGGAGCGTCTCGACGACGACGACGCGTTCGAGAATGCGTTGAGGGATGGATTGGAAGTGGCCATGGGCGAGTGCACGAAGGCTCGACCGAACGCGGCGTTGGAGGAGATCGGGCGCGATAAGCGGCTTCGAGCGGTTGGAGGACAACTGGCGCTGTTGTTGTGTCAACGCGGCGAGGACGAGGACGCGCGAAATTTATTGCAATTCATGGGATTTACGCATAGACTCGGGCGCGACGTCCTGCGGTACGCGTCGTCGCCGGTGGAGGCGTGCGCGGAGGCGTCGAAGGATGCGGACGACGTCGTGCGAGCGTTCGACGACGCACTCGACGCAGAGACGCTGAGATTCCTTCGCGGCGCGTTCGCACGATATCCGACGCGCGAGGATCGCTCGTTTGAGGATCGCTCCTTTTGGCGCGCGCACGATTACTTCAGACCGACGACGGGTTTCTTCTCGTACGTGCACCGTTTGGGCGACGAGGCGCCGGAGAACGTCATGGACGTCGTCGTCGAACGCGTTCGCGAGATCGCCTCGCGAGCGTTTCCGCGCGTCAAAACCGCCCGTTTCGCCGAATGGTGGGCGCACGCGCGTCCACACAGCGACGGGCACCAGTTACACTTCGATTCCCACGACGAGGGCGTCGGCGGCGTCAAGCATCCCATCTGTTCTGCCATCGTCTACGTCGACGGCGAATGCGGAGGCCCGACGCTGGTGACGAATCAAAGGGATGAAAAGTCCCCGAAACTTGCGTCGTGCGGGTGGCTGTTGTATCCCAAAACAGGTCGCGTGGGCGTGTTTCACGGCGATTATTTACACGGCGTCGTTCCCGGACGCGCCGTCGACGTCGTCTCGGACGACGACGCGCTCGCCGCTCGACATCGCGTCACGCTCATGATCGCGTTTTGGGCCCACATGGAGGTACACTCGACGTGGCGACCGGCGGGAAGCGCGCGTCCGTTCCCACCCGCCGACGCGCCCGTAAAGTGGCGCGCGGGATTTGAGTTTGCCTCGTCTTCGGGACCCGAACGGTTCCCGTCTCGCGCGGCGTCCGCGACGAGAGCGGCGCCCGTGCCCGTGCGAAACGTCTGGCAACGCGTCGACGACGAGACCATCGCCGAGGACGACCCGATTCCATCCTACGACGCGTGTTTCCAAGGATTTTGACGCCTGTATTTGTAATGTGTACGGTTTCGCGAGACTTCGCGGCGTCACACCGCGCCTCAGCCATGCGTCCCGACCATCATCGCTCGACATCATGAAACGCGACCGCGACGCGTCGGACCGCGACGACGACGTCATCGTCGTCCGCTCTAAATACTTCGGCGGCGCCAGATCTCCGCGCGAGCGCGCGGACGACGTCGATGTTTCGGAGCGCTCAAAAAGTTGGCGCGACGCAACCTCCGTCGCCGCGCACGACACGCTCGACGCGTGCGTCCATCACGGATCGGATGCGTTGGAAAACTTTCTCACCGTGGCGAAGATCAAAAACGCGCACGCCGCGCACGAGGACGCCGCGCACGGCGTGCTCGAACACTTTCGGAGACTGAGGCGATTGTTGGTGACGGAGACGCGAACGCCGACGAACGCGGACGCCGAGCGCGATGATCGCGACGCGTTCGATGATCCGGCGGTGAAAATGGAGAGTAAAAAGAGCAAGGATGAAGAGGCGGCGGAGGCGGCGCGCGTGGAGACGCTGGGGCGCGCCGGGGATGTGTTACAGAATATGTTGAGAGAGACGCATCGATTGCACGTCAACGCGAGCTGTCGCGTGAACACTCGCGCGCCCGAGGTCAAGGTGGCGAGAGATAATCTCACCGCGATTCGACGAGAGGCGAGAGAGTTGTACAGGGTGATCGATCCCGACGGGTACGCGATGGATCGGGAGCGGGTGCGAATGATGGCGGAGGAGACCCAGGCGGCGATGGACGCGAAGATTACGCGCTTCGATCGTCCGCCCGAGAATTTAGTGGAATTACGCGGCAAGTGTCCGGTGATGGCGAGCACCGGGTCGCCGCATCACCTGTGCGCGCACTTGTGTTATTATCGCGAGTACGAACCGGCGCGTCAGATGTACGTGTTGAGATGTCGCGCGGCGGAGGCGGACGGCCACGCGCGCGCGCTCGACGGGTGGCGCGCCGAGCTCGCCGTGCGTCCGGCGGAGGATATTCCCTCCGTCAATCGGTCTCGAGCGGACGCGCGAGGGACGGCGTCGGGGGCGTGTTCGCTCAAACACTTACCATGGATGGTAGAATTCATAGCGCCGAACGGCGCGCGGTACAAGGACGGGATGGATGTGTTGAACGCGGTGAACGTCGCGTGCGATAAACTGTCGTGGCCTCGAGCGAGTCACGGTGGAAACGGCGTGCGCGAGGCGCGCGTGAGCGAAGATGGATTGAATGACCAGACCGAGCTCTTACGCGCGGCGCTGTGGGACGAAGACACCGACGGCAAGTCTGGAACGACGCCCGTGCGACGAAGTTTCAGTCGCATCGCCGGCGGCGTCGACGAGACGCGCACGCCTCTTCGTCTCGCGCCCGATCCCCTCGCGAACGATGACGAGACGCCGCGCGACGACGATGACCCACGAGGTATCGTCGTCACCGCCGAGAGCGCGCCGAACGACGAGACACCCGCGCGAGCGCCTGCGTCGCCGCCGTCATCGCCGGGAAGCGGTCCCGAACCCGTTCGACACTGGTGGGCGCCGCCGTTGTCCCCGTTCGGCCTCCTCGAGGAGATTTTATGGCAAGACGAGTGGAAACTCCTCGTCTCGTGCATGATGCTCAACTGCACGACGCGCCTCCAGGTCGACCGCGTGCTCTGGCGTCTCTTTCTTCTCGCGCCGACGGCGGCGGACGCCGTCCGCCTCGGCGAATCGCACGAAGGTCTCGAATCCATCGAGCGCATCATCGCCCCTCTCGGACTCCATCGCAAGCGCGCCAACGCCTTCGTCAAACTCTCTCGCGACGTTCAGACCCAACGAGCCGCGCACGGCGGTCGAATCAGGAACGTATCCGCGTGTCACGGCGTCGGCGTCTACGCCGCCGACGCGCACGCGTTATTCTGCGACGGCGTCCTCGCCGGTCCGCCTCGCGATCACGCGTTGCGCTGGTACCACGCCTGGGCGGCCGAGAGAAGGGAGAACGCGTAGCCTCACCACCCCAGTTCTTTCTTCCGATCGTTCGCGATCGTCTCGTCCCACGCCTCGACCCGTCGCCGCGCGCCGTCGTCGCCCTCTCGCGGCGCGGCGTCCCCGGCGAATTCTCAATGCAACTCTCGAAATCCATCCATCGGGCGCTTCCTCACACGTCGACCGCGCTTCCTCGTCGGCTCGCGGGCGTCGTCGCGAACGACGCAAGCGTTCACGACTCGAGATTCGCTCGTTACCTCGCCTCGGTCGTCGCGCGCGCGTCGTGAAGACGGCGATCGGCGCGCGGGACCAAAAATAGCGGCGACGCGTCGTCGTCGTCGTGTCTCGCGCGAGAGACGCCGACGAGAGAGATGGAGCCGGGGATGGAGATGGAGGTGGAGACGGTGATATCCACGCCCGCGCGCGCGCCCGGGGACGACGCGATCGCGGCGGCGAGCGCGCTGAGCGAACGGTTTCAGTCGGACTCGGAAAAAGGAAAGAATGGATTCTTTTCGCGCGTCGCGTCGAGCGTGAAGCGATCGCCGGGCGCGTCGCCGCGAGTGCCGGAATCACCGGTGACGCTGGGGAGTCCCGGAGACGGTGGGGTGGGATCGAAGACGAGGATGATGGACGCGTTGTCCGCTCCGGGCGCGTTGACGACGTCGCTGTTGCGGTTGACGTCGGATCAAACGAGCAAAGCGGTGAAACTGAACGCGCTGTTGATGACGCTGGCGAACGAGGATGAAGATTTAACCGCGGAGACGTTCGCGGCGGGGGTGCAAAAGATTTCAAAGGAGGTGATCAAGCGCGAGGATTTGGCGGATGAGATGTTTGTGCAAATAATTCGAGCGACGCGTTTGGCGGCGTCGGATCGAGCGCAGAGAAAGGCGTGGGAACTCGTGCGAATGTTCTGCGCGCTGTTTTCACCGTCGCGTGATTTCATGGGTTTCGTGTCTGAGTACTTGAACGAGGTGGCGACGCGTGGATCGGCTGAGATTCAATCTTTGGCGCGGGCGTCTCTTCACACAATGAAGCGCACGAGTAAGAGGGCGATGCGGCGGTACGAACCGACCGCCGAGGAAATCATCGCGTTTGCTCGCGGGGAAGAACTTCGCGTGGTTGTGTCTTTCTTAGACGGCACGTTTGAGGATTTGGCGTACGATCTCACAACGACTATCAAGGAAGCAGTGGAAGAACTGGCGCAAGCCATCAACTTGACAAATCACAGTACCTTTTCCATCTTTACCGTGCGCAAATTCTTTGGTAAAATCGCGCCGCTGGTGAAGGAGGCATTGCTTTCGGAGGAACACCAAGACGCCGGTGACGCGAGTTTCCTCGTCGACGCGCTCGCAGACATCCGTAAGATGAAGTCGGACGCGACACCGAGCAAAGCGACGACCATGCAAACCGGTTTGGTTTTCAAAAAGCGAATGTTCAGAGAGAGCGATGAGTCGATCGATGAACCCACGTTTTCATTGCTCTCGTACGTGCAGGCGAAACACGATTTCATGATGGGCAACTATCCGCTGTCGCGAGACGACGCGGCTTTGCTCGCGGCGCTCGAGGTTCAAGCAGAGGAAGGGCCGAGTGTGGGTGAAGATCCGGCGGCGCTCGCGCTGGTTTTGAACAAGTATCTGCCTCGCGTGATGTGCAACACGAGAGATCCAAAAGAGTGGGCCGAGCACATTAGTCGACAACACGCCGCGATGCGTGGTTTGAGCGGAGACGAAGCTCGTCAAGCCCTGTTGCGCATGATTCGCTCTCTTCCGTACGGCAATTCTGCTTTCTTCAAGGCGAAACGCGTGGACGATCCGATCGGCTTGCTCCCGGGCAAGTTGATGATCGGCGTAAACAAACGCGGCGTCCACTTCTTCCGCGAGGTTCCGATGGAGTACTTGTACTCTGCAGATTTGCGAGACATCATGCAATTCGGGTCGGCACCGCACGCCGTCTTTTTCAAAATGCGCGTCTCTGGTGCGCTTCACGTGTTTCAATTCGAAACGATCGACGGTGAGAACATTTGCATGTCGCTTCAGACTCACATCAACGACGTGATGATGAAAAAGATGGCGGATAAAAAGGCGGCGATGATGGCGGAGGCGGCGACGCCGAGTAAGCAACCCGTGAATTCGTCGTCTCAAACCGAGCTCGCGAATGCATCGAACGAAGCCTTCGCCAACCAGGCGCAAAAGGGCGGAATCGATGCCATGGGCGCGCAACAAGAGATCAAGAGCCTCAAGGATAAGTTGGAGGAGCTGCGAAAGGAACGCAAAGAGCTCCGATCTCAGCTGGACGAAGCCACCGAAGCGTTCCACGAAGTGACGGATAGGCTCGAAGGCGAAAGAGCGAGCAAGGCGGGCATCGTAGAGACGATGCAAACTCTCGAACGACAGCTCAAGGAGTCGAAAGAATCCAACGCAGAAAGGTCTCAGTCCACGACATCAGTCGATAAGCTCGACGATTTAACCGTGATTCAAATGAAGGAACTTCAAGAAGAGTTGAAGCTGGAGAGCGATCGGGCTCGCGAGAACGAAGCGCGGGCCGACGAGTTGCAGCAACAGCTTGCAGTGCTGCAGCAAAAACTGAAACGTTCCGAGGAGGCGCGCACGGTTGAATTGGCAAAAGCCTCGGAACACCACGAAGCTCAAATCGTCGAATTACGAACCAAGTGTCACGCCGCCGAGTCGAAAGTGGGCGAGCTTCAGGCTGAACTCGGTTTGCTCGCGCAGCAAATGGAGGAAGAGAAGGCTCAGATAACGGGGGAGATGGCGGAGGAGCTCAACGAACTTCGCGCGATGAAACAAAACTACGAGGACGAGCAACTCGGCGCGCGCGAGCTCTTGGAAGCGCAAACGCTCAAGATTCGAGAGTTGGAAGACAAGTACACTTCAGAAGTTACGTTGCGTCGACGTTACTTTAACATGTTGGAGGACTTGAAGGGTAAGATTCGTGTGTACGCGAGAACGCGTCCGCTCACCGGCATCGAAGAGGAACAAAATCAGCAAGTGGTTCTCTCGACGCCGGATGAATTCACGTGCTCTCATCCCTGGCGAGGCGAAAAGAAGGACCGTGCATACGAATTCGACGAAGTCTTCCCCGCCAACTCGTCCCAGGCGCACGTTTTCGAAGATACCAAGTATCTCGTGCAGAGCGCACTCGATGGCTATAACGTGTGCATCTTTGCGTACGGCCAGACTGGGAGTGGGAAAACGTACACAATCTACGGCGATGATGCAAATCCCGGTCTCACGCCGCGGGCGATTTCAGAGGTGATGCGATGCGTACATCGCGACTCTAACAAATGCTCCGTCAAGATGGAGTGTTACATGCTCGAGCTTTACCGCGATGACTTGATCGATTTGCTCTTACCGCAAGGGGCGATCGAGACGCCGAAATTGGAGATAAAAAAAGATAAAAAGGGTTGGGTGACCGTACCGAACGCCACAGTCGTGTCGGTGACGTCGACGGAGGAAATCAACAACGTCGTGCAAGCCGGATTGAAGGTTCGCAAGACTGCAGGCACGAAGATGAACGTGGAATCGAGCCGGTCGCACTTGATATTCTCCATCGTCATGGAGAGCACTGATCTTCAGACGGGGGCGGTGACGAAGGGTAAACTTTCCTTTGTTGATTTGGCGGGGAGTGAACGCGTGAAAAAATCGGGAGCGCAGGGCGACACGCTCAAGGAGGCGCAAGCGATCAATAAATCGCTGTCGGCGTTGGGTGACGTCATCTCAGCGCTCGCGTCCGAGCAACAACACATCCCATACAGGAACCACAAACTCACGATGCTCATGAGCGACTCACTTGGGGGTAACGCAAAGACGCTCATGTTTGTCAACGTTTCGCCGACGGATGGCAACATCGAAGAGACGCAAAACTCGCTGACGTACGCGACGCGCGTACGCACGATCAAGAACAACATGGGTAAAATCGTCGAGAGTAAAGAAGTGCTCGAGCTCAAGCAACAAATCGCGCACTGGCGTCAAAAGGCGGGAGAAGTGGACAGCGATCTCGTCGAAATCGAAGACTCGCGCCAAAACGCAGCGGAGGAAGCCTCCGCCATGATTCAAAATCTCAAAACGTCGTAAACGCTGCGAGAGGGTTGTAATCTGTATAATCTGTATGTGATACGTATTTCTAAGCTATCGCGAGCTATTGCGTCCATCTAATCAGTACGTCAAGACGCTCGTGTTGTAACTTCGGCAGTGCGCGCACGCGTGATACACGAAGTGAAACTTGGCGTCTGACTCTTTTCCGCAATCGTTGCAGGAAACTTTCTGCGTCTTCCCGCGCAGCGCGTCCGGCACGCTATCGTCGTTCTCGTCCGCGAGGATAGCATCGAGCATTCTAAAGTACATGGAGAAGTCACCGAGCGACTTGCGACACAGGGGACACGTGTAATAATGGCGCGTGTACGTGGCGAAACATCCGGCGTGCATGAGATGTCCGCACGGAAGTTCTTTCACCGGCGTCTCCGAATCGGCGAGAAACTCTTTACACACCGGACACTCGGAGTCCATCCCTCGCTCGGAGCACTCGTGTTTGCCGTGTTGCAGACTCACGCACGCGTTACACTTCATGCAGTGAAAAAAGTCGATGCCGAGACCTTTGCCTCTTCGGCACACGTTGCAAAACGGACAGTGGTAAATATCGTTACCCGAACCGTCGAAGAGGTGACACACGTTGCAGTAATAACTCGCCATCTCCGCACCGCACTTGGTGCACTCGTTGCTCACCGGTTGACGGGTGTCGCAAACGTTGCACACCATCTCTGAAATCGCGGTCCGATTCACTGTGTGATCGCTCGCGTCGTCGTGACAAAATCTGCACGCAAACGTTTGACCGCAACACGGAGCGATGATTCTGCATCGCCGCTTGTAGTGCTTACATCCGTTGGCGTTAAATTCCGTCGTCACGGGTGGACAAATCGCCGCCGGCGCCGTCTTTTCGCCCTCGACGCTCGATAACGTCGTCGTCTTATCGCGCTGCGCCTGCAACTGATTCCCGACGATCCATCGAGACGCCATCAAGTTTTGAATCAAATACGCCTTCTTCGTCGGCGCCAACGTATCGTCGCGATTCACCGTTCGCACAGCCTCCTCAAGTTGAATTTGATTCATGCGGAAAATGTCTTCCCAACCGGGCTTGAACGTTTCCTTATCCACGTCTCCCGCTCTATCGCGCAAGTACGCGTGCACCTGTCGCATGCCGTCCTGCGCGGTGTCCACCCGTTTCTCCGTCTCTGCCGCCGGCTTGACGTCCGATTTCCCACTTTCTGCTTTGACCCAATCGTCCCCCGTCTCTATCTCCTCGCACTTCCCGCTGTACCACGTGTTCATCCACTGCGCGAAGTGCGTGTTTTGCGTGGCGTGGCGCATGGATGAAATCATCCCTTCGCGTTCGTCCTCGTTCAAAGCGTCCCGAACCCAAATCAACATCGATCTCAAGACTTCGGCTCCCGTGCGACCGATGATTTGTCCGACGATTTTTTCTTGTTCCTCGAAACTAAAGTGCTTTTCAAACAGCGGCCACAACTCCGCCTCCTCCTTGGCGACGTGCGTCTCCATCGACACGCGCATGGCGACGCACGCCTGTTGAATGTCGTTCACCAAACCCTCTCGGAATCCTCTCTTTCCTTTTTCGTTCGACACCGTCGCGCGCATCTCAGCGATCAGATCGACGACGTTCTTCATCAATTCCGCCTCTTGTTTGTGATCGAGCGTGTACGAATGCGACACGTTGCTCAACGCGCTTTTCGCCTCGAGCGCCGGGAACACGATGTCATCCTCAGACATGGAGTGCGCCTCGTACACCCCTCGCAAGAAAACGAATCGACCGTCGATCATGCGCACCAAACGCGAATCCTCCTGGTGCGTGCCCGTGCTCGAGATTGCTAAAATGTCGTGTTCCAAACGTCGCAATTCGAGACGAAGCGCGTTGTGAAACTGAAAAATGTGGTCGATGGGCAACTGCTGAGACGTCGTCGCCGCGTTCGCGTTCTGACGACGACGCTTCCGCGTGGGTTCCACGCTCTCACTCGCGTCTTCTTTCTCATCGCCGCCGTCCTCGTCCGCGTCGTCCTGAGAATCGGTGTAGAGCGCGCGAAGAATCGGTGTCGTCGACGCGCGTTCGCGCTCCGTCTTCAACGCGCGACGAAGTCCCACAGCCGCATCCGATTCAACCGCCGACGACAACGCGCGCTCCAACGACGCGCTCACGCTCGCATCGCTGCACGACGCCGCCCACGTGAGCATATCACACGCCTCCTTGGTCGGAAACTTCCCCACGAACCGCCACACCAATTCCGCCTGTTCGTCGCTCCTAAACCGCGCCTCCAACATCGGCAACACGTGTTCGCTTTCCTTGGCCAGATGCGCCTTGAGCGTCGTGCGCGTCGCGTGCACGATCCTCGCCGCCTTGCCCCCGAACTCTCGCCGTTTCGAGTCATCCTTCGCCTCAGCCGCGCGCGCGCTCGCCTCCAAACACGCCGTCACCTCCTCGAACAACCACTCCTCCGCCTCGTGTTCAAACTCGTACGCGTACGCCACGTTCTCGATCCTCGACGCGACCGTGGGAAACAACACCTCATCCTCGGCCGCCATGTGCGCCGCGTACCTCGCGTTAAACTTTCGCCACGACTCGAGCGTCTCCGCCGCGTTCCCATCGTCGTCCTCGCGCGCGCGCGCCGCCCCTTCCCACGCGCGCGCGTTCGCCGCGCACGCCGCGGCGACGTCGTCCAGCGCGCGCTCGAACGCCGCTCGAAACAGCGTGTGAAACGTCGCCGCGGCCCCGGTCGCCATCGCGCGCGTCGTCGAGCGTCGTCGCGCCCTCTCGCGCCGTCGCGCCCGCGCGCGCGGTGGGGCGCCCCGGGCGACGCACGCGCGGGGTGTGGACGACACATGGGCGACGCATGACTCCAATACGCGGCTTTGGGCGCGCGGGGTGTGGACGACACATGGACGACGCGTGGACACAATACGTGGCTTTGGGCGCGCGGGGCGTGGACGACACATGGACGACACGTGGCTCCAATACGTGGCTTTGGGCCGCGGGGTGTGGACGACATCGCGCGCGCGTCGAGCGTCGAGCGTCGAGCGTCGAGCGCCGTCGCTCGGCGACGCTCGAGCGATGTCCGGACCTTCACCGCCGCCGAGCGCGGACGACACGGATCCGGTCGCGACGGCGTGCGCGATCGCGATACCCACGGTGTTCGTGATCGTGGTGCTCGTCATCACGTGGAGGAACGGGACGCTCGAACGCATTTTTTTCGGCGCGCGGGACGACGGACAAACGCCCGTTTCCGGCGAGCGGGACGACGCGACGACGTTGGAGAGCGTGCGTCGAGAGCTCGAAGCGCTCAAGCGACGACAGGCCGAGACGCAGCGGACGGCGGGATGGCGCGGGAACGCGCTGATGAGTAGAATTGCGTCGCTCGCGCCGCGGGGAGGAGGACCGTCGCGCGACGAAGAAAACGCGGTCGACGTCGAGGCCATGCGAAGGGAAATAGAAATACTCAGGCGCGAGAAAGCTGAAGCCGAAGCCAGAGCGTCGAGCGCGCACGCGCGCGATACGGGGCGACCGACGCGGGGACGCGCGAGCCCGGCGAGCGCGGGCGCGACGGGCGCGTCGCACTACTACCCTTCAGTCTAAATTCGTCGCGGGGCTGCGTGGAACGAACGAGCGACGCGCACCGGTAATAACGAGACGAGCGAAACCGACGACGCGCGGTGCGGGCGCGCGTGACCTTCCGTGCCTTCCGCGCGACTTTCTGTACAGTACTACCCTTGAGTCACGACCGGTGATGATGGGGACTCGACTGTGGTCGGTCGGTCAGCCGTCTCGACGTCGTCTCGTCGTCGTCGTCGCAGAGCGCGTCGCTCGAGCGTCGTCGTCGTCGTCGTCGTCGTCGTCGTCTCGCCCGTCGTCTCGCGTCATGGCGTCGCTCGCCGCGCGCGCGCCGGACGTCGTCCGCATCGCGCGCGCGAGACGTCATCGTCATCGCGCGTCGACATCGTCGCGCGCGCGAACGCGACGCGGCGACGCGCGCGCGGCGGTCCCGTCGTCGTCGTCGTCGTCGTCACCGTCACCGTCGTCACCGTCGCTTCCGGACGCGCGCGCGCGGTCGGAGGCGATGGAACGACGCGCGAGGGACACCCTCGGGACGCAACCGCTGGGAAAGCGCGCGCTCGGCGGCGAACGCGCGTTTCGATGGTTGGTGGACGCGATCGAGGCCGCGGCGGAGGCGTGCGCGGAGGAGGCGTTGGAGGGAAGGTTGGTGAGCGAAACGTACGATCTCACGCGAGAGATCGCGCGAGCGACGAACGCCGGGGGCGACGCGGCGCCGACGGAGGCGGCGGGCGCGGCGCGGGCGCATCGAGCGACGACGAATCCGTTATTTCTGCGAATGGCGTTTAAGAGGGTGGAGAGCGCGTACGGTGGGGACGTGGAGGCGGCGAAGGCGAGTGAGGCGTGGGGAAAGGTGCGAATGTGCGTGACGACGGCGTCAAAGGTGGTGAAGAGGAATGGGAAGGATTCGAAGGATTCAAAGGCGGCGAAGGCGGAGGCGCGAAGACGCGAGGCGTGCGAGAGAATCGGTGCGTTCGTCTGTCGTGGGAAAGAGCTCTTGGCGTTGGAACGCGCGCGTGAACTCGAGGACACCGCCGTGGGGGCGTTGATCACCGAGGATGCGGATGACGCAGACGTCGAAACTGCGGTCGCCGCCGTCGCCGACGCGGGTCTGCGACTCGTGGGCGCCACTCGAAGCGCGGATGGAAACACGCTTCTGGTGTTGCGTTCGAGCGTGGAAGACGATATCGCGTTGGGCGCGCTCAAAGTGGGCGATCGCGTGAAGATATCGACGTACACGGCGCCGGACGACGCCACCGTCGACGGCTCTGTCGATGTCGAGAGCGTCTTTTCTCGCGAAGCCACGGTGCGTTTCCTCGGCGACGCGTTGAATAAAAAAGCGGCCGATCGGTACGCCGACGCGTCTTCGATCACATTAGAGTATGAAGAAGACGAACAGACGCTGGTCAGGGCGTTATCAGGACAAGAGGTGTGGTTGTCTCGAGCTCTGGACGAGACGACGTACGAGCGACAGGTGAAAGCGATGGATATTCTGGAATCCATTCCCGCGGTGAAACGCTCTAAACCGTCGTGCTTGGCCATCGTCAAGACGATATTTAACGAAGATAGGCAGGCGTGTTGGCGGAACGATGATGAATTCGACAGCGGAGACGGCGTCAACTTTAAAATTGTGCAAGAGAAGACGCTCAGACCAATCGGGTCGTCCTTCTTGACGAATAAGTTGTTTGACCAGTCGCAAACTTTAGCTCTGCGCGCGGCGGCGGCGCCGCATTTCCCCGTCGTGTGCATCAAGGGCCCACCGGGCACGGGGAAGACGAGCGTCGTGCTCGAAATCATCGCGCAGGCGGTGGCGAGAGGCGAACGCGTGCTGGCTTGCGCGCCGAGCAATTTAGCCGTGGATAATCTCGTCGAGAGGCTCGATGGAGTCGCAAACGTTAGAGCGCTACGATTCGGTGCCCCCGAACGCATCAGCCCGGCGGCACTCGCGTCATCTCTCGACGTCAAGGTGGCGGAGGCGACCGAGGCGTTCTTCGCGAAACAACGTGTTGAGTCGAGCGAGACATCCACCGAACTGCGCGCGGCGATCGAGCGGTACGCCAAGGCGCAAATGGTTCCGCAAAAGGTAAAGAAGCAACTTCAAAATCGAATCACCGCCCTGAAGGCGAAGCTCAAGGCTTCGGTGCGAGCTGGTACGAAGCATCGGAAAGCTTCGGAGGCGAACATTTTGCGCCAAGCCAACGTTCTGCTTGCCACCAACGCGGGCGCCGGCATCGAGACGATTCAAAAATTACCGCCGTTTGATCTCGTCATCATCGATGAAGCGGCGCAAGCAAGCGAACCTTTGAGTTGGATACCGATGGTTCGAGGGAAACGCGCCATACTCATCGGAGATCCATGCCAGCTCGCGCCGGTGATTCGCTCCCAGGAAGCCGTCGAAGCGGGACTCGCCCGTTCTCTCATGTCGAGATTGATGCCCATGAACGACGAACTACCGGAATCGTCCAAGGGTAAGCGCTCGCTCGCGTACTCGTCTTCGGGCGTACTCGCGCTCACGCTTTCCGTGCAGTATCGCTCGCACCAAGCCATAAGTTCATGGTCGAGCGCGGAGGCGTACGGAGGCAAAGTGCAAGCGCACAAATCCGTCAAAACCGCCTTGCTCCGCGATCTTCAAGGCGTGCAAACGACGCCAATCACTCGTCTACCGATGCTCGTGATCACCACACGAACGGATGTCGGTCGAATCCCCCAGGATTGTCACGAGCGTCGCATCGGTGGTTCGTACATGAATGAAGGAGAGGCGATGACGGCGGCAGCGCACGTGTTGGTTCTACTCAACGCCGGCGTGAAACCGTCGGACATCGCCGTGATTTCTCCGTACGCCGCGCAAGTACGTTTACTCAGAAACGTTCTCGCCGCCGCGTTGACGAACGTACAGGATGCGGAGCACATTGAAATCTCTTCCATCGACGCGTTCCAAGGTCGCGAGGCGGAATGCGTCGTCATCAGCACTGTGCGCTCCAACTCGCGGCGGTTCGTCGGGTTTCTCTCCGACAGACGACGAATGAACGTCGCGATCACTCGCGCAAAGAAACACGTCACCATCATAGGCGACGACGTGACGATCAGGAGCGATCCGTTCCTAGAACGTCTCGTCGAACACGTCCGAAAGGAGGGCGCCGTCATTCCTCGCGATGACGTCATTGAACATGCGAGCATAGATTAGGCATAGCGCGCGAATTGAATCACACATTCATTCATTCTTTCATTACATCGTATCGTCAGTCACTCAATCGTCGAAGCGTCGCCTCGTTAAAATTTCTGTGAAAACTCTTGCTCCGCAATCTTCGCCTGCGCGATGACGCCGCCGGCGACGCGCGCAATGGCGACGCGTGCCTCCTTTTGCGTCTTTGCCAATTGCGCGCGCAAGTCTTCGTTCTCTCGGCGCAACTCTCGAATCGCCTTCTTCATTGTGTCCACATCGTCACCGAGCAGCGCGGCGTCCACATCTACGCTCGATTCGCTAGGAGAATCAAACTTGAGCTGCACGCCAGCCATCTTCGGAGAGTTGGAATCTGACGACGCCGCGGCTAACGCCGCCGGCGCCGGAGACATGGAGATTCGCCTCATGGCGTTTTGAAGCTTTCGCATGGACTCAGCGACGCTTTCCATTGTGTCTTCACTCTTCGTCGGCTCGGGAGACTTGTCAGCCGCACGTCGCGCGCTCGGCGGCGGCATGACGTCGCCGCTCTTTCTCTTCGCTTTGTTCGCCGCCGGACTATTCTGAGACTCCGCCTTGGCGGCGGCGGCCGGCGGTGGCGCACCCATGCCCGGGAGATTGGCGAATAAATACCCACCGTCACCGCCGCCGAATCCGTTGAGCGCGGCGCCGGACATGGTGGCTAACGCGGCTTGTTGCTTGGCCGCCTCGGACGTCTTGGCTTTGTTCGCCGCCGCCGCCGCGCCGTTGGCGCCTTGATGCAAACGCTGCATGTGCGGCGGACGCATGTTCGGACGCGCAGGTGAAGGCGACGCCATCTGCGCCATCAAACGTGCGTAGTATCCCTTCCCTTGCCACGACTCGTTGAGCTTTTCGCGTAAACTTTTTTCGTGCAAACTCTTCGCCGGCGACGGCGCGTAATCGGGCAACTTTTCATTCGCCTCCATCATGAGTTGCTGCACGCGACTGTGCACGTCTGCCACCGTGTCCTCCGTCGTCTCCCCTCGTGCCTTACGTTCGGCAGCCTCCTGTTCGTACTGCACCTTGGCGTACGCCTCCAAATACTGCCTGCGTTGCTTGGGATTCCCCACAAAGGCGGGTGACGGCGGCACTTCGTCCGCCGCCACGGATTCCCA
>CEUV01026613.1_pt1 | contig 33762 bp, 15 predicted proteins | sample 356401 | NCBI WGS metagenome assembly CEUV01 (sample SAMEA2622710, study PRJEB7988) | marine metagenome | isolation source: saline water (ENVO:00002010), including
AATGAGCCAATGGTTGAGTTCAGTTGTTCTTTGTTGATCTGCGTGTCCTCTTGCAGTGGGGTTTCCTTATCCCAAACTCCTTTTGCTTCAGCATCGTAGACATGCTTCATTTTCTTCATGATTTCAGAACGACGGAATTCATGGTCCTTGGTGATGCGTGTTCGCCTCATGAGCATGAATCCAATGAGGAATCCAAGACCATACCACACAGTGGAATAGACCCAAGAAAGTGAGAGGATGTCTGCTAATGGCGTGACAATTACATGGAGTGCTCCCATAACCAGCAAAGGTAAGGCAAACAGTCCAACTGAGGAGGATTGTCTACTTGCCATAACCTTGACTCGTTCGTTTTCTTCTTATGCATTCGCCTTGGTTGTTTCATCAACGGTCCCGTGACGCACGACCTTTTCGAATCAACCCATCGAATAAGCCAATCGTAAAACCTGTGTGAAGAATCAACAGGCAGTATGGAACACCAAGAACATGCGAAGGTCCATTCTTTGCAGATAGGAGACCTGAGAGGAGCAAGACGGTCCCATATGCTCCAATCAACATCATCGACCACATTGGATTGAACAACAACAGCACAGATGTGGCAATGAGGCCAAACAGAGGTAATAACTCGCGTATGACGAGGCGACGCGGGTGCTTAAGCAGCACTTTGGTTCGCCAGAAACCATAACGATGACTCATCAAAAACCACGACCTAAACGATGTTCTGCGTCGCATTTTTGCGACAGCGTTTGGAGTTCGGCATAAAGCGTATCCCGCCTTGAGCAATCGCATGCTCAAATCACTGTCCTGGCTTGTCAGAAACGATTCATCCCAACCACCAACGTCTTCCAATGCGGAACGCAAATGCAAGGCAAAAGCAGGGACATTGGTTTTCCCTTCCTCATGGAAGTGAGCGAATTGTCCTGTGCCACCTCCCAATGGGCTGCTTAGTGTTGCATCGATGATTGATTCAACCGTATTCTTTGTCGAATCATTACCCACTACACGACAGCCAAGTCCTGCAAGCCGGTCATGTTTGGATTCGAGACGTAACCATGCTTCTTTCATTTGAACGAGATGATTTCGTCCAATCTCAATGTGACCATTGAATTCGAGCACGTGTGTGATGCTGTCCGGGAGGTGTTGCAGTGCCAGATTTCGTGCATGTGGCACGAATCGAGCTGGATTTTCCAATCGATGAATCGATGGATGCTGGATTGGATCGAGTCCTTCACTAATCTTCTGAACAATCTCCTTTGTTGCATCCGTGGAACCTCCATCAAGGACGAAAATCGTGTGCTCGTTTGCTGGAAGAGATTGGTCGATGAGTGATTGAAGGCACGATTCGATGTACTCTTCCTCATTCAGAACAGGCAGCACTGTCGCCAGCCACGGTTCTGTTGCGCCCATAGGCTGCTCTGTAGCAAATCTGTTTTGATACTTCACATTCACAAGCAGGTTGAAAAGCCGTTTCCTTGTCCTAGCAGCATGGACCTCAAACCGTTGACCTACAACGGACGAGACGAGGGTATCGAGATTGCATTGCGCACAACACTCCGTCCCGGAGATGACCCAAAGAATGTCACAATGGCGATACAGACACTGTTTCCTGATGCAGTTGTTGCCGATGTAGATACGCAATCATTTCCTAGCGAGCAATTGGTTCCCATAGAATGCAAACATCTCTCCTTTGAAGTATTTTTACAACAATTACGTCAACAGTCGATTCTTGACACTGCAATGGATGCAATGGGTAAGAATTTGAATGATCAGAAAACCACGTTCAGAATTTCTCGATTGGCAGCATTTGCAGGTAAAATTGCTTTTTCGTACGAAGAAGCACCCTTGGGAGGATGTTTTGAGATTCACCTCGAAGGCATGGGCCTTTCCGATTGGATTGAGGCGTGTACATGGCACTCAGGACGACAAAGTGTTCCACGACAATTGCATGATGATGCAGCAATGGATGAACGTGGCGATGCATCAACGTGGCATCAGTAACGTCCTTTGAGAAGATCTTCAACGATCGGAATGTCGGCTTCAAGCCAGTCGAGATTCAACCCTTCTGATGATGAAATCCACTTCATCTCGCTATGAACGGACATCTGGAGGTCATCCAAATGATCTGTTTCGACGAGGTATCCGTGAATCTCAACGTGCAAGAAAGGATATGTGTGCGTCCAAATACCTGCTTTCTTGATGATGCTTGCTTTGACACTCAGTTCTTCTTGGAGTTCACGTAACAATGCGTCTTCAGGGGATTCATCTCGTTCAACTGTTCCACCCGGAAATTCCCACTTACCAGGTTTGGGTTCATCCTCGCCACGCTTCATCGCTAGGAAACCACTTTCTGAGGTGAAGATTCCTGCAGCAACCTGTATTGATGGTTTGTAGAGCATGTGCGCAAGAACACTACGAACGAGTTTGGACGCTTCCTTCACGGACAAATATTCAACCGATGGAAGATGGAGAAAGAGACAAGGAATTGCAAATTTATGGCTTTGAAGCGCCTCAAGTGTGCGATAGTAGGTTTCATTGCAAATGTATCGTCCAGCGTCCTTCGACAATTCGATGTCAATCTCCCAGTCTTCAGCACCCCACTTCTTGACCGGTACAGCGGTTTTCAAATCACCAGTTCCACTGAGCTTTGCACCATTGATCTGACGTCCAGAATTATCTGGGATTCTCATATCAAGAACGTCTTCTGCAAGGAGTTCAATGCGCGGTTTCGTACATTCTCCACAAAGACCGAGATGAAGGATTGCGTCCCACTCACGAGAGGCGAGTTCATTTGCAGTCCATCTCGATCCATGTTCATCAACCGATAGAACGCGTTTCTCAATCGACATTTCACTCGAACCTCTTCCAAAGGGATTCTTAATCGGAATCAAGGAAGGAAATGATTCAACGATAACCTCTGTTGGATTGACTTCATGCTTCCCAAACGGTCCAAAGCCTGTGAGAAGTACACGTGGCATGGTTTGTCCTAGGGTCGATTGTTCTTGATTTTGCTGACAAATTGGCAACAGATTGACAAACCATTGGACAAACCACCGCATGAGGCACATGACTCCAGCAGAGCAGTCGAAACTGAGTCCCATGCGCCTCGTCACTGAGATTTGGAGAGAAATCTTCCTTGGTGTCGGGATGTGGGGTGCATTCCGTCCCATCTTTGCAGCGCTCTTAGCAGCCATTCCAGGTCTGTTTCTTGGTCAACATTTCAATCGAAAGCATCAGCGTGCATTTGATTGGACGCTCCTACAGATTCCACTTGCTTTGACCATCGTTCTGTACGTTCCACTTTGGCTGTGGTCCATCTACGATGCATGGAGAGATGCAACGGTGATTGTTTCTCAAGCACGTTCACGCTAAGGGCGCCAAAGTTGATCAGTTGTTGTGAGTTCACCGCTCTTCATGCCGGCTAAATCATTGAGATCGTCTTGGTCGAACTCCGTTGGCAGGTCACCGCTGAACCATGCACTAATGGTCACGGTCTCAACGGCCCAATACATGACCGAATCTTCGTTGTTGGAATGCCCGGGGTGTTCAGAATCTTCGTGGTCTGCTGGAGAAGTGTAAACGAGATTCACAAGTCCAAGCAGATGTCCAAACTCGTGTACCATTACACTGTTCTCGATATCTTCTGCAGATATTCGAGGGTTGAAGATGGATGTTGCATCATCAATGGAATCCGAAAACAAAGCAATCGTAGAGGCATCGACTGCGACACCAAGAACACTGTCATCGGAATACTTTCCTTCGGGCATAATAACATGCCAACGCAGGACAGATGTCTGAGGCGGAGCGTCCATCGTCTCATGTGCAATATCACGAACCTTGTTTGCCGTCCAGGTGGTAGTTTCTGCAAAATTCATCTCATTGAGTTCAATTCTGATCCCATCCGGCTTATCACAGACTTGACCAAGTCGTTCTTTCAGTAAGCTAACGGTCGATGACTCAGGGTTGTACCCGGGTGCATGATCGATTTCAATGACGAGTTCACGGTAAGCATCGTCTCGTAGACAAGCAAGCGCTAATCCACCCGGAACACCCCATGATTCTCCAAGAATGGTTTCGATATCCGAAGCACAACCCGCCATTGGAATGGAAAGCATCAGGCAGGAGAGAAGAACGCCCATCAAACGCTTGTTTCGCATGCACCTCACTCCGCAATCTCTGTTCTAAAACGTCTGTCCGTTACCACTCTTCTGGTAATTCAATCGGCGAGAACAATTGACCAGGTCCGGTTGCATCTGCAAGTTGTTGCCGCACAAGTTGCTCCCATGAGCGTAAAGCAAGAATTCCTTCGACAAGGTCCATTTCTGTTTCCACGAGCGTCACACGAATGAGTGTTGAAAGAATATCCATCCGATCTTGGTCAAGGATCTTCAGTACTTTCTCAACATCGAAGGAGAGTGGATTCTGGTCCACTTCGTTTTCCTCAATTGGCCAAGGTTGAGCCACCCGTTCGTTGATTGATGCTCCCGTTTTCTCAACGTATTCATTGAGCGAACCGAGCAATCCCTGAATATGATGTTGCAAAACAAGCGCTACCTCAGCGACGGGCATTGTCAATTGACCAATCAGATTCACCATGCGCTCTTGAAGCGTCACCATTGAATCCGTTGCTGACATTCGTCAACACCTACTTCTTATTCGAGAATCCTTCGATGTACTTCCAACCAAAGTGGTTCCATTGCTCCTGCGTCCAACCTTCTGGAAGACCGGTCGGTGGCAGTGGTGCAATTCCTCGTGGATCCGCTTGTACGGATGGTTGAGGTGTTGGTTGAGGCGCTGGTTGAGGAATCGGTGCAGGCACATGAGTTGGTTTCGGTGGTAGAGCAGGTTGAACCTTCAACTCAGGAACCTCCTTCTGTTCCATCTCTTCAGCAACGACCTCTGTTTGGTCTGCTTCGAACTCATCATCACCATACTTCATCTTTCGATACATGACAAGCATCCAAAGGAACGCAGAGAGCGACGCAACTGCAACGAGATACATGAAGATGGCAAATTGACCATCACTCGCTTGTTGTGCAAGCGCATCACCATCACGAACTGTGTCCTTCTTCACAATGAGTGGATCGACGTTGTAACGGTCCATCTCAACACCATCGATAAGGACCAACAAGCGGTACGCTTGCGATTCCCCTGCTTCCACGTTCGCTACGATTGGAATCGAAGCAACAGCAGTGATACCGGCTGATACTGGCATGCTCGTGTTTGCTTCTTCGTTCCAGTAACCTGTATCGACCAATCTCTGGAGAACAAACTGAACATCGCCCTTTCCACCTTCATTGAGGATGCTGATTTCAAGTTCAGAGGTCTCACCACGCGTTGGGCTTGGATTGCTCCATTCGATTTCTGTTTCTGGATGAGTGAAGGAAATACTCGGTCCGAGAAGGGACAGTGGCCACGTCGCAAATGGTTCGTTGATGTTGTTGTTCGACGTATCGAATGGATTACCTGTAGCGTCCGAACCAGAGACCCATACATCGACAACATAGGATGGTAGAAGCATCGTTGCGCCCATATCCGTCAAATCAATTTCTCCTGTCCAGAAGAACTGGTCTCCAAATGGAAGCGTCTCAGGCAATGCCGTCGCTCCACGGGAGATTTCAGCCTCTCCTGCACGAATTCGGTAATGCAAGACAGCCGGGTTCTCCATATCGAAACCGTTGTCGTCAACGGTTTCAAGCATGACTTGTAGTGAGTTTGCCTCACCGATTGAAAGAGGTAAACCAGCAGGAACTTCGTTCAACATGACCGTTTGAATGGTCGGATTGGAACTGTCGACCGCAAAGCGTACACGTGGCAGAGGATCGGTTTCATCTTGAGCCAGTCCCGGCAAGTCATCAAGGCGCAAGCGGAGGTCAAGGTGACCCGAATTTACCGCAGGAACCAACAAGTCAAGACTGAATTCACCGTTGTCTCGTGGAGAAGTTCTCCATACGTGATCGAAATCACCAAACACGACATCGAAAGCTCCCGGAGGAGCAGGCGTCTCATCTTCACTGAACAAGACACGTCCTGTGACCCGAAGCGCTTGTCCGCTTCCAATCAACGTCTCCTCTGCTTCATCGTTGTAGTGATTGGTACCATCGCGAAGTTCGACAGCCTTGATGTGGCCAGGTTCGGTATAGAATCGGAAATCGTTGTCAAGGCTCCAAGCATTGGAACCCAAACCGCTGATCTTTGAGAAACATGGGGTTGTTTCACCCTCATTGCACGGTTTGTCCGTCACCTTGAGGACCGGAATAAAATGTTCGAAACCATCGGTATCGTAGACTTCAGGGAACGACCATGTCAACTGGAAGCGAGCACGAATTAGCAACTGATTGGCATCGTCACCGAACGTGGAAACTTGCGAGTAAAGGTTGGAGACAGCGATGTACTCCCCACCTGAATTAAGTCGAGCCTTTGGCATACCGTTCTCATCTTCTTCGAGTTGGATGAAAATCGATGTCTCGTCATCGTTGACATCTTCACCAAGGGCGAATTGCACGAATTGAATATCATCCCATCCGTTTCGATCGGAAAGGACCACTTGAGCCGTGTACATGACACCAGGGTGAAGCGGTTGCTCGTCTTCGTGCCCGACGATGCTTGAATTGGTCAAATCGACAACTGGCTCGAATTCTTGTCGAATTCGGTATGTGGATGCATCAGCGTCCCAGTTCGGCATGATTTGGCCTGGAGCATAACCACACACCTGTGGTGTTGGTGGACAAACAGGCCCTCCGCCCATGGCAATCTGATTTTGTTGACCGTCTTTGCCACTTACATACATTGATACAACCTGTCCATGTTCAAGCATTGAGTCGTCGACAAGACCGTTGAAGATGTTGAGACCACCAGTGATCGTTTCCGGAGAGGAGAGGATCTTCTCAGCGTACTCGTCTTCCTGCGGCAATCCGTCAAAGTTGAAATCGTGACATCCAATGGCCACGGTAGACTTGCAACCGACCCAGTAATGGAGACTGATTTGTGTTGGCGGGTCGACGCTGTCCTGAATGTTGACCGTGATCGCTTGACCGCCTGGCGCTGGTGGCCCAACGTGGCGCTCCTGCCCATCGAAAGGCGTGACACCCAAGACGAGGGGTGAGTTGCCATCGAGAACAAGTCGAATCGTGTTGTATCCTGGGTTCGTAAACATTGAACCATTTGGCAGGTTGACGGCCTCGACCGAGAACACCATACCTCCCGGCGTAGATTCAATTGGGGACATGAACGTCAAGTTGTACGAACCAAAGTTCGGATTGGATTCTTCAGCGAGAACAATCGGTTGTCCAATTGGATCACCATCATAGGTGACGTTTTGGCCAAGCACTCGCAAATTGAACTCACCTGAGAGAGGAGAGAGTTGCGATGACTCGAAGTGAATCTTCCCGAGGAAGGAAAGATTCTGCCCTCCTCTCACCCAATCTTGAGCAAACAACTGTCGGCCAGTTTCATCAAAGACTTGTAGACCATCGAGTTGAATGTCGTTCTCGACCCGCAAACGCATGTTTTCAGTTTGCCAGTTGTTGACGGCAGTTCCCAACGAATCTTTCACGGTGAGCAGGACCTCAGTGGCTGCCTCATCGTCCCAACTCCAGTCAACAGTCACAGGAATCCGGATTGTTCGCACATCGTTTGCATCGAGGAAGGATGAGCAGTTCGCAGTGTCAAAGGAAACGATACCACCCGCATCATTCAATGTGCTGCAGGAATCGCCTTGTTGCCACTTGAAGGTTGGATTCTCACCACGGGAATTATTGAGAGAAGCAGTGACCTCTGTAACGAAGTTCACTTCATCACCATGAGCGACTTTGATGATGAGGTTGCGTGCAATGCCGTCAGGCGCTGCCATGCCACCTTCAAATGCCGCACCGATGGCATGCGTGTTCATCTTGTAGGCAATGTCGATGTTTGTAATCTTGACTCGACCAGATGTCTGTGCCTTGACGGCAAGTGGAACCTCAACCACGCCGTCCCCATTGTCAGGGATGTAGTCGTTGAAGGCATCCACGAGCGTTGGCTGGAAGTCAACATCAACCCCAACTTCGGAATCATCGCTAACGTCGATGGCAGATTCATTGAGGAACAAAATACTCTCCCAATCAAAGGTTCCATCGTCTCCGACGTCAATACGTGGACGATCAGGATATCCTTCCTCATAGAACAATTCAAGACTGTCCATTATGGGTGTCTTGAACCTGTCCGTGGAGGTCATGGTCACTGCGTAACGCAGAACGTTACCTGCGCCATCGGTTGAAAAACTCGTCTCAGCGAGATTGGAAGCAGGTTGCCAGGTTGAACCATCGTCATTGGAGACTTGAACAGTAATGTCCGTTGCAGCATCGGTGGTTGCAACCCATACTGGACGAACCTTACCGACTTTGGTCCCAGTAGGTTTGGCTGGTGAGATCCACGTTCCGCTCGATTCGTATTCTGTAGCGTACTCCAGATCGACCCACCATGAAACTGCAGTGGAGCCAATGAGAGTTGCCTTCCAGACCAGCTCTTTTCCTGGATGTTGGAAATGGACCGTAGTATTCGATTCAACAGAAACCCAATGCGTTCCATTATCGGCTGAAACCCAATAATCAACACGGTCACCGATTGAAGTTGCAGACCAAAGCGTTTCCATGTTGACCGACAGAACATCATCCGGAGTTTCAATCACCGGGCCAAACCATGTCGTTGTTCCCGGGGCTGGTGTTGTTTTGTATTGCCAACTTGTTCCAAACTCGTGATACGACGGAGAGCTTGACCATGTCGAATAACCAGAATCGACTGTAATGAATCGGCGACCATCATAGAACAAACCATATCCCAAGGATGAGATACTTCGGACGGTATTTTCAGGAATTAAAGCAACTGCGCTGCCAGAACGACCCCAGGACTCGAGTTGATCACGATCGTTGTAGTAGTTGCCATCTTGACATCGCATGAAGAAATGGGTCTGATTCATCTCAAGACCACGAGCTTGCTGATTTGTTACGCCACATTGCCAAATCGAGGATGTGGATGTTTGGAACGTGAAGTATTGGTCACCACGTTCAAAATCGCCTGTAGCACTAACAGTGTAGGACTGAATTCTTCTATTCTGATTGTGTAGAATCCAAATGGTATCTTCAACCGGGTCATAGGTAATGCCTGTATAATCACCGTTTCCTTGTGGTTGAAACGAATCGATGCAAACCCATTCGTTCTCGTTCGATATGTCGAATTCAAGAACGCGATGATACATCGTATTCGCAGTTGAAGTGTAGAAGTACTTGTAACCGGAAAGGATAGCATACAAGCGCTCATCATCCGTCACAACCCAATCACGGAATCCCCACTGGCCATAGTAGGAAGAGGAATGCTTGCTCGGAAGCGTACAACCGTTTTGATCGAGCGTAATGATGCTTTCACGAGTTCCGTTGTTTGGATACAAGCGGTGTACGATGTTGTGGAAACTTGTCGAGGACCAGGTTGAGAGGTACAACCAGTCGTGATGACGTAGAACCGCCCCTTGTCCTTGTGCGTTAAGCGAGTTTGGACTGAGTTTCAGTTGTTGAGAAAAGAGCGCATCCGTTGAATTGGACGTGTGAGGTTGACGGACAGCATACGTGCCGTTGTCAAGCCATGCTGTACTGGATGGGTTGACGTCCTCATCCATGCTATGGGCATTAAACGCATGACTCGAATTAGCCATAGCAAGCGTCAGGTCTGCACTCTGGTTGTCTGTATCTGATGCCTCTCCGGCAACCCAGTGATTCCGTGTTGTCGTTGGAATTGAAGACCATCCGGTTGCCGATGCACCGGATAACGTCATCTGAACATCAGTGACTTGGGCGCCTTTAGGCAGAGCGATCTTTGCTCCAGCATCGGCGTTACCGCCTTGATAAAGTGCGATGTACTCCGCCGTACCATCGCTGAATTCGTAGGTGTGACGAGCCACTTCTGCAGCCTCTGCTTGCTCAATCCAAAGTTCTCCAAATGGAGAAAAACTCATTCCAAGGAACAGTGCGAGGAGCACGACAGCGATGGAACGTTGAGAGACAGCGTTTACACTCATGTTGTAACCCAGTGCTTGAAGGATTATCAAGCGTTTGCTTAACGGTCACTATGTGGTCTGACGCGAATCGTACCGGATTGGGGAAGTTTCACCCCGACTTCCGTCCTGTTCATCATCGTTCACTTCGAACCAATCAACCATCCAATCGCCGTCCGTATCCCAATTGGTAGGATCGGTTCCTTCTGCGACGTGATCGTCGTTGTAATCCAAGAGATACCATCCGTATTCGTGCTCGCCAACGGCACGAACTGGGGCGGTATTCGGAGCGCCCGTGTAGTAAATATCCCAAGGGTCAGTGAGATTACCTCCGCAGAGAACGACGTGGTTCGATGTATCCTGAACAAGGAAGTCGAGGTCGTTGTCGTTGACGATGTAGGAATAGCGGAAATCAGAGCTTTGTGATTTGTCCATCTTGAGATAGTTCCTCACACCTTCATCCCACTGGCCCAAACCGAGCAGAAGTGCTCGCAACTGCCATCCCTCTTGAATGACCTCTCCTTCGAAAGTCAAGCCGGATAGCCGTACTGCATTCGGACTCGAGAGTTGCTCACTGGTTACGGCAAAATACTCTTGGAAATTCGTGTAAGGTTCGTACACACAACCGACACCGGAGCAATCCCAGTTTCCGTCTTGATCGGCATCTTGGTTGGCATCAATCGCGTTGCGGGGGTCCATGGTGAACCACGTGTAAGAAAGGTCCGGACGACCAAGAATTCCAGCATCTAGTGACAACGGCAAGCATGAATTTGTCGAAGTGTCACATGGTCCGCCGGTCCCAGGATCGATCCAATTAACTCGAATCTTCAAGAACGATGAATAGTTGTCGTTGGATTCGTTCCAAGCTTTAGCATATTCATACCAGTCAGGGATCATGTCACCATCCGTGTCGTTGTCCATTGGATTTGTACCATACTTGAAGACTTCACGTCCATCCGTGAGATTGAAATCTTGGTAATGAGCGGTGACCATGCCGTTCGTTGTTTCTGTAATGAACGACTCAGAGTCACTGTCACTGTCGTTCGAATCTGGGCGCGTGTCGTTGTCGTACTCCATCCAGTTGGTAAACGGCAAGTCACCGATGCCGGACTGGACAATTTGTGTCGACGGATTGAAAACTCGATCTGCCCATTCGCCTTGTGGGGCAGGCACGTCAAATACAGTCCGGTCATACCAACCATCCGAATCACCGTCATAGTTCACATCCCATGGATTCAATGGGTTCGCAGCCCAATGGTTTTCGGTGGATGGGTTATCCATCCCGTACAATGCATAGCAGTATTCCCAGCCATCCGGAATTCCATCAGAGTCAGAATCAGGATGCGTCGGGTCGGATACACCAACCAGAGTTCGATTGAAGTTGTTTTCATTGAAGGAATTGATGGTGTTCATTCGGCTCACAGACTCAGGTCCTTTGGCCATGAAGTCATCAATCAGAGCTTGGCGAGCTTGCAAGATGGTCATCCCTGTTTCTTCCATGTAGGCGTTCATTGCATCCTCACCAAAGTCCACGATACCAACAGAGGCAGGTACAGAGGTTCTGTTCAGATACTTCCCCCACGTTCGTGCTTCCCATTCACGCAGGTTGGAATAACGCTCGTCCAAATCAATGGTCCCATCTCGATTGCAATCGTAACTGTCACCGTCAGAATCAAGATTGACATCTGTCTCAATCAGCGGATTCAATCCCCAGCGGTTCTCGTTCAAATCCCATGAAGTAAACCAATACTCGAACCCATCGTACATACCATCATCGTCGGTATCCGGGTTGGTCGGATCCGTCATTCCAAGAAGGAGAGAAATGAACACATTCGGAGGTTCACCAGATTGCCAAGCATTAAAATCGTCCAACAATCGCTTTCCGCGGGAATCCTTTGAAATGAGAATTTGGAATACACGCTGCGCCTTTTTCGTAGGCTGTTGGACGTCTCCATCTTCATGCAGCAAAGGAGCATCTGCCGGCGCATCAATTCCGTTCTCTGGGTTTGAGGTTGCTAGAGCAAATTCTTGCAAATCAACCAACCCGTCGTTGTCGCTGTCGAAGGTACCATCGCCTGCAACGACTGGATTCAATGTCCACGTTTGAGCAGAAATGTTCCATGCTGTGAACAGCAACTCAAGCCCATCGATGATGCCGTCTCCATCCGTATCGACGTTGTTTGGATCACCCGTTGGACCCGTGATGTTGTACTGATCTGAGGTCATGTAGGTGCCGAACGAATACGTTGTCGAAGCAGAAGGCCATTGTTGGAATGCATAGGCAGAGCCAAGCGTGGTAACAAACCATTGTGGTGAGGAACGATTGGAGTTCGTTTCAGATAGACTCGAGTCAATGAGGTTGTATTCTTCCCAGTTGGTCATCCCGTCGTCATCTGCATCAAGCCATCGGTCGCTCGGTTGCAACGGATTGAGTGTCCATTCATCATCAATGACGTTCCATCGTGCGAACCAAATCTCCCAACCATCCGGCATTCCATCATCATCTGAATCCGCACTAAACGGATCTGTCGAGCCCTTTTCGATTGGAATTTGGCCCGCCAAAATTGCACCGCTCGCTCGAGATGCGAAATCAGCCTCTGGAAGTCCGAAATCCGAAATGTTGTCAAACAAGTCTGTTGTAAAACCATTCGGCAATTCCATACCCTCGAGTGTTTGATTATCCAAGAAGAGACCTGAGCGAATGTGATACTCAAGATAGTTGACAAACATCTCATTTTGTGTGAGCACACCGTCTTTGTTGACGTCATAGCCATCACCATCAGGGTTTTCAAACAAATCCGAACCATTCAACGGGTTGACGCCAGTGCGAAGTGGCGACCACGTACATTGACCATCGGCTTCCCAACCGTCTGGGAGAGTGTCACCGTCTGAATCAACGAGATTTGGATCTGGAACAGACCATGTTGCAACCGATTCAGGAGACTCACCAAACTCTTCGAACAAGTCCCCTTGAAGACCTGCCTCCCTAACAAGCGACCATTGGTATTCACAAAGGTTGGCCAATCCATCCTGATCAGCGTCCCAAGAAGCATCGTCTGCACGTGTTGGATCGAGTGACCAGTTGTTTCCGCCGGTAAATGAAGTACCAACCCAACGACGATGTTCAATCTCCCATCCATCAGGCATCCCGTCTCCGTCCGTATCCAGCACGGTTGGATCGGTACCAACATCGATCGAGTTCAGGCTGCTGTAGGTTGTTCTTGCTTGTTCGCCCAAGGTCTCGTCACAGGTGTAGACAAGTTGTGGTGTGTAATAACAATCAAAATTTGTTTCACTAAGGTAGTAGCCAAAGAATTCGGCACCGTCCATCAGGCCATCCATGTCGGAATCGCTCTGATTGGGCATGGTGGAATTGTAGCCGTCTGCAGTTCGTGCGACGTAGCGATATTCCTCAAGGTTGGTCCACCAACGATCAAGTTCATCGCCCCCGTCCAACCGGAGTCCATCAACATCTCCGTCAAGAAGTGCATCCCATGGATCGGTTGGATCTAAGCCGTAAGCAAGTTCCCATCCATCAGGCATTCCGTCACTGTCTGAATCGTTCGCACCCGGGTCCATGAGTTCCAAATTTGCGAATCGACCAGGTGCCGATGCACCGAGGATGTAGGTGTCTCCGTCACGTTCCATGATGCCAATGGATGCGATTTCACCAGGCATTTCGGAATTGGATTGAAGGCCATATACATCCAAATAATTTCCTGCAAGAACCCACAAACCGTCGGACGATCCGACAAGGATTTCGTTACCCGTCGGATAAATTGAATGAATGTTGTTGGACTTTGCAAGTTCGTCAGTATCGCCACCTGGGTGCTCGAGTAGGTCACCAAACGACATGTCGTTCAACTCCAGATTCAAACGATGCAAACCAGAGGGAGTCCCAATCCAGAGTGCAGTAGGATTTTGCGCATTTGGTCCATCAAGAACGAGGGCTTGTACCTCTGCTGGATTACCGGTTGCACCGAGATTGAGCGTTCTCAGGTCATCGATTCTGTTTGCAATGTTTGATGGATTAGCGTCGAAGAAGAACCGCCACGTTGGAGTTGCATCGTCTCTGCCTGTGGCAGATTCGAGAGTCATCATTCCTCGCTCTGTCCCAATGTAGAGCACCAAGCCACCGCCTGGTACGTTTCCATGTTCCAGTTCAGTAACAACAACCTCGTCTTGCATCAACGAGGACTTGAAATTGGACCCGAGTTCATAGGTTTGTGTGATTTGACCACCTTCGTTCACTTCGATGATCATACCGTCACCACCGGAACCCAGAGCGATGAGTTGTTGGCTCGAACCTTCGATGGCAAGTTGTTGAATGGCGAAGACTTCAACAGCTTCGGTTGAGGACCACGATTCGATGGGTTCAACAAAACCGTCGACTTGCAAAGCAGCGACATGTATTCCGTGCGTCGTTGCTACAGCAATTGAATGTGGACCCGTCTCAGACTCGACGAAGACAGCTTCGTATCCGGTGATTCCTTGTGGGAACCACTGGTCTTGGGTTGTATCTGTTTCGTAGTCGATCGTAGTCATCCCGTAACGTGTCAAATAATACGCAGTCGAACCGTCGACGAGTATGCTACGGACGTCATGATGCATGAGCGCGAGAGAGCCGGGTACAGCATTGAATGTCAGAGGATACTCCTTGAAGGATGAATCGTTGACGCCCAATTGAACCTCACGGAGACCCGACCGTACCGTATTGCCTTCGTCGTTGTGGGTGTAAAATTCCTCTAGATTGGACAACGATTCACCCAGCGCAATGGCTGTATCGGTCCGACTCACATCAGCAGAAACGAGCCCATCTCGATTCAAATCCCAACCGTCTCTGTCATCATCGAGCAAAGCGTTTGAACGGTTCAGTGGGTCGAGACCAAAATGTACTTCCCAACCATCCGGCATTCCATCTCCGAATGAGGGATAGAGCGGGCGGACCGCAAAACCATCCCAACTGTATCGGTCCGAATCATCGAGAAGTGGGTCGGTTCCGAGCCACAGATCTTCGCCAACAACACCAGTAACATTGGTTGTACACGCTGAGAGAATGTTCACAAAGGATGCATTGGCTCCGTTGGTGATAAACGGCCACTGTGTCAAGACGGAACCTTGTGGAAGCGTGGCCGAACACCACAATCCATCCAATTCGTGGGTGAAATTTCCAGGCATACTGTAACGGTACTCTTCTGGTGAGGTGTACTGTTCTGCTACTGTCAGGAACCCATCACGATTCACATCAAAACCGTCCTCATCAGGGTCATCGGTTTGGTCACTTGCGTTCAATGGGTCGAAGTATGGGCAGACGTAACGTTGCGTTACCTCATCGAAACCGCCTGCACGATCGCACATCCATGCTTCATATCCGTCCGGCATACCATCTCCGTCCGAGTCAGCGACACGAGGGTCGAGGTACATACGGTCCCCGTTTTCATCCAATGTACCAGTTAGCCCACGTGAAAAACCGGGGTCATTGCAATTCGCAGGATACGGCCAACAGTACTCTTCGGTGTTGTTCAGACCATCTCGATCTGTATCAAAATTGGCGTCAGGAACAGTCGAGTTCAATCCCTCCATAGCAACAAAACGACCGTCCACTGAAGAGAAGTTTATCCAGTCCTCAAAGATGGTCTCGTGCACGTCTGGAATTCCATCTTCGTCTGTATCGGTCGTTGGAGGCCCTTCACCGAACGTCTCATCTGGGTGGACGTTCGAGACAGGCGAAATAACTGGGAATTGTGACATGAAGAGAAGCCCTGCAATCACGAGAAGAGAGGTGAGCAAAGTGGTCTGGCTTCTACGCAATACAATCACCTACGGCGTAACGCCCTATCCAAACTCCTTGTCTTCACGCTTATAGCAATGATGGAGCGTTGTTCATACACGGCTGCGTTGTTGTGGCGTGAAAAGAGGATTTTTTTGTTCAATTCGAGCGGTGTATTCAATATCCGTCTGCACTCGCATTGCTTCGATTGGAATGGGTATGGCAATTACGCACCTTGGCACCGGCAGTCGTGGCAATGCCACATTGCTGAGTTCAGGTTCGTCCCACATCCTCGTCGATCAGGGATTCAGTGGAGTCCAACTCGAAAAGAGACTCAAGATGCTCGATGTATCTCCTGATGATCTCGAAGCGATTGTCATCACACACCACCATGGTGACCACGGTGGAGGCGCACTCATCGCTCAGAAGCGGTGGAAGGTTCCTGTCTACGCCAATCACCGGACCAGTGCAGAACTCGGCTTGCTGCCTGAGTTAACACTGCCGTTCGAGGCGCTCGACGTCTTGCCATTCAACAACGGCATTTCCCTCTTGCCTGTTCCAGTCCCTCATTCAGGTGCAGACAATGTTGCCTTCGTAGCAAGCCATGGGGGTGAGCGTTCAGCGATCATTACTGATTTGGGCAGTTGGACAGATGAGTTGGTGCATCATGTCCGGGGTTGCCAACACATTGCAGTCGAAGCCAACTACGACCGAAACAGACTAATGTCTGGACCATATCCATCTTCCCTCAAAGATCGAATTACTGGGAGAGGAGGACACTTGTCCAATTCGCAAACAGGTGAATTCCTTGCACAAGTATGCACGGACAGGACCAGGAGCATTACTTTGACACACCTTTCTGAAATGAACAACGCACCTCATCTGGCAGAATCGACTGTCTTGTTTGAGATCGATGAAGTATTTGAGGGAGACATCAACATTTCACTCCAAGACGGACCTCAATTTTCGCACTTCATCGGACGTCGTGATGGAGATGGCTTTGCGACCAACGCCATTCAACGCATCCAACGAGAACTGCCGTAGAACATCAACCTTGAGGTCAATGCCTAAATGCAGCCGAACAACTACCGCGAACAAGGGGAGGTCAAGATGCGTCGGCGTAGCACTGCTGAAGATGACGATGCCGTGAGTGAAATTCTCGGCGTGATCATGATGCTCGCCATGGTCATCACCATCATGGGCGGCGTCTGGATTTTCCTCAACCCATACTTGGTTGCGTTTCACGACAACACCAACTGGAACAGTGCCAGCAACATTGCAGACAGAATCGAAGACCGCATCGACGTTGTTGGTGATGCACCCGATGGCACTGGCACACGCCAAGCTCTGTCCCTGAAATCGTCCTCGATCAATCCTGCGAATCTTGTCGAAGAGTGGATGATTGCCGCTGATTTATCGCCGCTCGAAGTGGTCAAAGTGAACGAACTGAATGCAACATCGTTTGAATTTCTTGCGCTTAATGCATCAGTGACGAGCGCGATTGTGCAAACCGTTCAGAACACAACACAGTATTCTGTATCACCTACGACCGAATGGACAACGTTGAACCATAACATGGACAGTGAAACATTTCTCATCATCGATTTCTACAATGCTGGAGGCGACCATGTCCACCGATGGTCACGCTTTGTCCTATCAGGCCTAAGTGTTAACACAGCAATCGATGGAGGTATGAACCAAATTGCCTTGATCAACGATGCAAGAATTTCTCGAGACCCGACAACCCCATGGTCCATCGAAGAGGCTCCAAAATTGCGTCTTGATACGTTGGTCGATGGCTCCACAAGGCTCTCAATTGTTCTCACAGACGTCCGTTTGGGCAATGCGCTTGGAAACGGACCAAACGTAGGATTCAAGGTCGAGTCTCTTGGACCAATTCAATTGTTTACGGGAGAATCGTACAACCTTCAAATCAAGGTCAGCAACACACTTCATTCTGTCATCGACCCACAGTACCATGAGGCTTGGCTCAACGAGTACACCATAAGTCGAGCATCTGGAACACTCGGTGATTTCGTTGGAATCACACCGTATCAACGAGCCAGTGGAAGCGATGGATTGACGGTAGAAACGCAGGGTCAACCCCTCTATCTCGAGATTGACGTGCGACGACTGGCGGTGAACGCGTGATGGAGTTGCATCGTGACGAAGAGGCCGTATCGGCGGCTATTGCAACGGTGCTGCTGTTCGGCGGAGTCATTTCCATCATTAGTCTGATGATGCTTACAATGATTCCCGTTATTGAGGAATTGGAAGGGAGTGTTGAGCGGCATGATATGTCAGCACAGATGATGCAATTTAATCAGCAAACAACGACACTTTCTGAACAAGGAATGCCTGGAGATGTGGTCACACAGGAATTTGTGCCAGTTGATGGCTCTCTGGCATGGGACATGATGCGCAGTGGCATGTGGTATTCCTCAACATGGCAGGAGGACCATTCCTTCCGAATCCGAGATGTTCTCGATTTCGATGACAAGCTGAAGGTAAGGCATCCTGAATCGATGACTTCGACCGCCTGTTTTTCGGACCTAAGGCTTGGACCTGATCGTCCATACCACTACGACGCTCCAGACTGGGCAGATGGTGTGATTCTTACGACGAAACCAGGATTGAGTTTCCCTCTCGGACCAATCGATGTGGACCTGCTTCGAAACGGTTTGGTCGATGAGTCTGCAGAATTGTTCGTCGATGATGTTCAAGAGTGGGAACTTGACGTAGCTGATTGGTCGATTGAATCAAGCCAAGAACTCGTTGTTTATTGGATGCGTGACGGAGAAGGCACCACTGAAGTTCGAGCCACAGATGCGAATGCGAATGGACTTGGACGGTCGTGGGCCTTACCGCTACCATCGGGCAATGTTCAGTTGAACATTGTTTCACAGGAGGTATTGATGGTTCATGGAAACGGGGCATTTGGTGATTTTACAGAAGTGGCCCTCCCATCGAATCTCGTTGGTGTGCGAACGAGTTGGGACAAGGCCATGACCTTGGATTCGGCACAAGTTGTTCACATCACTACCACAACGGATGCCCAGTTGATGGTCACGATTGGTGGAGAAGGTACAACGACGTGGAAGAGCCTGACAGGTTCAATCCACGGAACGTCTTTCCTTCCTCCAACAGAGGAAGGATTCCTTCTCCTCTCCAACTCGAATGAGGAACCTGCAACGGTGACATGGCGAGGGTCTGGTGTGACCATTGACAAGTTGAGTAGTTACAGCATTGCATGGCCTCCTGTTGACCTCGATGGCGCCAGTATGCTGCAGAGTGAACAACCAATTTCTGTGATTTGGAGTGGAGCATCTTCTCCGGTTGGCGTGTACCAAATGGGAGCGGTTGATACCGGAATGGAGTCTGGATTACGAGTTCATTCAAACACAACGAACACATTCAATCTCGAACTGAAAAGCAATGGATATCAATCGATATTGAATATCTCATCGCTTCCCGAAAACGAGACTGTACTGAACGAGAGTGAATCATTGATTGTTTCCGTTGATGATCAGGAAATCATCGTTCAAACCGAGGAAGGTCACGGCGTCTATGCCTTCGCCGATCATGGTTCGATTGGACTTCAAGACAGCATCCACGATGGCGCAAGACGCTGTGTCTCCATCGATGTCACTGCATCCGGATGGGTCGATTTAACCATGCCATGGGTGAGCATGGGTGGACGCAGTATCGCTGACATGCAAGAAGCATGGAAAAAGGGAGATTATCCCGCGAGTTTGCACATCGAACTGTATGGCCTTATCGTTGAGGAACCTTACACTCCAATTGGAAGCGCTTGGGTCATGCAAATTTCACGATTTGTCTATGAGTTTGAGTCTTCTGTTACAGGAATGGAGGTTGCCATGAGTGGAGGAGCCGTCCTGACCAACCACCCAGAATACAAGCCGACCGTCCTAGTAGCACCAGCTGACAGAGGTGGCCCGGGTCCACGTTTCGCTGCAACAATTCCAGCGCTTCACCCGACCAGTGACTCTGCAGTGGGAGGAGGGGTACTCGCCATGGAGGTGACGCTAACAAAGCGAACATCGCTTGCAAGTGATGTTGCCTATGAGGTTCGTCGTGGTTGGGCTGAACCCTATGGAGGAGCGATTGCTGCATCCTCGACCCAAGGTCTTGAGGCAAGTGAAGATTGGACCATTTATCCTGGACGATTGGATCTTCTCACAGACTATGTTGGTTGGGTCCCAGACCCTGGTTTTGGAACCGTTGAGTCTGTCTGGCATACGGCAGGAGAACCCATTCAATTCTCACTACAAATCTCCTCACTCGATGCACATGTTTCGGAGGTGATTGCTTGAAGACATCCAGCTTGCAAGAAAACCGAGAGGCAGCTGCAACCGAACTCGGATATGTGTTCACTTTCTTACTCGGCGTATTGCTTCTTACGATGTTCAGTTTGTGGATTTATGACATTGAAACTGCGACGCGAGAACGCTGGAATGAGGAAGCCATTGATGCCAACATGAACGATTTGTCCGCTGCCATTGAGCGTACGGATGTCGCAAGTCGAATTGACAATTCCTCCTATGCAGAGCGCGTCTACTGGAGAGCAACGGAAGCGGACGAATCGCAATTCACGTTGGAATTGACGGATACATCACTGATTCTCTACGATGAGCAAGGTGAATTGGGAACTGAACGTTCGTTGTCTGGCACTGCATCCGCACCACACAGTGGTCTGGTCAATCTTGCAGGGGTTGAATCCATTTGGGTCGTCTATCACAATGGGGTGATTTCCATTGAACTCGACCGACCCATGTTCTAACGGCCCATGATAGCTGAGTGGACTTGGGATTGAACTTCACGCATGCGTGTCCTTGCACCCAGTTCACGGAATACGGCCAGTGCTCTCTGAAGGTACTCCATTCGACGTTGTCGATCTGGTGCCACGCCTCCAAGTTTTGAGAGTAATTCACCTATTTGCATTCGAAGATCGTTGGCCTCTGCAATGATGAGGGCTTCTCGATAACGATCAAGTGCTTCTTCACTTCGACCACTGTCTTCAAGCACTTCACCAAGGAGAATCATCAATTCGACCATGGAAATTGGATCGCCAACATCTGACATGATGTTCAACGATTCAGTGTAATGGTGCATCGATGTTTCTGCATCGTTCATCTTAGCATGATATCGTCCAAGCAGGGCTTGTGCTCTTGCATGTGCGAGCAAATCATCAGCCTTATCGGTCCGTTCAAACGCTTCAAACGCATGCTTTCTAGCGCGCTCAACTTCCCCAAGATCCAACAAGGCACGTCCAAGAATAATCTGTGCACTAAGAAGTGACTCATCACTGCTAATGATTGCTTCAACTTCGGAATATGCTTCCAAGGCTTTAGCACGGTCGTTCTTTCTTCGGTACAAATAGCCCATGTTGTTGTAGGTGCGCGCAGCTCCTTTCGCATCCCCAAGTTCAACCTGAACCTCAAGTGCTTCTTTGTGCGATGAGAGAGCCTTGTCGGTTTGACCTTGCTTCATGGCAATGTCTGCTTGCGAACCAAGAATTTCGGAATAGACAACCGGAAGATTGGCTTTTTTGGCAGCCTTGCTTGCAGTCTCAAAGATGGATGATGCTTGTTCAAACCGACCGAGCATCAAAAGAATATCTCCCTGAAGTTGCATCATTGGAGCCATCAAGGATTCTTCAAGACGATCGAGTGTTACACTTTCAATGAGACTGAGTAACTCAAGATGACCTTGCGAAACAAGTTGACGACCGAATTCAACGATCTTTTCAATCGCTTCCTGTTGTCGCTCTGAAGCGAGTTCGTGATAGATTTGCTCCAGAGTCGTTTCAGAGGACTTGCTTAACTTGTTGTAGTAATTTGCGCACGTACTGTGAACAGTTTGTTTGGTTTGTTCGTCGATACTTCGTACAAGGAACTCTCGAATCAAATCGTGAACATCGTAGACATCGGTATCAACTTGACGTGCGAGTCCTTGTTCGACAAGACTTCCGAGAACATCGATATCCAATTCGTGAGCAAGTAAAGCATCGAGGGGAACGGATTCTCTGAAGATGGATAACACAGTCAAAACACGCTTCTGTTCACCAGAGAGTTTCGAGAAGATTTCCTTCGTTACGTAATGTTCGAGCGTATCGTGGAAGGCGCCTGCCGATGCACCTCGATTGATCAATTCTAGAACGAGGGGGTGACCTCTCGACAAACCGTGAATGTGCAGCCATTGTTCGGTCGACAAATCTTCGAATCCTGTGAGGAGATTCCTTGCTGAATCGGAGTCAAGACCGTCGAGTGGCAAAACAAGGCTCGTAATTCGACCTTCTGCATCCTTGGTTGGAACGACCGGTTTGAACGAGCGTGAAAAGATGACGAGCCCTATCGATTCTTCGCTTCCAAGCAACCCAAGTGTCATCGACTGAATGGTTTGGAAGAGGATAGCATCCGAAACCTTGTGAAAGTCGTCGACGACAATGAGTGTTGGTGTATTCTCCAGCGAATCAATGAGAATTCGTGCAGCATCGTCCGGTTTAGGTACGGGTGTTGCTGCCAAATAATCAGCAAACGATGAATCGCCAATGTTGAGCAACCACTCAGCTAAGGATTCAAACAAAGCACGAGACCCTTCCCAATCCTGACAGCGATGGTACAGCAAATTTCTACGATGCATGAAGCGTTCAATCAACTTCGCAGCAATTGTTGTTTTACCAATCCCCGCAATACCTGGAATCATCAAAGTCGTTGCGCGGGCATCCAACAAATTCACCATATTGTCAAGTTCTTTTTCCCGACCATAGAAGTGTCGTAATCTTGGGAGATCTCCGAGAGAAGTGACCAGTTGTTTTTCGACTTGCTTTGACAAATCACGCTCAATGAGATCCTCGGACAACGAACGAGCATCAATAATGAGATTGTCATCAAGGTAGCGAATAATATCAACCGGTCGCATTGTAAAGGGTAAGACTTCGTGAGCAGCACCAAGTGATGTCGACAATGTTTCACCGTCGACGTTGATGCAACGAAATTGAAATTCACGAAGGCGGCCCCACGTTTCCTCTGCAGCAAGGATTCCAGCATCTGTTAGAAAGTAGGCCTTGCGTTTTCGGCTAACGCCTTGCACGTGTGCTTGCCGTTCAACAAGAAGACCTTGGTCTCTTAAGCCAGAAATAGCCCTTGGCACGTTGGAACGTGCAATTGCTACGGCATTTGCAATTCCCATTTGTGAGAGAGCGAAAGGAACTTCCACCTTCTCTTTGAAATCGGCATAGTCAAGAAGATGCAACAGCACCTTCTCCTGCACGCCAGGTTTAGCAATCATTGCGCCACCTACTCACTGGGAAGGAGGTTGATATTCAGGATCGGGAACCCACTGGTTGGTCTCTTGGTCCCAAAGCCATCCGGGATGCTGAGCAGAAGACTGCGCCTGAGCAGGTTGTATTGGAACAACAGCAGGTTGTTGTTCAGGAATCGGAGCGGTCTCTTTTCGTCCCCAAGCGTATGGGTCTTCTTTCTCTTGGGTTTCTTCGGATGCAGCAAAGCCTTCTTCCTCAATATCCTCGAATTCGATGAAGAAGTACCCAATAGCACCGAGAAGAACGAGGGCAGCAATAACAATTCCAATGATGAGGAACAAATTCGAACCTTCATCTGCTTCTCCTACGACGACACCAAACGTCTCCGGTTCAGAACTACCACCGAAGGTCTGACCGTCCATGAGGAACTTGAGGTCGTTCGATGCGTCGTTCATGTCTTGGAGTGTGAGTGCCATCTTCCATGTACCGGTTTCACCAACGACTACAGTCTTGATGAGTGTTTCAGAAGCTGCCGAGCGAGCTTCAATACGGGCCCCAGGCAAGCCTGTACCGCTGAAATTTGCAGTGCTCGTAGCAGTCACTGTGCCTGTCGGATTATCTCGCTCGACGCCAAATTCGATTGCCTGAACGAAGAAGGTTACATCACGAGATAACGCAGATTCATCCGAAGTATCACGGACAATGAATCGAACATTCTCAATGGTCCACGTTGTGATATCTTCGTTCGATTGAGAAATGGCAGGGTCGTATCGAGCGAACCCTTCACTATCAATGGTGATGAAGTATGGGTGAGAGTCATCGCTCGGGTCGGTCTGATCGTCTAAGAAGTCGATGCTGAGTTGATTAAACGAGGAATCCGGATCGCTGAAGAATTCCTTCAGATCGATGGTTGCCCCTCCACCACACTGATTCTCAGATGTTGAGCCAACGACGCAGAAAATGGTAATCTGATTCGGCCATGCTGTTGAATTGAACTGCGGAGGAATGTTGTTGGCATTACTTGGCTTCGAAATTGTGATTCGGACGACATCTTCAATGGAGTAATCTTCACCATCGTAGGCTTTGACGCGAATTTCGTACTGGCGCTCGTGAATCAACTTGCTCGTATCCCAAACTGTAGACCACGAATATCCAGGCCCGCTCTTTTGGAAGGTCGTAACTGGACCAGGTCCATCCGAGAGAATGAGGCCGCTCGCAAGATCGAGAATTTCAATTTCAACACGTGTGATGGTTCCATCGGCTCCATCGCTGGCAAACCCAAGAAGCGTGGTCGTCTCTTCTGCCTGTACAGGTTGTGTACCATCAGGTTCGAGAAGATCAACAATTGGAATGATGTTGTCATTGAGAACCATAACAGTCCGTGTGGAAATCACACACGTTCCTTGGACGTCGTCGCAGAAGTCACTGTCACTCGCCCAGACTTCGAACGTATATTCACCGGTTTCAAGTTCCTCAAAGTTCCATTCGTACGCCCAAGCAACTGAACCATCAATGGCGAAATGTGAGGCATAACCATTTGGACCAGAAACATCGAACCAGATGTCTTGAATGTCAGATCCCCATGTGCCTGCATACGGATCTGATGCTGTTCCGGTGAAGAGAATCTTTCCGTTGGAATGCGTGGAACCGTCCAATGGCTCGTTGAGGTAGAGTGTTGGTGGAACAAGATTCAACTTGAATTTACGGACTTCGATAGGGGAGTAATCCAAACCATCGTATGAGCGAATACGGAAGGTAACGTCACTTTCACCGTCAGGGTGAGCAGACAAGTCCCAATCGAACGACCATGTCTTGAATGGGTGGTTTTCCTTGGTCAATTCGCCGTTTGCACCTGACGTGTCGACGGCATAATACCAATCGGTACTTCCAGGGGGCTGGATTTCTACTCGCTCAATTAAGCCAAATTGTCTGTCATAGGCGATGATATCGAGTGGATATGGGCCAGACTGACCATCCCAGGCTGTTCCTGTAATCACAGCGTTAATGGCAAAAGAATCACCATCGTATTGTTCAACAGTCACACTTGGACGTTCGTTGTCGAGGCTGATGATATCGTCAATTGACCCACTGAGGACGAAATCGAAATCCTTCTTGCCCTTACCAAACTTGTATGCTTCAACAATGTAGAACGGTAATTCTCGACCGTTTGCACAGTCTGGATCATCGGCATCGACAAAAGTATCTCCATCGTTGTCGTAACCATCCGAGCAGGTATCCTCATCGAGAACTTCTGGATTGCTTGGGTCAGTACCAGGTACGACAACTGCGGTTTCACCTACGAGGTGGTTCCAGTTTCGGTCCAGAAGGAAGTTTGAAGGGAGTGATACTTGTTGGGTAAAACCTAAACTGTCGGTTGTGAGGTCGTAGAGGGGCAAACCAGTAGCATCCTTGATGATGACCGTTGCCCCTGCAACGTTGCTGTTCTTGGCTTTCACTTGGTAGCGAACAAGTTCACCTTGGCGGACTTGCGAACCCCATGCTGAGTTTTGATTTTGGACATGAATCTTCGATTCGTCGAAGTTTTGCAAGTTTGCAAACGAAAAGACGGTTGAGTTGTTAACCAACTCAATGGCGAGTGGCATGTCTCGAGGTGGTACGGCTGCTGTATCTGGAAGTAGGAGACATGCTGACTGGACATACGGACACTCAGTACCGAGCCATCGAAGCATGACTGGGAACGAATATCCGCCTGTTGCATCAGGGATGTACTCCGATTGGACCGTTACTCGGGACTCGGAGATATTGTAGACTTGTGTAGCATTGGTCCATGTGTTTCCAGAGAAGTAACCGATTGAGCCATACTTTTGCCCATTCTTGTTGTCATAGTGTGAAATGTTTGCTGCAAATTGACCAGCCTCAATGGAGTTTCGTTGTACATTGACTATCGAACCTTTGATTCGAAGACCATCACCCGCATTGTTGGTAACGGTATTGTCAACAATGGTTGCTGAAGAAGCGAAAATGTGGATAGCTGGGCAGTTAAAGTCACCATCATACATGAAAGCTGAGTTGCAAGTTCCAGAACTGTTGGAAATAATGTTGTTCGCTATGTGCGCTCTGTTTGGGGAAGGACTAGGGTAATTGCTGTTTGAATCACGATAGTGGTATTCTCCAATCTGAATGGGTTCTCTTGCAGTGTCTTGTATGGTGTTGTTTTCTATTTCGACTTCGGACTGCCCGTAAACCCAGAATCCGTTGTAACCGGTAATGGGGCCTATGGTGTTTCGATGTGCGAAAACGGTTGAATCACGAATACCAAATCCTGAACCACCCGAGGCACCTGAAATAGTGTTACCCGTCGCTGAAACGATTGCACCATCGTAAGCAGTAATTCCAGCACCTTCTTCAGTCGTAATGACGTTGTTGTCAAGGTGCAATGTGTGCGTGATATCACCTGTGGTTTTGTATGAGTTGGTGTCGATGCCATTGCAGCCAACGTCAAATGTTGAATTCCCAAAGGATCCAGATGATCCTCTGAGGAAGACGCCTTGAGAATTTTCTTTAACGTCAAGACTATCAAAATTAATGAATGAATTTTCAGCGTAAATAAGACTGATTCCATCGTCGCATGAGGCACTTGGATCTCCAGTGAATTCCGAGTCAGTTATGGTAAATCTCGAGAGGATTCCAGCTCCTGCGTTGAATGATTCTACACCAGGCCCGTTGTAGCCGAGCCCATCCACTCCAAGGGTGAAAGTAGAGTCACGGATCGTAGGAGATGCAAAGTCAATAGCGATCAAATTTGTCGTATTCACATTGTTGAACACAAGGTTATCAGCGTTTGTCGATGAACCGTCGAAAACCAGAGCTGCGTACTTGTAGGATTGCTGTGAAGTCACGTAAACAGGGAAACCATATGCGTTGTCGAATGTGACATAGGACAGTCCGGTAGATGCCTGATTGATTGTGTTGCGAATCACAACTCCTGAACCACATGCTGCATCCGGATTATTCAGCAAGTTGTTTTGAGGATCACTGCAGATTCCTGTTACTGTTGTATCCGCAGGATTAGCCCAATTCAAACGAATCTGGGATGATGCACTCGCTTGGCTAGCACCGCAGGAAGCGGATCCAGCACACAATGCTCCGTCGACGAGGATGACTTTTCCAGCAGGTATGTTGATTGTGGTCCCTGCGTTGATGATAAGCTTCGCACCTTCTGCGATTCTAACGTTGTCCGTGAGCGTATGGGTTCCACTCCAGGTCTCAGTTGTGAGAATTGTTCCTGATGCGGTTTCATTCACAGCACTTGCGGTTGGTACTGTAATCAACCCAATCATCAGTGATGTGAGAAGGAGTCCCACAAGTCCTACACTTTTTCCAACATTCGCAAATTGCATGATCATTCCTCTGATTCACTGGAAGGACTGAACGAATATAATACTGCGCCCCATTTGACACAATCAAGAATATCAATACAACTCGAAAGTATCATTAATTTGAACTCAAATGTATCAAATTGATTCAAAAATATCAATATACTGGTGTGATTAGCAGGAGAATTCATCAGAAAATTGACCTAACCATGCACTTGCTTTCAACTGACCATACCCTTGTTTTGAATCGTGTTGAGAATCGGAATTCATTGAATCTGCTAATGCACGTTTCACAAGCTCAATGCACCCTGTTGACGATTGTCCATTCGGTTTGAGTTCGGGATGAGCCTCAAGTATCAATGCCAAAGTCCCTGCAACAAACACCGTAGCGTCTGAAGTACCACTTGATGTATACCATTGGTTATCCATGCCAGTCGATAGAATGTCAACACCTGGTGCAGTCAATTCGGGCTTCTGGTTTGGATAAACTCGGACGTTACCATCCGAATCTACAGATTCACCCGTAGAGGATTGACTCCAAACGTTCCCTTCTCGATCCGAGGCACCTACTGTGATGACGAGATTGACGTTACCTGGTGCACTCACAAATCCATCATCACCAGAACCTCCATCGTTACCAGCGGCAGCGACAACGAAGACTCCTGCATCTACGGCTTGTCTGGTTGCAGAAACCGCAGGGCCTTCACGTGATGCTGACTGATCTTGTGCACCACCCAAAGAGAGCGAGATGATGTCAGCTTCAAAATCAAATATACACCAGCGAATAGCATTAGCAACACGTGATTCCGAACCTGTGTTGTTTTCACCATTGGCACTCAGCGCAGCTGCCATACCCAACGTTACGTTTGGTGCGATACCTTGTTGGAAGTCGTTTGACAACAAGATTCCTGCCATGAGAGTACCATGGGCGATGGAACCATAATCCGTAGGTGTTGCAGAGTTTCCGACAAAATCCTCAAACACAACATCCGAGCCTTCCAGAGACGTGTGTGTCAATGAAATACCCGTATCAACCATGCAAACACGTACACCTTCACCAGTGAGACCGGTCGCTTGCAAATCTCGAATCTCTGAATCTTCGAAAGCCCATTCTGAAGTAGGTGGCGGTAATTGAAGCAAAAGAAGATCTGACTGCCACAGCACTACGATGAGACCCATAAAAAGGGCAATTACAAAACCTGAAGCAAGCGAAAAGACACGCCGAGGACGGAATGGCACAGTATCTGGAAGCACTGGCGCCCAACCGGTCACCTCTGCTCGCCACTGGCCTTCATGGCCTGCAGTCGAGGGATCAACAGCAGAGAGAATCTTCGGCTCCCCGGGTTCGGGTAGCAATTCAACTCCACGCAGTTCTTCCATGTCCCTCCCACCAGAATGGGCGGTTCTCGTGTATCAAGCCTTGTCTTCGAACGAATCAGAATCGTCCACCAGCACCACGGACTCGAGACGACGCCTTGAACCCAAAGTACAGGATGATGAAGGTCAGTGCAATGATGACGACGATGACAATAGGGTTGGATGTCTCTTCCGACCCCTGCACGACATACTCAATTGGGAAGTCACCATCAACATTGTTGGTTGAGTAATTGGCATCATCCCCGAGGATTTCTGCACGTACGTCGTATCGAGTGATTCCTTGGCTCGCCTTCGGCAAGACAAATTCGAAGTCTGTAGAACCTTCTGCAGGAACGCTGAGTGTCATGTTCATCTCTGACATTCCCTTGCTGTCAAGGTAAATGGTCACTTGTTGTGCTGGACGTAGACCACTGTTCTCAATGACGATTACGAGAGTGTTTGGTTCGACGTCTGCCAAGATATTGCTTCGAGATGTGGAGATGTCCTGATCCCAACTCAACACGATTCGAGCAGATTCAACAGTAATCTTAACGTCTTCTTGCGTTTCACCATCCTCGCTTGTGATTCGAACAGTCACGGTAATTGCACCATCATCGAAGGAAGGAGCGCCAGTTACAGAGAATGCTAGGTCACGCATGTTGTCCTTCGCAATCGTGGTGACACCATTCATTGGAGCAACCGTCCAACCATCGGGCAGGTTGTCCAGCACTTCATACGTGAAGGAGTCGTCACCGTTTCCGTTGTTGTTGATGGTTAAAGACGCAGTGGTTGTACCACCAGGTGCAACACCAACCGTGGAAGTAACATCTGTTGTGTTGAATCCATACGTCTGAGGAACTTCGACATTGAGCGAAACTTCCGTCATATCCCCACTGTCTGCAGAGAATCGGATGTTGATGTTATGACCGTTTTCAAGCCACCATGCCGTTTCGACAGATGGGAGAACGATTCGTGCACGTAGCGTATCTTCGAGGGTTGCGTTCTCTGCAACATCACCAATTCCAAGTTGGATGTTGGATGTGCTGACCCAGTCGGTACCGTTGTAGAATTCCACAGACCAGTCGTCTTGGTCTGGTGATACGGTCACAGTTCCAGTTACTTCGAACGGATCTGAAATCTCAGTTCCACCGTAAACTGCAAGGAGATCAAACTCAATGGCAGTGTAGTTTGCATCATCGCTTGCATTCACAACAGCGAGCAAATCACGGTTCTCATCGCCAAGTACAGTTGCTCCCGTAACAGATTCGACAGTGAGCGTTAGATCGCTGTTTGTCTTACGGTTGTACGAAAGCATGACTGCAGTTCGACCTTCGTCACCGTTGTCAATCGAGACACCGGCGGTGTAATTCATGGTCAAGTCCCGTTGAACGGTTGAGAATTCTGAATTGAATGTCGCTGCTTCTGCTGGGAGGAGGACTTCGAGTGTACCATCGGATTCCAGTGGTAGGGCCCAAACACGTCCCTCTCCAAGATCAACCTCAACATCGACAACATCTGTGACAGGTGACGAAGCATCGTCCGTACCAGCGTTGTAGGTCTGCAAGTTGAACGAAGTGAATTCGGTTGATACATCAACCCAACCACCCTTGCTCATAACAAGTTCAACTGAACCACCACTCTGTACTTCAGCCTCAAGCAAGCCAACAGCTACGCCACCACCGTTGAATGGTGCATCGTCCTCGTAAACAACAACAACCCATTGTCCAGGTTCAACGACTGCTGTGAAGGAGAGCGTCTCATCAGCGAGCACGCCAACGACCTCAACAGCATCTTGTTGGTTCTCGGAGGTTCCATACAATGTGATGGTTGCACCATCCAATCTGGAAGCGTCAAGAACATCGGTGATGGATCCAGTTACTGTGACTTCCGCTGCGGACATTTCGATATCTTGTGAGACAGGTTCATTGTCAACGACATACATTCCCGTGTCATTGTCATCGTACGATACGATGCCAAATCCGTCCTTCGCAACGGTCACAGAATAGCTCTCAAGGATTGGCACATAGATTCGCCAAACACCATCAGCATCTGTCGTCACAACAGTGTCAATGCTCCCACCTTGGATGGTTACATCAGCGCCCTCAACGCCTTCGTTTCCATCTGCAGTGTCGTCTTCATCTGTATCCCAGTAAGCCTTTCCACCGATTTCGACTTCCAGTGCTGCATACACAACGCCAAGCGATGTGTTTGCGTTGATAGAGACCGGAGCGTCGGATGTATCGAGCGTCCAGTAGCGCTGTGCTGCGGACTCGTTCATGTAAAGACTCCACGTTCCTGGCATCAACAGTTGCGATGCGTTACCATCAGCATCGGATGGATTCATGGTAATGTTACCGAAGCCATCATGGCTGACGAGAACAACCTTCTTTCCTGAGAGTTCAGATTCTGTCCCTATCTCCTTCAAGGTAAGCGAGACTTCAACGGCCTCAACAAGGGCAAGTGAAAGATCGGTGCGAACACTTGAATCGTCTCCAATTGTGATAGGCATGCGTAGTGATTCTGTGACACCGTCTCCGTTGAGAAGTGGTGCAACAACGACAATGTAATCCCCACTCTGTACGTAGGTTGCGAAAGTTCCATTTTCATCAACATTGATTGGGACGTAGTCTGAACCATCCGGTGTCGAAAGCAAGAAGTTCTCAACCATTGCAGAGCCATTGGCCCATTCGATGGTTCCGTTCATGCGCCATGCATCGACGATTGGGACGAGAACAGGCTCTTCAGGACCTGTCAAACCGATTGCAATAACGTCCAAGATACCGTTGATTTCGAGGCTAGCATCGCTTGCGTTTTCGTCGGATGCCTCCAAGTGATTGGTCGAAATGGCATAGACACCAGGGCTGAGGACGACATCAACAATTCCATCTTCGCTGTAGTCGTCAGAAGTGACGTTCACTGGTTCGCCTACTTCAGACACAGGAATCAGATTGAGATCAGGACGGATGGCTGTTCCATTTTCAAAGACGCCATCTCCCAGATCGGTGAAGACATTCAGAGTTACAGTACTGTTTGCAGGATTTGTAATCAACATCACAGGTTCTGGATTTGTTCCGTCCTCATCGCTGACATTGTAATCCGAAACAGATGCAGCATTGTACTCTGCAGCAGGAATACTGAAACTCCATGTCCCACTGAGCAATTGCATATTGAACAGACCTGCCTCATCGGAAGTTGTTGTCCATACAACACCATCTTCTCCCTGTGCATGGATTTCCACAGGCTCGTAATTCGGAATGTTTTGATTCCAGTAGGTCTCGTTGTTGAACAAGTAAATCTCACCGAAAACGTCCACAGTTGACTCAAGAATCAAAGCATCGAGATCGCCCATACCTTCTGTTACAACAACGGAGGAACCAACAGCGAAGTTCGAAAGGGAACTTTGCGCGTTAAGATTGAATGTCATGCCAGCTGGCAAGCGCTGACTGAACTCACCGAATTGATCGGTGACAGTCGTGAACTCCAGTCCATTACCGTGGAACGTGACTGGGACCGAACTAGCATTCTCATACATTTTTTCTTCTGTAGGGAGTGCAAGCCACTCATCGTAAGTAAAACCAGCAGTATTCGGAGCGTCAATCGATCCGTTAACCCATACTGAAGTTGAGTAGGTGAAATCCAATGTCAAGTCCGAATCCTCGACCTTTATTTCTTCAATCAAGATGTAGTCCTCGTCGCTGTTGTCACTGACGGACCATTCACCAACAGGAAGTTCGACGTAAACAACACCGTTCTCATCGGCAACAACACCAATCGGCACGAGGCCAAGTGGATCAGTGAAGTTGACCTCACGACCTGCCACATCGAATCCTTCTGGACCATTCAGTGTGATCGTTAGATCATACAATTCCGGTACGCGCATGTCAAAAGTGAAGTTCTTTGGCTCATCGAAGACCTGTAGGGTCTGGTTTAGTTCGTAGAATCCATCGTTGTCAAGATCGACACGCACAAAGTATTCACCTGCTGTAATCGGTCCATACGATACGTTTCCTTCATCGTCGGATGTGATGGTAATCATTTCGTCTTCACCAAGCGCAACATCGATGAGTTGCACATCTTGGTTTGGAATCGCTTCACCCGACATTGCGGTCAGTTGATCTGCAAACAGCGAGGCTGGTACAGTCATCACCAAATCGAAACTTGGTTCGATGCCAACCTCAACAGGATCAGGTAGGAGGATTTCTCGACCGTTTGGCATCAATGCAATCATATTGTAAACGCCCGGAACAAGTCCAGTTTGGTAGAATGAACCTGGGTTGACGATATCGCCACTGAAGGTACCTGGACCTATGAACAGTCCAGTTCCATTGAGCGTTCCAACACCTTCGAAGATACCCGTACCCTCGAAGGTCTCACCGTCGAGTTCCTTCATCAGCGTACTCACACCATCGGAAGTCAATCGTCCACTGGCCTTGACTTCACCATCCAAAAGGTAGGTTGAGAAATCGGTTCCTTGGGAAATCAGACACAGTGTCGCATTTTCGGGCATTGTGTTGTTTTCACCACAATCGAGTGATGCATTGTCGTGCTCAATCCATGTTGCTTCGATGGTTCCCTTGCCAATCCAGGTTCCGTTTCCAGCGAAGACTCGCTCATCGGAGATTTCTCGTGTAAAGTTTCCAGTAAAGTCGTAGGCAAGTGCAACACCTTCACTCGTGAAGGTACCAACATCGGAGAAGGTGACCTCACCCGTTCCTTGGAGAACTCGAGTTTCCTCCGTATCAAACGAACCGTTGGTTGTCGTCAGCGTGTAGTTATCAGTCATTGACCAGATGTTTCGTAGGATGAAGTCGGTCTCAACAAGTGGTTCGCCATCGAAGTCACCGTAACCGGTCCATGTGACGGTTCCAGATACACCCGTGCTTTGAACCTCGACGTCCATATCAGCAGTTGCTGGTGCGTTCGGATCTCTGTCTGCTTGTGCACCTGTGACGTTGATGGTGGTTTCACCCAACCACGTCATGTTTGCAACTTCACC
>CEUV01040578.1_pt1 | contig 33739 bp, 29 predicted proteins | sample 356401 | NCBI WGS metagenome assembly CEUV01 (sample SAMEA2622710, study PRJEB7988) | marine metagenome | isolation source: saline water (ENVO:00002010), including
CTGTTGGTCGTTTGGATCCCTAGGTGGAGGAGGCGGCGGAGGTGGCTCAAGTTTTCCCATAGGCCCAAATGTAACATGTAATCAAGGTATGAATAATGGTAATGGATTTGTTGAAATAGAATACACCTTTGGAGTAACTTACGGAACCGATTTTCAAACCCATTGCGACACTTTCACTTGGATTAATGGAATTACATATACAAATTCAAACAATACAGATACAGATACGCTTATCAATACCCAAGGCTGTGATTCTATCATTACTCTAGATTTAACAATCCTAAATAGCACGACTTCAACAGTATTGGATACTGCCTGTGATAATTATTCTTGGAATGGATCAAACTACACGGCAACTGGACAATACAATTACTTCACAACAAACTCAATTGGATGTGATAGTACAGCTACACTAGATTTAACAATTATTCAAACACCACAAACCTCCGCAGGTCCAGATGTGAACTCATGTAATTTAAACGCAACTTTGAACGCAAATACAGCTGTTGGAATAGGAACTTGGACATGTAGCGACCCCAATGTGGTAATTGACTATGCGAATGATGCTGGGAGTACAGTTACAGCTCCAAACTACGGAACATACACATTCTACTGGTTTGATGATAACAATTATGGCTGTACAAGTTTAGATTCCATGGTGGTTAATTTCTATGAACAACCAGTAGCAAATGCAGGAAATAATGCAGCAATTTGTGGAAACAGTCATGCGATTTCAGCTATTCCATCAGTAGGAATTGGTAGTTGGAGTACCGCTACTCCAGGATCTTCTTTCTATCCTAACAACACAAGCGCACAAACAAATGTTACAAACCCTAATCATTTAACTACAACATTAGTTTGGACTGAAGACAACTATGGATGTATAGATTCTGACTATATTACAGTTGCTTTTGGTGAACCCTCATCTGCTTATGCAGGCAATGATGTATCTATATGTTCAGGAGATAATATTGTTTTAAATGCTCAAGGTGGAGATGTATACAACTGGTCTCCTGTAACTGGTCTAAATGGGGCTTCAGGATCATCACCTACAGCTAATCCAAATGACACAACTACATACACAGTAACTGTTACGAACCAAAGTAGCAATGCTATATACAATGGTAATTTTGAAATGGGAAATGTAGGATTTACTTCAGATTATGGATATAATGATACTGGCTGGCTTTCTTTTGGACAAAATTGTGTCGGATTTGACGCATCTATGGCTCACCCCAACTTTTCTGGAAGTGACCACACATCCGGAGTTGGTCAATTCTTAATCTGTAACGGTGATACACTTCCTAATCAAAATATATACTGTACTACAGTGGATGTATCCCAAAATACTGAATACAACTTAAGCCTATGGGTTTGTAACCTATCGTTTAGTTTTAACCCTGATTTAGCCGATTTAGATATTACCATCAATGGAGTTTCTTTAGGAACTATTCAATCCCCTTACTTAGAAAATGTATGGGATAACTTTAATTCCACATGGAATTCTGGAAATGATACAGTAGCTAATATTTGTATTAGCAACTTAAATACAGCCAACAATTTAAACGATTTTGGAATAGATGATATTTCATTTACAGCAATGTGCACTACTACAGATGATGTAACTGTAAATGTTGTTCCTTCGCCAAATGCAAATGCTAATATAGACGAAGTAATTTGTGGTGGAACACACCAATTAAGTGCTATTCCTTCTGTGGGTAATGGTCTTTGGACAACTACTAGCGTTTCTAACTTTTCTGATGCTACATCTTCAAATTCAAGTGTAACAATTTCTGACTACAACACTGTACACACCTTTACATGGACAGAAACAAATTATTTTTGTGTAGATGTGGATGAAGTAGATGTATACTTTACAGCTCCTCCTACCTCTTTTGGTGGTGACAGTATTGTTATTTGTCCAGGAGAAGATATAGAAATCACTAACAGCAATATTTCCAATTACACAAACTTTTATTGGATAACTAGTGGAGACGGCACGTTTTCTGATCCAAATGTCTTAAAACCTCAATATTTTTACGGTCCTTCTGATGAAGATAACCAAGGTGTTACACTTACATTAGTTACTGAAAACGCACCTTGTCCAAATGCTGAAGGAAATGTCGATGTTACCATTAGACAAAAACCAACAGCCAATTTTGGAGAAGATATTGAAATTTGTAATGATGGAAGCATAGCTCAACTTTCAGTAAATTTAGTTGGGACTCCTCCATTTAGTGGTTTTTACTTCAATGGTAATAATCAAATTCCATTAAGCAATCACGATTCAAATATCTTAATAATTGAGACGAATGAATCTGGAAATTATTCATTTATTCAATTGTATGATAAATATTGCGAAGGTGAAGGATTAAATCAAGCAACAGTAACGGTTTATCCAATGCCAGAAGCAAGTTTTAGTTTTTACCCATATCCATCTACCTCAATAGAAGATCCGAATATAAACTTTTTCAACAATTCAACAGCAGCATCAAATTGGGAATGGAGTTTTGGAGACAGCACATACTCTTATTCTGAAGAACCTTCTCATGTTTTCGAAAATGTAGGTGTATATGATGTAATGCTTATAGCAGCCAATCAAATTGGTTGTTCTGATTCAATTACCGATCAAGTATACATTAACCCCTCTTACTACTTCTTTATTCCAGATGCATTCACTCCCAATGGAGATAATATTAACGATTGTTTTAAAGGTAAAGGAAAAGGAATCTCTGAATATAACATGAGTATTCTAAACAGATGGGGAGAAACGATTTTTAGAACAAGTGATATAGAAGAAGGATGGTGCGGTGCTACTCAAAACTCATCTCAAATATGTCCAAATGGAATTTACTCTTACCGTATTGATATATATGACGAGTTAGGAAAACATTACTACTATACTGGAGAAGTTTCCTTACTTCGTTAAATGAAAAAAATAGGCCTAATTTCAGATACGCACTCCTACCTTCACCCAAAGATATTTGAGTATTTCATAGAATGTGATGAAATTTGGCATGCTGGAGATGTTGGTAACGCTTCTATAATTGATGAGTTGGCTAAATTCAAGACTATACGTGCTGTTTACGGAAACATTGATGGTCAAGAAATAAGGAAAGTTTGTCCAAAAAATCAACGCTTCATATGTGAAGAAGTAGATGTATGGATAACACATATTGGAGGCTATCCAGACAGATATTCATCAGATGTTAGAGAAGATATCAAAAAAAATCCACCTAATTTATTTATTAGTGGTCATTCACACATTCTAAAGGTAATGTATGATAAAAAACTAAATTTACTTCACATGAATCCAGGGGCAGCTGGAAAATATGGAATTCATAAATTAATTACCATGCTACGTTTTAGTATAGACGGTAAGGAAATAAAAAATTTAGAAGTGATTGAACTTCCAAAAAACTAACGTATTCTATCTGCTGACTTCACTAACTTTTCGTCTTTCTTAATAAACTTATTTGCTATAATCAACAAAACATAAGGAAGAATGAATAAGAAAAGTCCTTTAGCAGGAAGATATTCCTCTTTTTGAATAAAAATAATAAAGAAAGATATCGACAAGGATAATTTACTAAACTGATTTATTAACAATTGCTTGGCTCTATTTTTAAATTGCAAAATAGAATACACAATAAGGAATATAGTGATAAATGCAGCAATTTGAGCCAACATAAAATCACCTAACATTATAACTTGTTCACCATTTGATAAAACAGGTACTTTATACATAATCATGCCTAACGATATAACGGCAAAAAGCATAAAAATTGATTGTATTCTTTGTATCATATTTTGAAATTTTACTTACAAAATTACATGATTTTACATTCTGAATCTTGTTTACAAAAGATTTATTTGTATAATTGCAATTGTTATCCGGTCGGATAGTATTCATTTTTTCTGTTGACATTTTAAATCTTAATAATCCAAAATCTTATTTTAATTTATATTATCAAGCATGTTTGATATCCACAAACTAAACAAGAAGCTCCTTCCTGAGCTTAAAGACATAGCTAAAGAACTAGGTGTTCCTAGGTACCAAAAGCTAAAAAAACAAGAATTGATTTACGAAATTCTAGATGTACAGGCTACACAAGCTTCGGTACAAAAAAATCCTAATAAAGAAAATAAAACAAAGCGTAAGCGTATCCAAAAAGAAAATGACAAGCTTAACGAAAACAGTAATACTCTAGAAAAAAAACCAAAAAAGGATACTTTTAATCAAGAAAGGAAAGAGCATAAACCAAAAGAGCATCGCCATCAAAAAGAACAAAAAAATCAATACAAAAACTCACAAAATAAAGATCATCAAAATAATGGAGGATCTAGATATGATGATTTTGAATTTGACGGTATTGTAAGCGCTGAAGGGGTACTAGAAATGATGCCTGATGGATACGGATTTTTACGTTCATCTGATTACAACTATCTTACTTCTCCTGATGATATTTATGTTTCTCAATCACAAGTGCGTTTGTTTGGTTTAAAAACAGGAGATACCGTTAGAGGAACCGTTCGCCCTCCGAAAAGAGGTGAAAAGTATTTTCCACTAATCAAGGTTGATAAAATCAATGGTCGCGATCCAAACATTGTAAGAGACCGTGTCCCATTTGAGTTTTTAACACCTCTTTTTCCTGATGAGAAGTTCAAACTAACAGATAATGGTAAAAGCTCGCTTTCTACCAGAATGATTGATCTTTTTGCCCCGATTGGCAAAGGTCAAAGAGGGTTGATTGTAGCACAGCCAAAAACAGGTAAAACAGTTCTTCTAAAAGAAGTAGCAAATGCTATTGCTGCCAATCACCCGGAGGCTTACATGATGATCTTACTAATTGATGAACGTCCTGAGGAAGTTACAGATATGGCTCGCAGTGTAAATGCAGAAGTAATTGCTTCTACTTTTGATGAGCCAGCAGATAGACATGTGAAGATTGCCAACATTGTATTAGAAAAAGCTAAGAGATTAGTGGAATGTGGACATGATGTTGTTATTCTTTTAGATTCTATCACAAGATTAGCAAGAGCATACAACACCGTACAACCTGCTTCAGGTAAAATCCTAACAGGTGGTGTAGATGCAAATGCATTACAAAAACCAAAGCGTTTCTTTGGAGCTGCTCGTAAAATTGAAAACGGAGGCTCTTTAACTATCCTTGCTACTGCCCTAACAGAAACAGGAAGCAAAATGGATGAAGTTATTTTCGAGGAGTTTAAAGGAACTGGTAACATGGAGCTTCAACTTGATAGAAAAATATCTAACAAAAGAATATACCCTGCTATTGATGTTACTTCGTCTAGTACCCGTAGAGAAGATCTTCTACTTGGTGATGATGTAACCCAGAAGATTTGGATTTTACGAAACCACCTTGCTGACATGACTCCTGTAGAGTCTATAGAATTTATGAAAGATCGAATGCTCAGAACAGATAGTAATGAGGAATTTTTAATTACCATGAATGGTTAACTGATTTATTTTCATATATTTGGAAGTACTCTAGAAAATAAATATGTTCTTACATTAGTTTTTTGGAGTATTTTTTTAGGGAATGGGGAAAACCAAAAAGAGTACCCGTAAATTAAACATTTATTTTATGAAAAATTTTTTATTCTTTTTTATTGCATGCTTAATACTGACAAGCTGTTCAATGACAAGTAAAACAATGAAAGAGCCATTTTCAAAAATCGAATTGGAACGAGATGATTTTACTTTATCTGGTCAAAAAACTGCAAAAGCTACTTCAGTTAGAATTGTCGGAATCGATTTTGCTAGATTATTTAATCAAAGAGTTGGAAATCCTCTTCCTGTTCCAAGCATACCAATAATTGGATCTGCTATTTATGACCCAACAAGTTCCTATGCTATGTATAATGTAATGGATGCAAATCCAGGTCATGATTTCATATTTTATCCTCAATATGAAACAAAAACAACATGCCCTATATTAGGTCTTTGTTTTATTAATTCAATAACAACAGTAGAAGTTACAACAAGACTAGGAAAGTTTAAGGAAAATTAAATCGATTTATATATTAACAAAAAAGCCCCACAAAATTGGGGCTTTTTTGTTGGGGTTGATTTGGTTTATTTACAGTAAGTTAATTTTTATGATTTAAATATTCCTTGTTTTGTTAAGTGTGGATTCTAATTTTCAACCTGAACAGACAAATCATAGGTCTAGACTATTTACAACAATGTCTCAAAATCAATCCCATCAAAATTACCAGAGCTCATCATAAGTAAGTTTTGACAATTCCAATCTAGGGATTTCAAGTAGTATTGCAACTTTTGAGAATCGGTAAATACCATTAAATCCTCACGAGCAAAAGCAACATGTACTTGCTTTTTAGTAATCGGATCTAATTTTTTGTGTGCAATAGCTGCAGGACTGAAATAAACAATCGCCATATCAGGCTCGTCCATGCAATGTGCATATTGATGTAAAAAATCCTCATTTAAACTTGAGTAGGTATGTAGCTCAATACAAGCTACTAATTTTCTGTCTGAAAATTGTTTTTTCATTGCAGCAGAAGTCGCTTTTAGCTTAGAAGGAGAGTGTGCAAAATCTTTATAAATCGCCGTGTTTTCATTTTTCTTTACTAATTCAAGCCGCTTAGAGGCACCTTTAAAACTTTGTATTGCTTCTAAAAACATACTTTCTGAAACCATTAATTCTTTACACACAAGACGAGCAGCATTGAGGTTTTGTAGATTATGATCACCGAAAATTGCAATTGGTACTTCCTTATTCTTGTCTTGCAAATAAGTAATTCCATTTTTTATCTTGTGTACAGGTGTTGTATATGGTTGTAATCGACTAAAAGCACCCTTGTTGGCTAATTTTCTCAAATACTCATCTTCTTCACAATAAATCAAACAATCGCTTACATCATCCATAAATACTCGGAACTGTTCTACATAGTTTTCGAAAGTTGGAAAAACATTGATGTGATCCCAAGATATACCACTTAAAACAGCAATATGCGGCTTATACCAATGAAATTTTGGTCTTCTATCAATTGGTGAAGATAAATACTCATCTCCTTCCAATATAATAACAGGAGCTTCATGTGTAAGCTTCACCATTGTTGTGAAACCCTCTAAACTTGCACCCACCATATAATCGCAGTCTATTTGATGGTATTGTAAAACATGTAATATCATAGCTGTAATAGATGTCTTTCCATGGCTACCTCCTATTACCACACGCTTTTTATCCTTACTTTGATTGAAAATGTATTCAGGATATGAATAAATGGAAAGTCCTATTTCTTGAGCCTTTTTCAATTCAGGATTATCAGTTCTTGCATGCATCCCTAGAATTATTGCATCAATATCATTAGTGATATTTTCCGGGAACCAACCCATTTTTTTCGGAAGTAATCCCGCATTTTCTAACCTACTTTTTGAAGGATTAAATATAGCGTCATCCGAACCTGTTACCTCAAAACCTTTTTCGCTTAGTGCTAAAGCCATGTTATGCATTGCACTACCTCCAATAGCTATAAGATGTATTTTCATCGCAATATTAATTTAATTCTAAATTATAGATTAAAGACATTTTTTAATTTTGATCTTTCTAAACTTTTCAACATGAATTTGTATACAATCGAAACTGGATTTTTTAAACTTGATGGAGGCGCCATGTTTGGTGTGGTTCCAAAAGTTTTGTGGAGTAAAACAAACCCTGCAGATGACAAAAATCTATGCCCTTGGGCTATGCGCTCCTTACTAATAGAAGATGGTAATAGATTGATTTTGATAGATAACGGAATTGGTGATAAGCAAGATGATAAATTCTTACGCCACTACTACCTGCATGGAGATGTGTCATTAGAAAATTCACTAAATAAACACGGATTTACACCAGATGATATTACAGATGTATTTTTGACGCACTTGCATTTTGACCACTGTGGAGGAAGTGTGAAGTGGAAAAAAGACAGAAGTGGATTTGAAATGGCTTTTAAAAATGCAAAGTATTGGAGTAATAAAGAACATTGGAAGTGGGCAACACAACCAAACAATAGAGAAAAAGCATCTTTTTTAAAAGAAAATATTTTACCTATAGAAGAAAGCGGACACCTCCATTTTGTGAAACATGAAGGTCAATTATTTGAACATTTCACCACTCTTTTCGTGAATGGACATACCGAAGCACAAATGATACCACACATAAATTACAAAGGAAAAACTATTGTATTTATGGCAGATTTGTTACCAAGCACAGGGCATATCCCTCTTCCTTATGTGATGGGCTACGACACTAAGCCACTAGTTACATTGGGAGAAAAAGAAAAGTTTTTAAACAAAGCAGCTGAAAATAATTATATTCTCTTTTTACAACATGACAATTACAGTGAATGCTGCACATTGCAACATACCGAAAAAGGGGTTCGACTGAAAGACACTTTCTCTCTAAATGAAATACTTTGATTAGTATAACAAAAAAAATGATGCAGCTAGTAATAAAATCTAAAACTACTATTTAGACTTCTATAACTATAATGCTTGATACGACGGGATTTCCCTTTCTAGCTTTGTTTGTGTAGCTAATTATTGATATTTTTCATTACAGTTATATTAGTTTTACATAATCTTTCGTTTTCTATATGTACTAAACTAAATGTTATAAATTGAAACGCTTGAAACCTCGCAAAGGATACTTACTCATTTCTGAACCAAACATGTTGGATCCAAATTTTAAACGTGCTGTTATTTTATTAACTGACCATAATGAAACGGAAAGTGTCGGTTTTATACTAAATCAACCGACTAAGGTTAGCATCAATGATTTGATTGACGAATTCCCTCCCTTTGATGCATCTGTTTTCATAGGAGGGCCTGTGCAAAAAGAAACCTTACATTTCATCCATTCAGCAGGAGATTTAATTGAAGGTTCAATACAAGTAGAGCAAGACTTATATTGGAGCGGAAATTTCCAAACACTCATGCAATTAATTACTGAAAAGAAAATATACAGTTCACAAATTCGCTTTTTTGCAGGTTACACCGGATGGAGTTCAGGTCAACTCGAAAGAGAAATAGAAGAACAATCATGGATTGTAGCTCCTGGGAATAGTGAAATTGCACTCCGACAAAACAATCAGAAACTATGGAAAAACTTTATTAGTCAAATGGATAGAGAATATGCAATTTGGGCTAACATGCCTGAAAATCCTAATTTAAATTAAGCTGTTCAACTGTCGAACAACCTCCTTGGCCTTTACACCTTCTTTAACATGTCTAACTCCATGGGCGTTAGTCAAAAAAACCTCTTCCGAAACTTCATAGTCTTCTCTAGAAAGCGACCTCTCTTCCACTACGAAATACTGTAAAATTAAACTTCTCAATGTGCCATCTAATGGTCCATCAGTAAGTGGAGGAGTATAAAGTTTTTCTTTTTTTACTAAAAATAAGTTTGCGTTTGTAGACTCAACAATATTATCTTTTTCGTTAAGCAAAATTGCATCATCAGCCTTCTGTTCTTTAGCGTGTATTGATGCTAGTATATACAATAAGGCATTATTACTTTTTATATTGGAAAGTTTTGAGCTTAGCTTTTTATGTTCATTAAAAAAAACCATTTTAATGGGTTTTTTTTGTAGTTCAAACTGATTATAATTGCATTTACTACACTCTATCCAATATGCCACCTTGTTACTTGATGGCATATAACTTCCTTGTGAATCTCTATATAATAGTAAACGAGCAAATCCGCCTTTATAAACGTCATTAATACATAGTAAATCATCAACCTCATCAAACACCTTTGAAATGGGTTTTTTTAGAGATAATTTAAGAACATTCAAACTCTTTTTTAAACGATTTTCATGTGATTTTCGATTAAATATTTTTCCATTGAAAACACGCATACTTTCAAATAAGCCATCACCGTATCTTAAAGATCGATTGTCGTGTGCAAACAAACCTTCTTTGACAATATTTCCATTCCAGTTAAACCACATTCAAGATATCCATTTTTACTCTCGGAAGTATATTTGTATTTGATTCAATCATAATTCCTTTAATCATTACTTTTTCTGCTGCCAAAATATCTCTCTCATTGTCACCAATCAAATAAGATAGAGAAGTTTCAATCTCATGCTTAGCAATTGCTTTTTCTATCATCAAAGAATTAGGTTTTCTACAAAGGCAAGGTGCAATAGTATGATGATGAGGACAGATATACAAATCATCAATTTTTATTCCTTCTTCTAATAATTTTTCTAGCATGAAATTATGCAGCTCATTCACTTCATCATTTGTATATTTTCCTTTAGCAATACCTCCTTGATTGGTTACTACAATCAATTTATAATCATATTCCTGAAGTAGGCGTAAAGCTGTGAATAAGCCAGTGTTAAAAATGAAATCTTCTTTTTTGTATACATAATCACCAATCTCTTTATTGATTACTCCATCCCTATCTAAAAAAACCGCTTTATTCATAATTACACAAAGATAACAATAGCATAGAATAAATAAGAAAATCACTATCTTGCCATAACTATTAATCAAAAACAATTTTTATGAAACAATTTTACTGTTTATTTTCTATTGCCTTGTGCGCACTATTTCTTAGCAATACTGCTTGGGCTCAGGTAGATGTAAAAGGACAAGTGAATGATGATGGTGGAGACCCATTAGCTGGAGTAAATATCCTTTTAAAAGGCACAAATTCTGGTAGCGTTACCAATTCCGAAGGTATGTTCAGTATTACGGCACCTAATAAAAATAGTACGTTGATTTTTTCATTTATTGGTTTTGAAACTGTTGAGTTATCGTTAAATGGAAAATCTAATATTGTTGTAGAGATGAAATCTTCGACCACTGATCTTGACCAAGTAGTTATATCTGCTTCACGTAAAAAAGAGAAGGTTTTAGAAGCTCCTGCATCTGTTTCCATTATTTCTGCTAAGGAAGTTGAAAATAATGTGTCATTAACGACTACTGACCACCTTTATTCTACTTCGGGAGTAGATGTGTCAAAAACTGGTTTAACTTCTTCAAATGTGGTGACAAGAGGTTTTAATAATGTGTTTTCAGGAGCTGTTTTAACAATGGTAGATAACAGAGTTGCATCTGTTCCTTCATTGAGAGTAAATTCTACACAGATGATTCCAGGGAACAATGATGACATTGCAAGTATTGAGATATTAAAAGGACCTGCTTCAGCTATTTATGGACCATTTTCTTCTAATGGAGTTATTCACATTCTCACCAAATCTCCTTTAGATTTAAAGAAAAACAGTGAAACAAAAGTAAGTTTTGGTGCTGGACAAAGAGATTTGTTAAGTACTTCTGTGAGAACAGCCGGTAAAATCAATGACAACTTAGGATATAAAATCTCAATGAATTACCTAAGAGGTAAGGATTGGAATAGAGATTCTTCTGATGTTGCTCAAGAAATGGCTGTATGGAGCGATGGCTGGATTCAACTTTCAAAACAAGGCCCTAATGGAACTGTTATGACTGGAGATTCTGTAGCAGTTATAAAGGATAATGAAATAAATAACTGGAATGTTGATGCACGCATTGATTATCTAATTAATGATGATACTAAAATAATTCTTTCTACAGGTCGCTCAAATACTAATGGAATTGAACTTACTGGACTTGGAGCTGGTGAAGCAAGAGATTGGAGTTACAGCTATTGGCAAGCACGCCTATTACACAAAGATTTATTCATACAAGCCTATGGAAACGAAAGTGATGCAGGTGAATCTTTCATGAGAAGAAGCGGTAATTTAATTGTAGACAACTCTCAATTTATATCGTATCAAATTCAACACTCTACAGAGGTTGGAAAACTAGCTTTAACTTATGGTGCTGATGCGTATTTAACAAGACCCAAAACATTAAGGACAATCAATGGAAATAATGAGTATTCTGATAACATTGATGAAAAGGGAGTTTATGTGCAAGGTAAATATGCATTCAATAATGAAATTGATTTAATTGGAGCATTACGATACGATAATCATACTTTTGTAGAGGGTACGCAGATGTCTCCTAGAGCAGCAATGGTGTACAAAATAAATCCTCGAAACACTTTTCGTATAACATACAACAAGGCATTCGACTCTCCTTCAGCACTCAACTATTCTTTAGATATTTTATCTGGATACCTTCCAACAGGTATTGGAGTTAGAGGAATTGGAAACAGAGGAGGATTCACCTTCAATCGAGATGATAATGGAAATGTAAACTTCTATTCTCCTTATGCCCCAGGCCAACTAGCTTTAAATGAAATAACAAGTACCAATGTAGCATGGGAAGTGTTTAAAGGTGGATTAAAAGATGAAATGGTTGCGAGTATGATGCAAATGTTTCCCCTTCCAATCGACCAAATTGAAGACATGGTAGATGTAGCGTTAATCGAGCTATTTCCTTCTCCGTTAATGGGATTACAAAACAGTCTAATGGTATTGAATTTAGATGAGAACGCAAGCTCTCCATTTATACCTATTAGTGCAGATGCGATTAAGAATGTGGATCCTCTAATCAATTCTATTTCAACTACTAGAGAAATAGGATATAAAGGGTTTTTAGGAGATCGAATAGCGGCTACAATTGATATTTATAAAACAAACATTAAAGATTTTGTAGGTCCTTTAGAGGTAATGAATCCAAATGTATTCATTGAAGGAAACTCTGCTTTTATGGCACTGATGGACCCAAATGCAATTAACGAATCTGCCGATGCCTACAACCTAGTACTATCGTCTTTAGATGGTGCTTACACGGGAGTGGCAAACGGAATGATGGAGGATGACATTGCTGCTGGATTAGCTCAAATCCCTTACGGAACTGTAATGCCTGAAGAATATGCGGGTAATGATGTTATCATGACCTATGCTAACTTTGGTGATGTAAGTATAAACGGTATGGATTTTGCTGCAACATATTACTTTGATGATAAAACAAAACTTGCGGGAACCTATTCTTGGGTAGATAAAAACGAATACGAAACAGCAGAAGGCATTTTAGTTCCTTTAAACGCACCAGCTAAAAAAGCAAGTTTATCTGTTTCTACTAAGTTATTCGACACATTCGACTTAAATATTCGCTACAGATGGCAGGATGCTTTTCCTGTTAACTCGGGTGTTTATGTAGGAGAAGTTGATGATTTTGCAGTAACAGATATCACATTAGGTTATAATCTTTTAGAGTACTCTCGCATAGACTTAAGTATTCAGAATATTACCGATAATATGCATAACGAATTTGTAGGAGCACCACAGATTGGTCGATTAGCTATGTTAAGATTCTCACATGAATTTTAAAATTCAATAATAATCTTTAAAAGCCCTGCTATTTGGCAGGGCTTTTTTTATTTTTGAAGAAATAATTCTATGCTGGGATATCAGCACTATCTAGAAACAATCAAAGAATTTATCACAAAGTAATGCAACTTTTTTACACCCCTAACATTTCTGAAAAGACCCATACTTTTTCAAAAGACGAAAGCAGACACTGCATTAAAGTTTTGCGAAAAAAAGTTGGTGATGATATATATTTAGTGGATGGAAAGGGAAATCTTTATCATACAACCCTAATCGATGATAATCCAAAAAGCTGTACGGTTGAGATAAAACAGAAAGAATTAGATTTTAATAAAAGAAACTACAAAATTCATATGGTAGTTTCCCCAACTAAAAACAATGATCGATTCGAATGGTTTTTAGAAAAAGTTACCGAAATAGGAGTAGATGAAATCACGCCTATCATCTGTCAAAACTCTGAACGTAAGGTGATTAAAATAGATCGACTCAATAAAATATTAGTTGCTGCTATGAAACAATCTCTTAAAGCTCATTTACCAAAACTCAATAAAGCCGTATCTTGGAAAGAATTTATCAAGCAAAAATTCAACACAGATAGATTTATCGCTCATTGTGGACAAGGCAGAAAAACTCCTTTGAAACAATGGTTAAAACCACAGCAAGATGTTATGATATTGATTGGTCCTGAGGGAGATTTTTCTGACACAGAGGTTCGAGAAGCTATGGGTAGTGGCTTTGTTCCTGTGAGTTTAGGTAAAAGCAGGTTAAGAACCGAAACAGCAGCAGTTGCTGCTTGCCATACTATTAGCTTAATTAACGAATGAAAAAGGTTATTTATATCGTTTTATGCGGTTTGTTTTTTAGTTTTTCAAACCCTAGTTACGAAATTGCAGTTTTGAAATATCGTGGTGGTGGTGATTGGTATGCTAACCCTAGCTCCTTGACCAATCTCATCACATTTTCGAATGAAAGTATCAAAACGAACATTCAAAGTAAATATGCTACTGTTGAAGTAGGAAGCCTTGAAATTTTCAACTACCCATTCATCCATATGACAGGACATGGAAATGTAATTTTCTCACAACAAGAAGCAGAAAATTTAAGAAATTATCTAATTGGAGGTGGTTTCTTACATATTGATGATAATTATGGAATGGACCCATACATTCGTCCTGAAATGAAAAAAGTTTTTCCAGAACTAGATTGGATTGAACTCCCCCATTCACATCCTATTTATCAACAAAAATTCAGCTTCAACAACGGTTTGCCTAAAATTCACGAGCATGATGCAAAGTCGCCACAGGGTTTTGGATTAATACATGAAGAAAGACTTGTCTGTTTCTACACTTACGAATGTGATTTAAGTGATGGATGGGAAGATCAGGCAGTACACAACAATAGTCAGAACACAAGAATAGAAGCTTTGCAAATGGGCGCCAACATGCTACAATACGTCTTTATGGGGAAAAAGTAATACCTTTAAATCATGAATCAAGGGGTGAAAAACATTATTACAATAGTTGCAGTTGCAATTGGATTATTGTTAGCTTGGCAATTAAAAACAATAATAGGATATGTGCTTATATCTCTAGTACTCGCTTTAATTGGAAGGCCAATTATGCAGCTACTAAAAATACCAAGTATCAAAGGTAAAAAGCTTCCTAATGGCTTTATGGCAGCTGTCACATTGCTGATATTATTCATATTCTTTTCTGGTATATTTAGCTTGTTTATCCCTTTAGTTATGGAAGAAGCTAGAATCCTATCTTCTATAAATTTTGAACATGTTGCAGAAGGCTTACAGGAGCCTATCAACGATTGTCAAAACTGGCTGCACAATAATCACCTAATGAATCCCAAAAACAATTTAGAAGATGAGTTACTTAGCATCTTCAGCTTCACACAAGTTGGAACGCTTTTTAGTTCTATTTTTGGTATGTTAGGAAATAGTCTGATCTCGCTCTTCTCTATACTTTTTATCACTTTCTTCTTATTAAAAGAAAAGTATTTAGCCAATAGAGTAATTACAGCCTTTACACCAGAAAACAAACAAGGAAATATCAACAACATCTTGAAAAATACCAAGGAGTTATTGAGTCGATATTTCATTGGCATTATCATTCAAATAGCTGCTATCACTATTATTGTTAGTACTGGCTTGTCATTTTTAGGAATACAACATGTAATCCTAATTGGTTTTTTAGCTGGAGTTATCAATGTAATACCATACGTAGGACCTGTAATTGGTGGATTAATTGGTGTGCTCATTGGAATTTCTACCAATCTACAACTAGAGTTTTACACCGAACTATTACCCTTATCTGGAAAAATATTTTTAGTGTTCGCCACTATGCAATTAATTGATAATTTTATGCTTCAACCACTTATTTTTTCCAATTCGGTTAAAGCACACCCATTGGAAATATTTATAGTAGTACTTTCCGCAGGAACAATTTGGGGAATTACTGGAATGATAGTAGCAATTCCATTTTACACACTCTTTAGGGTTGTAGCTAAGGAATTTTTATCAGAATTTAAAGTGATAGAACAACTAACAAAAAACCTTTAAATTAATAATTTAGAAAATGAAAAAAATCACACTTTTATTATATGCAATTAGTTTAGTCATACAAACTACTAATGCACAAGTTGAAAAGTTATCAGGACCAAGATTTGGATTTACTTATATTTCTGATGGTTCCCTCATGTATAATATAAATGATTTACCAAATGTATCAAAAGCAAACCCACTAATTGCACAATTTGGATGGCAATTTGAAAAACAATTTATGAATGCAGGAAACACTGCTGGTATTGTAGAACTTATCCCTCTAATAGGTGGATTTGAACAAGGACTTTTTCTTCCAAGTTTTAGTACGCTTGTAGGAATTAGAAATGCTAATGGTTTTGAATTAGCAGTAGGACCTAACTTATCCTTATCAGGAGTAGGAATGGTTTTGGGAGCAGGATTTAATCTAAAAAGTGGAAATGTAAATTTCCCTATAAATATAGCATATGTTCCAAGCGTAAACAAAGTTTATGATTTTAATGATTACACTATTGTGTATAATGGAGATGACAGTAATGGTAATCCAATATATAACTATGATGGCCCATCAAATTATCCTAATGGAGAACCTGTAACTTTTGATTCAAATGGTATGCCTTACAATGAATTTAATTGGAAAACAGGGCATAGAATTTCAATTATCATTGGCTTTAATGCTTCAAAAAATTAAATACTTACTCAAAAAAGAAATACAATGTTTCATCAATCAGCAATTGGAAAAACCGGCTGCTGATTTATTATTTTTAGCTAAGAGATATCCGGAATGGGACATGCCTTCAATTGCACAACAGTTAGAGGGGAAACAAAAAGCCAAAGGTAAAATCCCTACTTGGTTTAATACCTACAATATCCTCTATCCAGTTCGTTTATCTTTAGAGCAATGTTCCTCTGAAGAAACAGCAAAGTATAAAGCCAAAATAATACAAGGGAAGCGTTTTATTGACGTTACAGGCGGTTTTGGAGTAGACACCTACTTCATTAGTGAATCGTTTAAACATAGTGTTCACTGTGAGATAAATGAAGACTTACATCACATTGCTCAACACAACTTCAAAATACTAGGGAGTGGCATAAAATCACTTCATCAAAACGGATTAAAGTATTTACAAACTGTTCAAGAAAAATTCGATCTCATATATATAGACCCTGCTAGAAGAAATAAACTTAATCAAAAAGTTGTTAAGCTTTCCCACTATACACCCAATATTTTAGAACATATGGATTTGTTGTTTAAGAAAGGAGTAAATATTTTAGTAAAAACATCTCCTTTCTTAGATATCAAACAGGTATTAAAGGAACTACCCTTTGTGAAAGAAATTCATATTGTTTCATTAAAAAATGAATGCAAGGAAGTATTGTACTTGCTCGATCAAAAACATACAGAAGAAGTTAAATTACATTGTATAGATATCAATCAATCGAAGTTCAGCTTCTCATATTCTCAAGAAAATGAAACAGCTCCACTAAGCGATCCTCTTGACTATCTATACGAAGCTAATACAAGTATTTTAAAAGCCGGTGCTTTTAATAGTATTGCCAAGAATTTTAAACTTAGAAAACTACACATAAACAGCCATTTATACACTTCTCATGATTTAGTAGAAAATTTTCCTGGTCGCACATTTAAGGTTAATGCTATTTGCAAATTCGACAAAAAAGAACTTCTTAAACATATTTCAAACAAAAAGGCCAATATCACTAGGAGAAATTTTCCGGCTTCAGTTGCAGAAATCCGTAAAAAAACAGGTTTAAAAGAAGGTGGACAACATTACTTATTTGCCACTACCTTAAAAGATAACCAACCAAAAATATTAATTTGTTCAAAGATTTAGAAAAGTAAATCTGGGTCTATTTCTATGTTAATTAAAAATTGCAGAGAATCATGCATGTCGTTATGTAACAATCTATCTTTATTAATGGAAGTTACATCTTGCCTGTAGGTATCTAAAAGGGTTTCAATAAAATCGGAAGAAGCACCCTTTCTAAACGTCATAGCTTGAGCCGCATTCATCAATTCTATTGATAAAATACGTTCTACATTCTCCACTACTTGATACAATTTTGTTGCGGCATTAGCTCCCATACTTACATGATCTTCTTGTCCATTAGAAGAAACAATACTATCAACTGATGCAGGAGTACATAACTGTTTATTTTGACTAACAATGCTTGCTGCAGTATATTGAGGTATCATGAGACCAGAATTCAAACCCGGCTTTACCACTAAATAAGGAGGTAACCCCCTTTGTCCCGAAACCAACAAATATGTTCTTCTTTCAGAAATATTTCCTAATTCTGCCAAAGCAATCGCTAGGTGGTCCAAAGCTAATGCCAATGGCTGTCCGTGAAAATTCCCTGCAGAAATAACCTTGTCCTCTTCTATTATTACATTTGGATTATCTGTTACTGAATTAGCTTCTGTAACGATGGTTTTACAAGCATAGTCTATTGCATCTTTAGAAGCGCCATGAACCTGAGGGATGCAACGGAATGAATATGGATCTTGGACATGCTCTTTCTGGTTTTCAATAAGCTGACTTCCTGCCAACATTTCACGGATATTAGCTGCAGTTTTCATTTGCCCTTTATGAGGTCTAAGCTTGTGTACTAATTCATCAAAAGGCTCTATTCTTCCATCAAAACCTTCTAAAGACATAGAGCCAATAGCATCCGCTAGGTAAGAAAGTTTATATGCTTTAAAAACAGACCATAAGCCATAAGCATTCATAAACTGCGTGCCATTCAGTAAAGCTAATCCTTCTTTAGACTTTAAACCTATCGGCTCCCAACTCATCTTTTTAAGCATTTCTTCACTTGAAATAACAATACCTCCCATCAAAACCTTTCCCATCCCTAATAATGGTAAAGAAAGATGCGCTAAAGGCGCTAAATCACCTGATGCTCCTAAAGAGCCTTGCTGATAAATAATTGGCAAAATATCGTTATTGTAAAAATCAATCAATCGATTTAAAGTTTCTAGTTGTACGCCAGAATTCCCATACGATAAGGACTGTATTTTTAAAAACAACATGATTTTCACAACTTCTGGTGGTACTTCCTGTCCAAAACCACAAGCATGTGACATCACTAAGTTTTTCTGTAACTGACTCAAATCATCAGCAGGAATACTGTGGTTACACAAAGAGCCAAAGCCGGTATTTACGCCATAAATAGGCGATCCTCCTGCTAACGATTTTTCATCTAAGTAAGCACGGCATTTCAAGATGCGATTTTGAGCATCTTTAGATAGGGTTAGTTTTGCGTTTTCAGTAATGAGCGTGTATAAACGCTTTATGCTTAAGTGATCTGCGCTAATAGCGTGCGTGTTTTCCATATGTCAATCTTCTCTACAACAGAATTTTTCCAATTTACGAGCTGTTAGGTTATATCCTGTTACTACTTTTTCTGCTTTGTGGTAATATTGTTCTCTAGATCGCAGTGTTTTAAATACATAGTCTAACATTCCTTTTTCGTCTTTTCCTGCTAATAAAGGCCTTGTACTTTGAGAGGAAAGTAATCTTGGTAAAAGTGCTTTTGGATGCATATTGATGTAAATCGTTTTACCATACTTATTCATCTGATCCATGTTATCGAAAAAACATGGTGTACCACCTCCAGTGGAGATTACTACATCATCTTGATCAATAATCTTATGTAAATAAACACGCTCTAACTTTCTGAAATAATCCTCTCCATCTTCTTCAAAAATCTGACTTATTGTTCTCCCCTCCTGTTCTTCTATATACTGATCTAAATCGATGAATTGATGCTGTAAAATATAGGCTAGTTTTCTCCCCAAAGTAGTTTTGCCACTTCCCATGTAGCCAATTAAAAATATTCTCATAGTAATTGTTTTAAAAAGGAGAATCAGGCTCTTTTCGCATATGGTTGTACACCAATCGATCCACCCATTTTGGGATAAATTTATTCAACCATACGGTTAACTTTCCATTCCTTGTTAAAATTAAGGAATTTTGACGTCTAAGCACAGCTTTTAAGATGAATTTAGCTACCTCTTCCGGCTGCATCATCTTTTGTTCATCTCTCGGACTTTCTCCTTGCATGTTACCATCGCTTCCTAATGCTGTATTGCGTATGTTGGAAGCAGTAAAACCTGGACATGCAATAAGCACATGTAGTCCTTTTTTTAAATTCTCTAAACGCAAGGCTTCAAGAAATCCGTGCATAGCAAATTTAGAAGCCGAATAACCTGTTCTTCCAGGTAACCCTTTATAGCCAGCAATAGAAGAAACACCAACGACTGAACCCTTTCTTTTCAACAAATAAGGAAGTGCATACTTGGTACAATAAACAGTGCCGAAAAAGTTTATTTCCATCAACTGACGAATTACTGCAACTTCCGCTTGCTCTAGGGTAGCGCGCATAGAAATACCTGCATTATTGATGAGTACATCTACACCTTGAAATTCAAAAATAGCTTCTGATATTAGGCGTTGACAATCTTCTTCCTTGCTAACATCAGCTTGCACCGCTAATGCAGTAAACCCCCCCTCTTGCAATTCTTTGCATACAAGGTTTAGTTTTTTCAAATTACGCGCAGCTAACACTACTTGGGCACCCGCCTGTGCAAAAACCCATGCACAAGCTTTACCAATTCCGGAAGAGGCTCCAGTAATGATGACTACTTTGTTTTTCATCAAATTTCAGCTTAATTTGCTGTTACAAATAAAGGCAATTTCAATGACAATTATTGAGGTTAACTCAAAGAAGACTATACGGCAGTTTCATCAACTTCCTTTCCAGATTTATAAAAGCGATAAAAACTGGATCCCTCACATACAACAGGAAGTAGAAGCTGTATTTATTCCCAAACAAAATAAGTTTTTCAGACATGGCGAAGCTATCCGATGGATGCTTCAAGATTCAGATGGAAAAATAATTGGTCGAATTGCTGCTTTTATCAATCGTAAAAAGGCATTTAGCGAAAAACAAGCTACCGGTGGATGTGGATTTTTCGAATGCATCGACAATCAAGAAGCTGCTAATCTGCTTTTTAATACCGCTAAACAATGGCTTAGCGAAAGAAAAATGGAAGCTATGGATGGCCCTATCAATTTTGGTGAACGCGATCGTTACTGGGGCTTATTAGTAAATGGACATGAAAAAGCACCTATTTACGGAAACGCCTATCAACCAGCATATTATCAATCTTTATTCGAGAATTACGGCTTTCAGGTTTATTTTGAACAATATATGTTTGAACGATCGGTACATGAGGATGTGCAAGAAAAATACAAAGAGCGTTCAAATAAAATTTTAGAAGACCCTGGTTATACTTTTCGACACATGGAAAAGAATAAAATGTTTGAATATGCTGAGGACTTCAGAACCATTTACAACAAAGCGTGGGTAACACATAGTAATTTTAAGGGAATGCCAGAAACACAGGCACGCTCTATTATGCGAAAATTAAAACCCGTTATGGATAATGAGCTCATTTGGTTTGCCTACTATAACGAAGAACCTGTGGGTTTCTTTATAGCGCTCCCTGAACTGAATCAAATTTTTAAATACATAAATGGTAACCTGAACTGGTGGGGGAAATTGAAATTTTTATTTCATCAAAAGAGAGGTGTTTGTAATAATGTTTTTGGAATAGCATTTGGTATTATACCAGATCATCAGAGAAAAGGCTTAGAGGGAGCCATCATAATGAACGTGAAAAAACAATTTGAAACACGCAGTAAGAAATACCAAAAAATTATTATTACATGGATAGGTGATTTTAACCCTAAAATGATTCGCATTGCAGAAAATTTAGGCACCAATAAATATATGACGCTTTACACATACCGAAAATTATTTGATGAAAATGCAACATTTGAACGTTGCAAAACCATTCGATAAAACTATTAATCAAAAGGGTTATGGTTTATTTCAAATTTATTGTGTTTTTGCTATTGTGGTATAAAATAATGCCTTTATATTTGCACCGCTTTTTGCGGATGACCTGGTAGCTCAGTTGGTAGAGCATCTCCCTTTTAAGGAGAGGGTCCTGGGTTCGAGCCCCAGCCAGGTCACAAAAACCCGTTTTCTAAACGGGTTTTTTATTTTTTTACAAATTGCACTGGTGGTGGAATTGGTAGACACGCAGTCTTGAGGGGGCTGTGCTTTTAAAAGCGTGCGGGTTCAACTCCCGCTCAGTGCACAAAAAACCGAATCATTTTGATTCGGTTTTTGTATATTAAAAATTAAGCATAACAATAAAAGATAGATATTAAATACTTTTATTAACAAAATTTTACCAAACAAACAATGCTTCGCTATACGATTTTAATAGATATATATAAAAATGAATGTAGCCAGCTAAAACGTTTTTAAGTTATGAAAAGTCTTTCCAAATGAAATATTAAACACATATAAATATCAGACTAATTTCATTAAAAACATAAGATTTTAGTTCATAAAAAAATACATATACTATTACTTTATATTAAAATTGTTAAAATAATTGAGTTTCAAGCATTTATATTATTTATTTGTCATTTTGTCATGTAGGTTTTTCGGTCTTTTTAAGCTTATTTTAAGTTTATTTTTTACCTTAAATTATTTGTAACTTGCAAGCATGCGAATCGATATCCTAACAATTCATCCTGAGCTACTAAAAAGCCCTTTTAAACACTCTATTTTAAGCCGCGCAATAGATAGTAAATTAGTACATATTGAACTACACGATATCCGCTCCTACTCCAATGACAAACACAAGCGAGTGGACGACTATCAATTTGGCGGAGGAGCCGGCATGGTGATGACCATTCAACCCATCGCAGACTGCATAGAAAAACTGAAAAACGAACGCAAGTATGATGCTATCATATATATGACGCCAGACGGTAAACGATTAGAACAAAGCATAAGTAATCATTTTTCTTGTTTTAAAAACATCATTATTCTTTGCGGACACTACAAGGGAGTCGATCAACGCATACGAGATCACTACATAACACACGAAATATCTATAGGAGATTATGTGCTTACTGGTGGAGAATTAGGTGCCGCTGTGCTTTGCGACAGCATTATCCGGTTAATACCAGGTGTTATATCGGACGAAACCTCTGCTTTAACCGATTCTTTTCAAGATAATCTACTTGCGCCACCTGTTTACACAAGGCCGGCCAACTATAACGGATGGGAAGTGCCGGAAATATTACTTTCTGGTCACCAACAAAAAATAGAAGATTGGCGACAAGCTCAAGCCTTAGAAAGAACAGAAGAAAAAAGACCAGATTTGCTCGATAAAAAAGATTGATTTTTTTTAAGTAAAATACTTCGTGCATATTAAATTATATTCGTAATATTGCACTCCGTTTTTCGGTTACTAAAATTAAACACGCCACAGTGATGGAACAGATTAAATTTGTAGAGAACGAATTAGTGAACAGAGGTGATTTCCCTGAGATTAGCGCAGGTGACACCGTAACAGTACATTACAAGATTAAAGAGGGTAATAAAGAAAGAACACAGCTTTTCAAAGGCGTTGTTATCCAAAGAAAAGGTAACAAAGGGACTGAAACATTTACCGTTCGCAAAATGTCCAGCGGTATTGGTGTAGAGCGTGTATTCCCATTTGCTTCTCCAGCGATTGAGAAAATTGAGCTTAATAAAGAAGGTTCTGTTCGCAGAGCACGCATCTTCTATCTTAGAGGTTTAACTGGCAAGAAAGCAAGAATCAAAGAAAAAAGGTCGTAAGATTAAAATTTTATATAAAAAAGAACCCTGCTTTCGGCAGGTTTTTTTTTGTTATTACTTTTCTAAAATATAAAATTCAGTACGCCTATTGTACGATCTCCCATCATCACTTAAATTGGATTTAAGAGGCTTTTGCTCGCCAAAACCCTTATAACTTAAGCGAGCGGAAGCAATACCACTAGCAATCAAGAAATCATACACAGACTGAGCTCGTTGTGTTGACAACAACAAATTTGCTTCATCATTTCCAGCACTATCAGTATGTCCATGTATAGCTACTTTCAATTTTTTTCTGTTTTGTAAAAAACTAACAAATGCATTCAGTACATGTTTAGCTTGTTGATTTAATGAGAAACTATCTGTTTCAAAATAAATATTATTGATGCGAAACGTTTCTCCCTCATGCATTTCCTTCATTTCAAAATCTAATTTTACTGGGCTATCAAAATCTTCATCAGCTGCCGAGACATATTTAGAGTTGAAAGCATAAAAATCATCCTTTACTGTTACCATTACATCCTCATCCCTTTCTAGTACAACAGCAGCTACATAACGACCCGTCTCAACATCAACATCCACTTCAAAAGTACTTTTATCTTTCATAGATTTGATTTCTATACTAGAGGCAATTAACGGATCTCCAAATTCATCCAAAACATCTCCTTTCAAGAAAAGCACACGCTCTGGCCTTGCTTCTTTGTATAACGGAAACTGATATACATCCCAACCACCTTTACCTTCTAACTTATTTGAGGCAAAATAAGCTGTTTTACCATCTGTACTCACAAATAATCCTAAATCATCCGCATCACTATTGATAGGATATCCAATGTTTTGCGGCTCTCCCCAATTTCCTGCAGTATCTTTTTTAACATAAAATATATCTAAACCACCCAGACCTTTATGCCCATTAGAAGAAAAATACAAGGTTTGATTATCTGGATGTAAAAAAGGCGATTTTTCATCTGCTATCGTGTTAATAGATAAAGACTGTAAATTCCCCCAAGAACCGTTTTCTGTTCGGCTAACACTATATATATCGGCACCACCTTTTCCTCCAGGGCGTATACTCGTAAATAATAGCGTTTTTCCATCCGAAGAAATAGTTGGTTGTGACTCCCATGAATCTGATTTATTAACTGGATACAACAAGCGCCTTAAAGGAGTCCAAAAACTATCGATCCTAGCAGTATAGTAGATATCACAATTATTATATCCATTCACAGATTCGCAAATGGTTAAAAATAGCTCATTGTTATCTATAGTCAAAGAAGCACCTCCTTCATTTTCATGTAAGTTAAATGGATGCGGCATTAATTCTCCAAAATTGAAATCATCCCCTTTCTTAGAAGAAATAACAAATTCCTCAACAGTTTCTGCTCGTAACATACCGACCTCTTGCTTTACTCTTCTTCTAGTATAAAAAGCAATGTCGTTATCAGCAGAAAGAATAGGTAAATATTCATCATCTTTTGTAGAAATTCCAAGAACAGGTTGTGGATTATAAGGAACGGGCTTTGCATACATTTCTTTTAAAAAACGAGCGTCATCCCATCGCTCTTGCGCAAGCGTTTTTTTCTCTTCACTTAATCCAAAAAATCGTAAATAAGACTCGTAATACTGTGCAGCCCTATCATAATCCCCTCCTTCAAAAGCCATGCTTGCAATCAACCAATACATTTCCTTTGAATACATCGGACAAACACTAACTCCTTTGATGAGTAGTTCTTGCGCATGTTCAAACTCCTCTTTTTCCATTTTTAGCTGACCATACAAAAACAATGCTTTGGCATAATCTGACTGTTCTTCCAAAGCTTTTTCTAAAAAGGAATAGGCTTTTCCATACTGCCAATTCCTAGCAGCATCTTCTGCTTTTTTATAGTGTTTTTTAGCGGAACTACTTACACTTTGTTCACATTCATTCTGCGCATAAACAGAAAAAGTTAGGAATAAAAAAGGTAAAAAATATCGCATTAGCTCATCAATTCTTCATTTGTTACTTTACGAATTTGACCTTCTGTAGTAGCTACTACAGTAGCTACTGTGGCATCACCTGTTACGTTTACAACCGTACGAAGCATATCTAAGATTCTATCTACTGCAAAAATCAAGGCAATTCCTTCAGGATCAATACCAATAGCGCTCAATACAATAACCAACATTACCATACCTGCCCCTGGAACAGCAGCTGCACCAACAGAAGCTAAAGTAGCCGTTAAAACAATTGTTAACTGTTGCGCTAAATCTAAATCGTAACCGAAAGCTTGCGCAATAAAAACTGCTGCTACCGCTTGATACAAAGAGGTTCCATCCATATTGATAGTAGCCCCTAACGGCAACACAAAAGAAGACACCTCTTCCGAAACACCTAAATGTTCCTCACAGCGCTCCATTGTTACTGGAAGAGTTGCTGCAGAAGAACTAGTAGAAAAAGCCAACATTTGAGCAGGCGCAATACCTTTAAAAAAGTTTAAATACTTAATCTTAGTAAAAATCTTTAAAAAAATAGGATAAACTAACAAAATCATCAACAACAATCCTGAAATGACAGTAATAGAATATATACCTAAAGCTTGGAATAATTCAGCCGAAGCACCAAAATCAACCACCAAGCCTCCCAGTAAAGCAAAGACTCCATAAGGAGCTCCTAACATAATGATGTCTACAATTTGTAAGATGATATCATTTACACCATCGAAAAAACCTTTTACATATGTTGTTTTTTCAGAAGGCAACATAACCATTGCAATGCCAAATAGAATAGCAAAGAATATAACCTGCAACATGTTTCGGTTATTACCTGCTGCTTGAATGAAATTACTAGGGACCACATCCACTACAAACTGCAGCGGACCTTCATCTTTTACATGTTCTGCTGAGGCAATTTTTTCTCCTGCTTTAGAAGCGTATTGCTCTTTAAGTTCAAGGCGTTTTTCTTCGGAAAAGGATTTACCTGGTTGAATGATATTTACAAGCAAGAGACCAAAAGTAACTGCAATCACAGTTGAAACTAAATAAATACCGATTGTTTTACTTCCAATTCGAGATAATCTTGAAATATCACTTAAAGAACTAACTCCTTTAATTAAGGATGCAAAAACCAAAGGAACTGCTATCAACTTTAAAAGATTGATAAAAACAACTCCCCATGGCTTGACCCAATTTTTGGTAAAATCAACCCAACCCAACTGGGCTGCAACTAATCCATAAAGCACTCCCAACACCATTCCAATGATGATCTTCCAGTGTAACGCTAGTTTTTTCATCTTATATTTTTGCGTTTTTGTTCAATAAATAAAAGTCTGCCAAGACCATAGCCGTCATAGCTTCTACAATAGGAACTGCTCTTGGAACTACACAAGGATCATGCCTTCCTTCTACTTGCAACTTCACAGTTTCACCTTTCTTATTTATAGTACTTTGCTCTTTCATAATAGTAGCAGTTGGCTTAAATGCTACACGGAAATAAATATCCATTCCGTTACTTATACCCCCTTGAATACCTCCAGACAGATTAGAGGTAGTTTTACCTCCATCTGAAAAGATGTCGTTATGCTCACTGCCTTTCATTTTGGTACCACAAAAACCTGAACCATATTCAAAACCTTTAACAGCATTTATACTTAACATAGCATGACCTAATCTAGCATGTAGCTTATCAAAAATAGGTTCTCCCCAGCCCGCAGGAACACCCTGCGCTACACAGGTAATTGTACCTCCTAAAGAATCACCTTCTGATTTAGCTTGTTCAATAGCTGTAATCATTCTTGTAGCAACTTCCTCATCTGGACAACGCACCAAATTATTTTCTGTTTGTTTAAAGTCTAAATCTTGATAAGGCTTCATCAAAATCTCTTCTCCTATAGAAGAAACAAAAGCGTTAATATTAACTGAATGCAACAACAGCTTAGCAATAGCACCTGCTACTACCCAATTAGCAGTTTCTCTTGCAGAAGAACGACCTCCTCCTTTGAAATCTCTAAAACCATATTTACTATCATATGTAAAATCAGAATGAGAAGGCCTATACACCTCTTTTAAATTCGAATAATCTTTAGTGCGTTGATCTTCATTGGGGATCAGAAAACTAATAGGAGCACCTGTTGTTTTCCCCTCAAACAAACCTGAGAGAATTTGCACAGTATCACTTTCTTTTCTAGGCGTAGTAATAGAAGATTGTCCTGGTTTTCTTCTATCCAATTCTTTTTGGATATCCTTTACATCTAAGGAGAGTCCAGCAGGACAACCATCAACAATTCCACCAATAGCCGTTCCGTGCGACTCTCCAAAAGTAGATAAGCGAAATAGCTGTCCGACACTGTTCATAGATGAGCAAATATAAGTAATTTACAAGGAGTTATGAGTGTCCTATTTTTGTATTTTCGCTTCATATTACAGCAACTATGAAAACTGTTATCAAAAACATTAGCGAACTAATTCAGGTAGAAGAAACAACTAAAAAGTGGGTTGCTGGATCCGATATGGCTCAACTACAAACAATTAAAGATGCCTTTGTAGAAATGGAAGGTGGTATCATCACTGCTTTTGGTAGCATGGACGAATGGTCTGGTATTGACAATTGGAACAATACGGAAATTATTGATGCAGATGACGGAATGGTTTTTCCTTCTTATTGCGATAGCCATACTCACCTTGTTTTTGCAGCTAGCAGAGAAAATGAATTTGTAGACAGGATTAAGGGATTGAGCTATGAAGAAATTGCTAAAAAGGGCGGTGGAATTTTAAACTCAGCTCTAAAATTACAAAATACTTCCGAAGAGGAACTATTAGCAGGTGCATTACAGAGAGCTAACGAAATTATGATGATGGGAACGGGAGCTGTAGAGATTAAGAGCGGCTACGGTCTCACAGTAAACGATGAGTTGAAGATGCTACGTGTCATAAAAAAACTTAAAGAAATATCTCCACTCACTATTAAAGCTACTTTTTTAGGAGCACATGCGCTTCCACAAGAGTACAAAGGAAATAAAGAAGCTTACATGGATTTGGTAATCAACGAGATGCTACCACAAGTCAGAGAAGAAGGGTTGGCTGAATATATAGATATTTTTTGTGAAGACGGTTACTTTGATTTAGCTGATACAGAGCGCTTACTTGCAGCAGCCTCTCAATACAATTTGATTCCTAAAACACATGTCAATCAATTCAATATTATTGGCGGTGTACAAGCCAGTGTAAAATACGGAGCATTATCAGTAGATCATTTAGAAGTAATGAATGATGCGGACATAGAAGCACTACAAGAAACTGACTGCATGCCTACTCTTTTACCCTCTTGCTCCTTCTTTTTAGGCATACCTTATGGTCCTGCCAGAAAGATGATACAAGCCGGACTACCTGTCGCTTTAGCTTCAGATTACAATCCTGGATCCACTCCAAGCGGAAACATGAATTTTGTAGCTTCTTTAGGGTGTATCCAACTCAAGATGACCCCTGAAGAAGTAATCAATGCCACTACCATCAACACCGCTTATGCATTGGGAGCAAGCGATGAATTAGGAAGTATTGCTATTGGCAAAAAAGCCAACTTATTCATCACGAAACCGATGCCTTCTTACGCCTACCTACCGTATGCGTTTGGGCACAATCAGATAGAAACAATAATCGTTAACGGAAAAATCCAAAACAAATAATGAGCAGACAACTCATCGAATGCGTACCGAATATTTCGGAAGGACGTGATCAAGAAAAAATCAACACCATTGCCAATATTGTAGAAACAGTAGACGGTGTAAAGCTACTGAATATAGACCCAGGAAAAGCCACCAACAGAACAGTGATTACCTTTGTGGGAGAACCTCAACAAGTAATTGATGCGGCTTACCTTTTAATTCAAAAAGCTCAAGAGCTAATTGACATGAGCAAACACAGCGGAGAACACCCAAGAATGGGTGCCACCGATGTTTGTCCGCTAGTACCTATTGCCAACATAAGTATGAAAGAAACAGCTGAATGGGCACACAAATTAGGTGCTCGTGTAGGAAGCGATCTAGGCATTCCTGTTTATCATTACGAAGCTGCTGCTAAAGAAGAAAAAAGAAAGAATTTAGCTAACTGCCGCTCTGGAGAATATGAGGGGTTATCCAAGAAATTAGTAGACCCATCTTGGAAACCCGATTTTGGCCCTGCTGAGTTCAATGAATCTATAGCTAAATCAGGAGCAACGGCTATTTCAGCGCGTGATTTCTTGGTGGCTTACAACATCAACCTTAATACTACTTCTACGCGTAGAGCCAATGCCGTAGCTTTCGACATTCGTGAAGCTGGAAGATTAAAAAGAGAAGGCGGTAAAATCACAGGAAAACCACTTAAAGATGAGAATGGCCAGCAATTAAGACAGCCCGGTTTATTCAAAGCTGTTAAAGGTATCGGCTGGTTTATTGAGGAATACGGAGTAGCGCAAATCTCTTACAATCTAACCGACATTAATATTTCTCCTTTGCATGAGGTGTTTGATAAAACCTGTGAAAGAGCCATTGCCAGAGGCATGCGTGTTACAGGTTCTGAATTGGTCGGGCTTGTTCCTAAAAAAGTATTGATCGATGCAGGTAAGCACTTCCTCATCAAGCAAGAGCGCTCTTTAGGAATTGCTGAAAGTGAAATTATCAAGATTGCGATTAAGACCTTAGGATTGGACGAGCTAGCACCATTCAATCCAGAAGAACGCATCATTGAGTACATGTTGGATAATGATAATAACAATCGCCTAATAGACATGGACCTGGTGGCTTTTGCAAACGAAACTTCTAGCGAGAGCCCTGCTCCTGGCGGAGGCTCTATCTCGGCTTACTGCGGTGCTATGGGCGCTGCCTTAGGCACTATGGTAGCCAATCTTTCAGCTCACAAACGTGGTTGGGACGACCGCTGGGAAGAGTTCTCTCAATGGGCAAAAAAAGGATTGGCTTATCAGAACGAATTGTTGCGTTTGGTAGATGAAGACACCAATGCATTTAATAAAATCATGGAGGCTTTTAGATTGCCAAAAGACAGCGAAACAGATAAAGCCAAGAGAGCGGAAGCCATACAAGCAGCAACTAAGTTTGCTATTGAAACCCCTTTTAAAGTTATGGAAACGGCTTACAACTCTATGGAAGTGATGCAAGCTATGGCAAACTTCGGAAACCCGAACTCAGTAACCGATGCCGGTGTAGGTGCGCTTTGTGCGCGTACGGCTGTAATTGGTGCTTTCTTGAATGTAAAAATTAACTGTGGCGATTGCGAAGATAAAGCTTTTGTAACTGACATTATGGAGAGAGGACAGGAATTAGTAGATAAGGCTTGTGATTTAGAAGCTAAAATACTAGATATAACGAACAGCAAAATTTAATATTTATTCCCCCTAGTTACGAATTTATTTCAGCAAGTTTATAACTGCTTGTGCAGCTCTTTTAGAGGCTCCTTTAGCACCTAGTTTTTTAATCAACTTTTTATATTGTTCTAGAAGAACTGTTCTATGCTTTTTGTTCAACAACTTATCAATCTCTTGTATAAGTTGTTTTTTATTGTAATCGGCTTGCACCAATTCGGCTACCACTTGCTGATTTAGAATCAAGTTAACTAAAGAGATATATGGCACTTTAATCACCTGCTTTCCTATCCAATAAGAAAATCCAGATGTTCGATAACAAACCACCTGTGGCACCTGAAGAATAGCTGCTTCTAGAGTAGCTGTTCCAGATGTTATTACAGCTACTTTAGCACCTTTCAGCACCTCGTATGTTTTATCTGTTGAAATGGGTAAATAAGAGTCTCCTGTTATACTTCGATAAAATGAAGAAGGGATAGATGGTGCACCAGCTATTATGAATTGGTAATCAATAAAATGATCAGCCAACTCCATCATTAAAGGCAACATTTTTTTAATTTCTTGCTTTCTACTTCCCGGTAAAAGTGCAATGATAGGCTTTTCTGTCTCTACCGACTTCCCACTATTAATGGTCAGTTCATCTAATAAAGGATGTCCTACAAATTTAGACTCTACTCCATGCTTAGCAAAAAACTGCTTTTCGAAGGGAAGAATTGGTAGGAGCAAATCCGTATATCTTTTTAGTTGTTTTATACGCCTCTGCCTCCAAGCCCACACTTGCGGGGTGATGTAGTAAACTACTTTTATCCCAAGGTTTTTAGCGAACTTAGCAATACGCATATTAAAGCCTGGATAGTCAATCAAAATCAATACATCTGTTTGAAACGATTGGATGTCTTTTTTAGCTAAAGCAAGATTTTTACGAATTGTATTCAGGTTAGCAATCACTTCCAAAAAACCCATAAAAGCCATCTCTTTGTAATGCTTTACTAGTTGTAATCCTTGTAACTGCATTTTATCACCACCAAAACCCTTAAATTGCGCTTCTGCATCCGCGTAAAGCAATTCTTTCATCAGGTTGGCAGCATGCATATCACCCGATGCTTCTCCAGCAATTAGGTAATACTTCATAAAAGTTTATCTAAAAAAATAAGTAGAGCAAATAAAATGGTAATCATTAAAATACCTTGCGCTGGTTTTTCCCTGTTAGATTTAATGAATATAAAAAAGGGAATAGCATTGGCTAGTACACATAAACTCATCACATGCGAATGTATATTTAAAGCATCTAACTCATAGTAAAGCGCGACAAAATCTCCATCCATACGTACTAAAGAATAACTCATAAATACTATTGATGGAATCAACAATCCTAGCACAGCACCTCTTATAAACAATTGATTTTTTATCATAATATCTGCTTGTTAAGCTTAGAAATAAGGTGATGAGCCGTTAAATCGTATTGCACAGGAACTACAGAAACATATCCGTTTGATAAAGCCCATTCGTCAGTATCTTCTCCATTATCGTAATTTTGGAATGTTCCCGTAAGCCAATAATAAGTTTTTCCAGTAGGATCTCTTCGCTCAACAAACTCCTCTGTCCAATTAGCATTTGCTTGTCGGCAGATACGAATACCTTTTATATCTTTTAGTGACAACTTCGGAATGTTAACATTTAAACAACTTCCCTCAGGCAAACCCTCTTTCAATACATTTGCAACTAACTTTCTTACAACCTCTTGAGATGCAGAAAAATCGGCATCAGAAGAATGATCTAATAATGAAAAACCAATTGATGGAATACCCTCTAATGCTCCTTCCAAAGCAGCAGACATTGTTCCTGAATAAATAACATTGATTGATGAATTTGAACCATGATTAATTCCTGAAACACATAAATCTGGCTTTCGCTTCAATATTTTGTTTATTGCTAGTTTCACACAATCAACAGGTGTTCCGCTACAGGAATACTCTTCTTGTGGCCCATCATCAATATGAACTTTATCACAACGCAAAACAGAATTTAATGTAATAGCATGTCCCATCCCAGATTGTGGTCCGTTTGGCGCCACAACAACTACTTCTCCAAATTCGTTCATCACCTTTATTAAAGCACGTAATCCTGGTGCAGATATACCATCATCGTTAGCTACTAATATGAGGGGTTTTTGTGTCATAATAATCATTATTGATTTTCACAAAGCTAATTCATTTTTAGAGAGCAAACTTAAACGAGTAAGAATTCTTGCAAGACCTTTGCCCATTCACATCAAATTATTGACATTTGTAAAAATTAAAATAAAAAAATATGAAACATTTATACACTGGAATAATTATATTTCTATCTCTTTTAAATCTAAATGCACAAACACTACCAGATTTAGATTTTGAAATCTTTAAAACTGGTTTTAACTCTCCTGTCTCTATAGCTAATGCTGGAGATGATAGATTATTTATTGTTGAACAAGGTGGTATTATAAAAGTTATTGATAATGGAAATACATCGACTTTTTTAAATATTTCATCGATAGTTAATGATGGACAAAGTGAACAAGGACTGTTAGGATTAGCTTTTCACCCAAACTACGCAACAAATGGATATTTTTATATTCATTATAATAATAATACTTCGACTGGAAGTACAGGAAAACAAACTAGCATATCAAGATTTAGGGTTGAAGAATTTAATCCAAATATAGCAGATCCAAGTAGTGAACTAGTTTTACTTACAATCGACCAACCTTATTGGAATCATAACGGAGGTTGTATAGATTTTGGTCCAGATGGCTATTTATATATAGGAATGGGTGATGGTGGTAGCAGTGG
>CEUV01007283.1_pt1 | contig 33680 bp, 35 predicted proteins | sample 356401 | NCBI WGS metagenome assembly CEUV01 (sample SAMEA2622710, study PRJEB7988) | marine metagenome | isolation source: saline water (ENVO:00002010), including
GCTACACAAGGATTTATCCGTAAACCCTTTTTGTATAATGGATTAACGCAAGGTATGTTTGGAGCACTCATCAGCATATTATTGCTGATGATCGCATTGTTTGGTGTCCAAAAAGAAATGCCCGAATTGTTGGTGCTGCAAGATTTACCAACGGTTGGCCTTATTATGGGAACTATGTTCATTATAGGAATCCTTATGAGTTTACTTGCTACTAACATGGCAGTAGGTAAATACTTACGAATGAATGAAGACGATTTATACCGATAGATTATGAATTTTACTTTTGGAAAAAGAAATTATCAACTTTTAATTGCAGGCGTTATCGTCATGGCAATTGGCTTTGTTTTAATGAGTGGAGGTGGCTCAGAAGACCCAAATGTGTTTAGCAATGCTATCTTTAACACACAGCGTTTAACAATTGCACCTATCCTTATATTGACTGGCTTAGTTATTGAGGTTTTTGCCATTTTACACAAGCCGAAAGAAGACTAAATGGAAAGTATTTGGCAAGCTATTATACTTGGAATTATTCAAGGATTAACCGAGTTTTTACCAGTCAGTAGTAGCGGTCATTTGGAGTTGGTGAAATTCATCTTGGGAGATGAGTCTGTTCCGGAAGAAAGCTTATTGATGACAGTGGTTCTACATGCTGCTACCGCTCTAAGCACCGTTGTTATTTTCTGGAAAGAGATTAAAGAAATTTTTGAAGGATTACTTCAATTCAAGTGGAACAAAGAGTTTCAGTTTTCACTAAAGATTATTATCTCTATGATTCCTGCCGCATTGGTAGGCATCTTTTTTGATGAAAAAATAGACGCTCTTTTTGGGGGACAAATTCTGTTGGTCGGAAGCATGCTTTTCATTACCGGTTTGCTTTTAATTCTCGCAGATAAAGCAGAAAAAACAGAGAAAGATACCTCTTTCGGACATGCATTACTCATTGGTTTAGCGCAAGCAATCGCCATCCTCCCTGGAATCTCTCGTTCTGGAGCAACTATTTCAACTTCTGTACTTTTGGGTATTGATAGAGAAAGAGCAGCGCGCTTCTCTTTCTTAATGGTAATTCCATTAATTTTCGGAAAAATGGCTGATGATATTTTGGGTGGTAGTATTAGTAAGGATGTGGCTACATTATTACCTTTATCTATCGGATTTATCAGCGCTTTTTTGACTGGTCTTATTGCTTGTAAATGGATGATTCAATTGGTGAAGAAAAGCCAATTGAAATACTTTGCTTATTACTGCTTTGTGGTAGGTACTATTTTTGTTTTTTGGAATTGGCTCTAATATGGAAAACACTAATCTATTTGAAGGAGAAGTTTTACTCGTCAACAAACCACTAGGTTGGACTTCTTTTGATGTGGTAAAAAAAATTCGAAACCTGTTACGTAATTATTTCAAAGTAAAAAAAATTAAAGTAGGGCATGCCGGAACACTAGATCCTTTAGCGAGTGGGTTATTAGTGGTATGTACAGGAAAATTCACAAAGCGTATCAACGAATTTCAAGCTCAAGAAAAAGAATATACAGGGACTTTTTCTTTAGGAGCCACTACCCCGTCTTATGATTTAGAGACAGAAGTTGACGAAATATTTTCAATAGCACATATCAAAGATGAAGATATTCATGCTGCAACCAAAAAATTCATAGGCACTATAGAACAGTTTCCACCCATATTTTCAGCATTAAAAAAAAATGGTGAGCGACTATACGAAAAAGCAAGAAGAGGAGAATTAGTACAAGTAGATGCACGACAAGTTCACATCCATGAATTTGAAATTACTAGAAAAGAAATGCCCGAAATTGATTTTCGAGTAGTGTGTAGCAAGGGTACCTATATCCGTTCTTTAGCACATGATTTTGGAAAAGAACTGAATAGTGGCGCACACCTCAGCGCATTGTGTCGAACACGCATCGGTAATTTTCATTTAAATCAAGCCATTGATATCGAAATACTTAAAGACTATATCGAAACACAAGATATTCCTACATGTGATGTTTAATTTCGTATATTTGCCACCTTTTCAGAATCAAATTTTATCATGATAAAAAGAAAGCTTTCACAATTCAATTTTGATTTACCAGAAGAATTGCTAGCAGATCGTCCGGCAGCAAACCGTGATGAATCACGATTGATGATTGTAGATCGTAAAACAGGAACATTTGAACATAAAATGTTTAAGGACATTATCAATTACTTTGTTGACGGTGATGTAATGATCTTCAATAACACCAAGGTATTTCCGGCGCGTATGTACGGAAATAAAGAAAAAACAGGGGCTCGTATCGAAGTATTCTTACTAAGAGAATTGAGTCGTGACAATCTATTGTGGGATGTATTAGTGGACCCTGCTCGTAAAATCAGAATCGGAAACAAGCTTTACTTTGGCGAAGACGAAAGTTTAGTAGCCGAAGTAATTGACAACACAACTTCTCGAGGAAGGACCTTACGATTTTTATTTGATGGCTCTTATGAAGAGTTTCGTGCCAAGCTGAAAGAACTAGGAGAAACACCTCTTCCAAAATACATTAACCGTGAGCCTGACGCAGAAGATGCAGAGCGTTATCAAACTATTTATGCAAAACATGAAGGTGCTGTAGCTGCTCCTACAGCCGGATTACATTTTAGTCGCGAATTGATGAAGCGCTTGGAAATTATTGGTGTTAATTTTGCTGAGCTAACTCTGCATGTTGGACTAGGAACATTCCGCCCTGTAGAGGTTGAAGATTTAAGCAAACATAAAATGGATTCTGAACAGGTTATCATACCTCAAGAAAGTGTAGAAATCATCAATAGAGGTATTGAAAACAAAAGACGAATTTGTGCTGTTGGAACAACAAGCATACGCTCTATCGAGAGCTCTGTTACTACACAAAACTTAATGACTCCATTCAACGGCTGGACGAACAAATTCATCTATCCTCCTTACGATTTCAAGATTGCAAATTGCATGATTACGAACTTTCATACACCAAAATCAACATTGATGATGATGACTTGTGCTTTTGGAGGTTATGAATTGATGATGGAAGCATATAACAAAGCTGTTAAAGAAAAATATCGTTTCTTTACATACGGAGATGCCATGCTTATCCTGTAAAAAGTGAAGAAATACATAATCATAGTTGCTGGGGGTAGCGGTAGCCGAATGGGCTCGGTTACCCCTAAGCAGTTTTTAGAGCTGCTTGGATTACCTATACTGATGCATACGCTGAAAAAGTTTCAGCAATCTATCGTTGGTGGAGAAATCATTTTAGCATTACCAGAAAAAGAGCAAAACACTTGGCAAGCTTTATGTGAAAAATATCATTTTGATGTTCCACATCAAATTGTTAATGGAGGAAAAAGTCGGTTTCATTCGGTTCAAAATGCTTTACAAAAAGTAAATGAGAAAAGTATTGTGGCTATTCATGATGGTGTTCGCCCTTTAGTAAGTGAAACTGTAATCAAAAATTGCATAAAGTCTGCTGAAAAAATTGGCACAGCTATTCCTACTTTACCTATTCACGATAGTATTAGAAAAATCTCTGATAACGGAAGTCAAATAACAGACAGAAACAAATTTGTATTGGTACAAACACCGCAGTGTTTTCAATCAGAAGTTATTTTAAAAGCCTATCAACAGGAATATCAAAACAGTTTTACAGATGATGCTTCTGTTGTAGAACAATTAGGATACAAAATATATTTAGAAGATGGTAATAAAGAAAATATTAAAATCACTACTCCTGAAGACTTAAAAATGGCAGAAGTGCTAATCTAGTTTTTTCACTCCCTTTTCATTCACCAAATTTACTCCAGGCTTTTTTCCATTTTCAAAAGTTCCTAAATCCTTCAATTGTAAAAACTCAGCTCCATTTTTACAAGCCCAAGTTAAAAGCGTATTTAAATCTAAATCGGTGTTTTTAAGAACTGTTTGTACCTCCTCCCAAATAGAAAGAGTGTGATTAGATGCCAAGCTATCCGATCCAATAGTCATTTTTACTCCTTTGAAATTTTCATAGTTTGGTAATCGACCTTCTATAAATAGATTAGCTTTGGGGCAAGTACACCAAAATAGATTTTCATGTTGCAATTCAGCCCATTGCACATCTTCTTTACTTGTATAAGTATTGTGTACCAATAAAGTAGAAGCCTGAGGCATTTTAGGTAACACTGTTCTTAATGATGACAATCCGCTCACATTCAATTCACCAAATGCTTTCAGTTGATTGTAAAGCGCTCCACTTCCTTGCGAAAAAAGTGTGTCTTCTGTTGCCGTTTCCTGATTATGTAAGCATACAATCTCTCCTGAATTGTACTGTTTTATTTTTTCAAACAAAAGGTTAGAAACCGAATAAGTAGCATGCGGAACAATAGATGAAGGTGTTTGGCATTGCTGCTTTAATTCTAAACCTTGTTGAAAAACAGCTTCTGCCTTTTGAGCATCAATGGCAAACAGTTCAATAAAGGTATGATAATGAATAGGGCTTTCCGATTTTAAGGTAAAAGTGTCAGAAAAATTGGAAATATCTCCGACTGCAACAATCCCATTGGCTTGCATTTGCTTGTCAGCTGCAGAAATCGCTTTCTGAATACTTTCTGTACTTGCCTGTCTTTGTTTCGGTACTTGAGCAATAAAATCCGGCAAGCCTGTTTGCTCAGGCAACTTCCCTAACATATGAGAAAGCTCCAAATGACAGTGTGTATTAACAAATCCTGGACAAAGAAACCCTTCAAACAACTCTAGATTTTCAATTCCTTCTATACTATCTAGCAAATCTACTACCACCCCATCATTTAACACCAAAACACCTTCTTTGATAGGTGCTCGGTGTAAAGGGTAAATGATATCAGCTGACAAATAGCGCATAGCGTTCAAAGATAAAGTATCTTTATGGCATGTTAAACAGCAAGAAAAACATTCGTTCATTAAGCTTGGATGAGCTGAAGGAGTTTTTTGTCAATCAAGGCAATCAAGCATTCCGAGGCAAACAGGTGTACGAATGGCTATGGAAAAAATCAGCTCGTACATTTGAGGAAATGACAAATTTAGCAACACCTACACGTACTTTGCTTGATGAACATTTTTGCATCAATCATGTTGAAATTAGTGATGAGCAAAAAAGCAACGATCGCACCATTAAATCTGCTTTTCGGTTAGCAGACAATAAAACTGTAGAGGGAGTTTTAATCCCAACAAAAACACGTATGACTGCTTGTATTTCCTCGCAAGTTGGCTGTAGTTTAAGTTGTAAGTTTTGTGCAACGGGTAAACTAGATCGTTTACGCAATCTGGATGCAGACGAGATTTATGACCAGGTATTTTTACTTAACGAGCAATCTATAAGAAATTACAACCAGAAGTTAAGTAACATTGTTTACATGGGAATGGGCGAGCCTTTGCTTAATTACCGAAATGTATTGGCATCTGTAGAAAAAATTACTTCAAATGACGGTTTAGGGATGTCACCAAAACGCATTACGGTATCGACTGCCGGAATTGCAAAAATGATAAAAAAATTAGCCGATGATGAAGTGCGTTTTAACTTGGCATTATCATTACATGCTGCCAATGATAAAAAGCGTGATTATATCATGCCAATTAACGAACAAAACTCATTAGATTCTTTGTCGAATGCCATAAAATACTTTTACGAAAAAACAGGAACTCGACCAACTTACGAATACATCATCTTCAATAATTATAATGACGAAATTAAAGATGCTCAAGAGCTCGCTCTATTCGCTAAAGTTACTCCTTGTAAAATCAATATCATTGAGTATAACCCTATTGATGAAGGAGAGTTTCAACAAGCTAGCAGCGAAAAAGTAGACCGCTTTGTGCAGTTTTTGGAAAGTAAAAATTTGATAGTCAATTTACGTAGAAGCCGCGGAAAAGACATTGATGCTGCCTGCGGACAACTAGCTAACAAACTAGCTAAATAAACACTATTTCTTTTTATCAACAGCCGTTCTTTACGGTCTAATAAATTGGTATCTTCGCTATCTACACAAGTATTTTAAAATGAGTGTGATTCGAGATATTAAGCGTCCTATACAAAAAGAAATGCTTCATTTTGAAAGTAAGTTCAAAGAAGCTATGCGTAGCCCTGTTCCCTTACTTGACAAAATCATGCATTACATTATTAAGCGAAAAGGAAAGCAAATGCGCCCAATGTTTGTTTTCTTAACAGGAAAACTTTTCGGCGAAGTAAATGATTCTACTTACAGAGCAGCATCATTAATTGAGTTACTACACACCGCCACACTAGTGCATGATGATGTAGTTGATGACGCCAATATTCGTAGAGGATTTTTCTCTATCAACGCACTTTGGAAAAATAAAATTTCGGTACTTGTTGGCGACTATTTATTATCACAAGGGTTACTGCTTTCTTTAGACAATAAAGAATATGACTTATTACAAATTGTATCTAAAGCAGTGCGCGAAATGAGTGAAGGTGAATTGTTGCAGATAGAAAAAGCACGCAAGCTGGATATTGAAGAAAATGTATATTTTGATATCATCCGACAAAAGACTGCTACCTTAATTGCGGCCTGCTGTGCATGTGGAGCTTCTGCCGCTAAACAAAATGAAGAAACAATAAAAAAAATGCATTCATTTGGAGAGCTTGTAGGAATTGCTTTTCAAATGAAAGATGATTTATTTGACTACAATGACGACAGTTATATCGGGAAACCTACAGGTATCGATATTAAAGAACAAAAAATGACTTTACCTTTGATATATACATTAACTAAAGCAGATAAAAAGCAAAAGAAATTCATCATCAACACTGTAAAAAACCACAACACTAATCCACAAAGGGTTACGAAGGTAATAGAAATGGTGCGTCAGAGTGGTGGCATTGGATACACTATTGAAAAGATGAAGGAATATCAACAAAAAGCTCTTTCTATATTGAAAGAAATGGAAGAAAATGAGGCGCGAAACTCGTTAGAGCATTTAGTTAATTATGTGATAGAACGTAAAAAATGATGATACCTAAAGACATAGTCGATAACATTTTTGAAACCGCTCGTATAGAAGAGGTTGTTGGTGATTTTGTTACGTTGAAAAAAAAAGGAGCAAATATGCTTGGTGTTTGCCCATTTCATGATGAAAAAACACCTTCTTTCACGGTTTCTCCGGCCAAAGGTATTTACAAATGTTTTGGCTGTGGAAAAGGAGGAAACTCTGTGAACTTTGTTATGGAACTCGAGCAGTTTTCTTATCCAGAAGCACTGAAGTTTCTAGCTAAAAAATACCACATTGATGTTCCGGAAATTGAGCTCACTGCTGAGCAATTAGAAAAGGCTAATACAAAAGAAAGCTTGTATGTAGTTAGTAATTTTGCCAATGAATTCTTTCAAAAACAACTAAAAACGAATGAGGGTCTAGCCATTGCTATAAGCTACTTTCAAGAGCGTGGCATGACTGATGAAATAATTCAAAAATTTCAACTTGGCTACAATCCTGAAAGCTGGGATACGCTTACGAAAGAAGCGCTGAAATCAGGTTATAAAAAGGAATACCTTGAGCAAAGTGGCTTAAGCATCTTCAAAGAAGATAAATCTTTTGATCGCTTTCGAGGGCGTGTTATGTTTCCAATTCACAGCTTATCTGGAAGGGTACTTGGGTTTGGCGGAAGGACTTTAAAAACAGAGAAAAAAATAGCAAAATATGTCAACTCTCCAGAGAGCGACATTTATCACAAAAGCAAAATCCTATATGGTATCTATTTTGCAAAATCAGCTATTGTAAAAGAAGACTGTTGCTATTTAGTGGAGGGTTACACCGATGTTATTTCAATGCATCAATCCGGAGTAGAGAATGTCGTCGCTTCATCAGGAACAGCTTTGAGTGTTGAACAGATAAAGCTGATTAGTCGATACACTAAAAACATCCATATTTTATTTGATGGAGATGCTGCCGGAATCAAGGCTTCTTTCAGAGGTATCGATTTAATTTTAGCTGAAGGCATGAATGTAAAAGTCGTGCTTTTCCCTGATGGAGAAGATCCAGACAGTTATGCTAAAAAAGTAAGCAGTGATAAATTGAAAGATTTTATTCAGAATGAAGCAAAAGATTTTCTTTCTTTTAAAACACAACTACTGCAAAAGGAAACTAAAAATGACCCAACTAAAAAAGCTGCTTTAATTAAAGAAATTGTACGCTCAATTGCGATTATTCCTGACCATATTACACGCGCTGTTTTTATTAAAGATTGCAGTAAAACACTTCAGATTTCGGAAGCTATTTTGACACAAGAAGTAGCGCGTGTAAAAAGACAAGAAAGTAGTAGTGGACAAGTAAACGAATACACACCGAAACAAGCTATAAAAGCACCTTCTCAAAAGAAGGTTGATTTCAACAAATCTAATTATCAAGAGTGGGAAATTATTCGCTTTTTACTTTGTTATGGCGATAAAGAAATCGTCTTTTTTGAAGAGGTTGAGGAAGTTTCGGAAGCAGGAAACAACAAAACTATAGTAAAAGAATATACTTTATTCGTGGCTCAGTTTATTTTGGAAGAAATTTCTGGAGAAATACAATTTGATCATTCAGTTTATGCTGACATCTTAACTGAATACATGTCTTTCATCAATATTGACGAATTACCTAGCCCAAATCATTTTATTCAACATAGTAACCCTACTATTTCGCAAGTAGCTACTGATGTAATGTCTAACAGGTATGAGCTTAGTGAAAACTGGAAAAAACACGGAATCTATACAGACACTGAAGATGTACATTTAAGATTAGCAGTAGAAACGGCCGTGTATTCTTTGAAAGTGAAGAAGATTGAACAGTTGATCAAATCTGCTCAAGATGAAATGAAATCTCCTGATTTAGAGACACAAAATCAAGCCCTTGAAAAGATGAGTAAACTTCTACTTTTAAAAAAAATGATTTCAGAAAAACTAGGAAGAACAGTTTTACGCTAGATGCGAATATCTTTTAAACGCAATTGTAAATTTACATTTCCATTCCACTCATTTTCTTCAAGCGCATATGCAATATCAAATTGCTTGCCATCTTTGATAAGCTCAAACTTATCCGCCATTCCAAAACCAATACAATCTAAAAACTGAGATCGATTTGTATCCGTTACGTTTAGTTTTAGGTGAGTTTGCTCTTTTCCTATCTTTCGCCCATAACCTCTGTCAACCACTTGCTTACTCATAAATATAGGCGACATGTTTCCGGGTCCAAAAGGAGCCATTTGCTTTAAGATTCTATATAGCTTATGGTCAATATCTGAAATGTTTAACACCGCATCAATACTGAGCTGCGGAATAAGCATCTCCTCTTTAATTGTATCTGCAACAATCGATTCAAATTTTGCAGTAAATAATTCTAAATTTTCCTTTTTAAGCGTAAGGCCTGCCGCATATTTATGTCCGCCAAACTGCTCCACATACTCTGAACAAGCGTCAATTGCATCATATACATCAAATCCTTTTACAGAACGAGCCGAGCCTACTAATTTTCCATTATTTTCGGTAAGAACGATGGTAGGCCTGTAATATGATTCTATTAAACGAGAAGCAACGATTCCTACCACACCTTTATGCCAGTCAGGATGAAAAACAACCGTACTCTTAGCGTCAGTAACGATCATTTGCAATGCCTCTTCTGTAATGCTCTGATCAAGTTCTCTTCGCTTTAGATTATGTTGATTTACCGTTTGTGCTTTTTCCTTTGCTAATTCTATATCTTCTTGCACCATCAGTTCTACAGCTTTTACTCCATGTTCAATTCTTCCGGCAGCATTAATACGTGGTGCTAAACCAAAAATCACATCTGAAATAGTAAATGATTTATATCTATCACTAACCTCCATCAATGCTTTCAAACCAATCCTTGGATTTTCATTAAGTTGTTGTAGCCCGTAGTGTGCTAATATTCTATTTTCTCCAGTAATAGGGACAATGTCAGCCGCAATACTCACAACTAATAAGTCTAAATATGGGATAATTTTCACGAAAGGAATTTTGAACTTTTGACAATAGGCTTGGATCAATTTAAACCCTACACCGCATCCTGAAAGTTCTTTATATGGATACAAACAGTCGATTTGTTTTGGGTCTAAAACAGCTGTTGCCTTTGGCACAAAGTCTCCAGGACGGTGATGATCGCAAATGATAAAATCTATACCTTTTTCTCTAGCGTAATCTACTTTGTCAACAGCTTTTATACCACAATCTAATGCAATGATGAGTGAAAATTGATTGTTCGCTGCATAATCCACTCCTTTGAAAGAAACGCCATATCCTTCGGAATACCTATCTGGAATATAATACTGCACTTTGTCGTGAATAGTCTTAATGAAGGAATACATCAAAGATACTGCGGTTGTTCCGTCAACATCATAATCTCCATACACTAATATATTTTCACCTTGCTGAATCGCTGTGCTCAAACGTGCAACTGCGGAGTCCATATCCTTCATTAAAAATGGATCATGAAGATCATTTAAATCAGGACGGAAAAATGTTTTTGCAGTTTCAAAAGTAGTGATACCTCTTTGCACTAAAAGCTCTGCAACAATTTTGGCTACACCTAAACTTTCTTGAATCTCTGCAACCAAATATTCATCTGCTTTCGGCTTTAAGTTCCACTGTTTTTTCATTCTTACTTTTTCATGATATCTGTCTGCGTAAGGATAGAATGCTTATGAATCAGCTCAAAGAGCTCCGAAACCATTTGATTTTCTAAATTACAACTCACTCCCATCTCTTGTCTTGTTTTCAATATCTCAAACCATCTCTCTATCTGTAGAATAGTAACGCTATTTTCTTTTTTAAATCTTCCTATTTCTTGTACTAATTTTGTGCGATCTCCCATAACTTGGAGTAGTTTCATGTCTACCTCATCAATTGACTCACGAAGTTTTTTCAACTGCGCATTAAAGTTTTTGTCTTCCGCTGAAGTTTCACGCAACACCAATGATGAGATTAAGTTAGATAGTTGCTTAGGTGTTATCTGTTGCTCGGCATCACTTAAGGCAGTTTGCGGGGAAACATGGGTTTCCACCATTAAGCCACTCATGTTTAAATCCAATGCGGTTTGAGCAACTTCCTGAATCATTGTTCTATTGCCAGAAATGTGGCTAGGATCGCAAATTATAGGTAGTTCTGGGCATTTCTTTTTTAATCTGATAGGGATTTCCCATTTTGGTTCGTTACGAAATGCTGATTTTTCTAAGGTGAAAAAACCTCTGTGAATAGCTGTTAATTGATTTATTCCTACCTTGTTTAAGCGCTCCAAAGCTCCAATCCACAAACTAAGTTCAGGATGCAATGGATTTTTAACCATTATGGGCATATCTACCCCTTTCAGGGCTTCAGCTATTTCTTGAACATAAAAAGGATTTACAGTAGTACGAGCACCTAACCATAATACATCAATACCTGCTTGCAAACACTTTTCAACATGCTGTGCATTTGCTACTTCAGTGGCGACAAGAAGATCTGTTTCTTGCTTTACTTCTTGTAACCATTCTAGTGCTTTTTCTCCAATTCCTTCAAAAGAATTTGGTCTTGTACGTGGTTTCCAAACACCAGCTCTAAACAAATCAGTATCTGATTGTATTGCTTTTGCTGTTACCAATAATTGTTCTTGACTTTCAGCACTACAAGGGCCTGCAATCACCCAAGGTTTCTTATGAAAAGGTGCTTTAATATCCATTATTTACCTTGTAACACAATTACAAATTCCCCTTTTGGATCTTTATTTTCAAAGTGTGTTAATACTTCTGAAACTGATCCCCTTATGGTTTCTTCAAACCTTTTTGTGATTTCTCTTGAAACAGAAACCTGTCTATCCGCTCCTATAAATTCAGCGAACTGTTGCAATGTTTTTAGCACTCTGTATGGCGATTCATAAAACACCATTGTACGCTCTTCTTTAGCTAATAATTTAAGCCGTTTTTGCCTTCCTTTTTTTTGTGGTAGAAACCCCTCAAAAACAAATTTCTCACATGGAAACCCTGAGTTAACCAATGCTGGAACAAAAGCTGTTGCCCCGGGAAGACAGTCAATTTCAATATTTTTTTTCACACATTCTCTTATAAGTAAAAAACCAGGATCAGAAATAGCAGGTGTTCCTGCATCTGTAACAAGTGCAATCGTTTGTCCTGTTAGAATTTCGTTTACCCATTTTCTCGCTGTTTTATGCTCATTATGCATGTGATGAGAATACATAGGTGTTTCAATATCAAAATGTTTCAAGAGTTTCCCACTTGTTCTAGTATCTTCGGCTAAAATAAAATCAGACTCTTTCAGAACACGAATTCCTCGGAAGGTCATATCCTCTAAATTTCCGATAGGCGTAGGAACTAAAAACAATTTTGACATGTCACAAATTTACATGAAAAACGGATAGAACTCTACTGTTGGAGAAACTCTTATTGTAGGCGCTGGCAACTTTATATAATTTAACCAACGTTTGACTTTTTTTCCTATTGGAGTATCCCATCTCTTGAGCAATTGGCACCAGTCATAATCTAGTGCAAGATAAAATTCATTATTACCTCCTCGCTTGGTATTAGTTGCATCTAAATACTGTGTATCATCTAGTCCAAACCCAAAAGATATTCCTAAATGATGTCCATTTTCTCGTAATGGAAAGAAAGAAACCCAGTAGGTTTGATTCACATAATCATCCTGATAAGCATGTGGGTGTGGAGGAGCATAGGGTTTTTGAGCAATCCCTAAATCCCAATAATGATTGCTTCGTTTGTAATAACTCATCTTAAAATCAATATATTCCATGGCTCCCCAATATCTTTCGGCATAAGGAACGATCGCGCCAATTGTTCCTGCACCAAAATCCCAAACACTAAACCCCCAATAAGGAGCATAAGCATCCTTCATCTCTATACCAAGCTGAACGAAAGAACCCATAGCTGCTCCATATAAATAAGCATTTTTTTCTTTTACTCCTGCCCACTGTAAAGATCCCTGAAACATATCAGCAACTAAAACACCTCCAAAAAAATGCCCCGCTTTATCCACATTTAGGGCATATCTTAAATCTGAACCATCATCAAAATGAAACTCCGTAGCGATATCACTCCACCAAGATTTTTGAACATAAAGATAAGAACCACCCAAAACAGAAGCTGCACTTGAACCAACTAATACCAATCTACCTTTATGAATAGAGATGCTATCATTTTGTGCTTGCAGAATTGCAGGAAGCAAGAAAAAAAGAAGAATGTTTTTTCTCATAAAAAATGAATAATCAATTGCTTACATTTGTTACAAATTTAGCAGAATGTTTTTGGAATACCCTTTCAACGAACAAACAAGTTTCGGATACCTAGAAGTCATCTGTGGATCTATGTTTTCCGGAAAAACAGAAGAGCTAATTAGAAGAGTAAAAAGAGCGGAAATATCAGGAAAAAACATCATGATTTTTAAACCGAAAATTGATGTTCGGTATGATGAAGAAAAGATTGTATCGCATAATAACAACTCCATTCCATCCATTCCTGTTACTTCTTCTAAAAATATTTTTTTACTCAGCGAAAAAGCACAAATCATTGCTATAGATGAAGCGCAGTTTTTTGATAATGAATTACCTCATGTTTGTAGGCAACTTGCACAGCAAGGTAAACGTGTCATAGTAGCTGGTTTAGACATGGACTATACAGGAAAACCGTTCGGACCTATTCCGAATTTAATGGCAACAGCTGATCATGTTACTAAAGTACATGCTATTTGTATGAGCTGTGGTAATACTGCATTATACTCCCATCGTAAAACGAAAAATAATAGCTTAGTACAACTTGGAGAAAAACAAGAGTATGAGCCATTGTGTAGAGCTTGTTTCCATACCAAATCATGAGTTTAGCACACGAAACCATATTGCACATTGATTTAGCGAAACTGAAAAATAACTTTCATTACTTGCGCAGTCAACTGTCTAAAAAAACAGAAGTTATTGCCGTAGTAAAAGCTCATGCGTATGGATTAGGAGATTATGAAATAGCTGCTTTTTTAGAAACATTAGGCGTACATCATTTTTGGGTGGCTGATTTTGAAGAAGGCGTAAACCTAAGAGAACAAGGAATTCAAGGAAGTATCATTATTGCTAATCCTGGAAGTAAAAGTATTGAAGAAATCAACACATATAATCTAGAAGCTGTCATATATAATTTTCGATTATTAGAATTATATGCTAAGCAAAAAACATCTTTCAATATTCATCTGAAGTTAAATACAGGCATGAATCGTTATGGATTTAGCCCCGATGACATAGATGATATGCTGACCTTAATTCAAGAAAATCCGCAATTAAAAATCAAAACAGTATGCTCGCACTTAGCTGCCTCAGATGAAATAAAAAAAGACGGCTACACACATTGTCAAATTGAACTTTTTGAAAAGTTAACAAACAATTTGCAAAAAGAATTGAAAACTCCTTTCAAAAGACACATCCTCAACACTAATGGTGTGCTAAGGCATCCACAATATCAAATGGAAATGGTAAGAATGGGTATTGGATTATATGGTGTTTCCGATGATAAAAATCTCCAACAAATTTGTCGTTTAGAAAGTGCTATTTCACAGATAAGAAACATAAAAAAAGGTGAAAAAATAGGTTATCGTAGTGCTTTCGTAGCACCTTACGATATGCGAATTGCTATTATCCCCGTTGGCTATGCTGATGGATTAAATAGAAAATTAGGAGATGGAAAAGGAAAAGTGCTAGTCGACAATAAAGAGTGTGCTATATTAGGAGATGTTAGCATGGATAGCATTGTAGCTAATATTAGTGATGTAAATGCTAAAGAAGGAGATATAGTAACTATTTTTAGCGCTGATTTCTCTATTCAAAAAATAGCGAACGACCTGGACACTATACCATACGAAATATTAGCTACGATTAACCGAAGAATCAAACGGATTTACGACTTTCCAGCATCATAATCGGTAGAATCAAAGCAAAATAAATCACTCCATATTGCCTTTCTAACATACTTTCCGACATAAAGCTCATGGCAATCAAAAATACAATTGCTAAAAGAGCGAAGTCTTTTTGTTGAACCCCTGTTTTGATGGATATAAAAAAGATTGCCAACAAAAGCAATAAACATAGTATACCTGATGTTGCCCATGATTGTAAAAATTGATTGTGATAATTGTAAAAATTCTTGTAAAATTTGTTGTACGGACTACTTAATTCTTTAATCAATTTCCATCTAGCGTAACGAAAATGCAGGTCTGATTTATCCCAACCTCTTCTTTCGGCTGTTGAATACAATCTTTTCATTATCGTAGTGTCTTGAAATGTAACATTCGCTAACGCAATAACTTCAGAATCTGTCAATTGGACTTTAGATTGTATCGCTTGATTCAGCTTTTCAAACTCATCACCATTTCCATGTCCAATCCATGGAGAGTCCAGTATTGTCTGTAAACCGAAACCCCAAATAGCACCTCTTGTGCTGTTCTTGTAGTTTTGAGAAAAAAGTTGTCTAATTTCCTTCTGTGCATTATTAAGCCTAGTTTTATTTCGTAAATTTTCACTTAGAAATAGTGATATAATGCCAATAATTGCTAAGATAACTACAGTACTCACTTTTTTACTTTGAGCAAATTCATGACAAACTTTTACAAAAGCCAGAACTAATAATACTAATATTTGCATCCTGCTTGATAGCAAAAACACCATTAACACCAAAAGCATGAGTGGTATTACTTTCCATTTTTCAAATTTGCCTTGAAACAATAATATTATTGCAGTTAAACAGTACAAAGAAAAATAAGCTGGATGCTTACCTTCAGCTAATGCTGAGTAAAATAAAAATCTGACATAACCTGTGTCAAAATAATTAACATACGCTCGTCCAATTAATATACAAGCAACTAACACTACTGCTATAATCCAAATCGAGTATAGTCTCTGTTTTTGGGATTTACTTAAAGAAATAGACGAAAACGTAATTGAAACAATAAGTAAAGGTAATTTTAAAAATAAATCTCTATTTGCTTCGGAAAAATTAGTGCTGTAAAATGCACTGATAAGATGTAATACATAGAAAATAACAAACAATAAAATCCAAGGGGTGTGAACTATTTTTTTTAGCCTTAAAAAAAGATTTCCTTCAAATAAAAAATTAAGTATTAAAATCACTACCCCAATAGTAAATGGGAGGAATTTACTCATGAACGGGACTGAAAAACACAGATAGGCTAGTGACCAAAAGTAAATTTTCTGATGTATTTCTTGGGAGAGCATTACTGCTGATAAGTGCCGTTAAGTATTTCGTTATACACTTCCTTATTTTGTAAAATCTCAACAGCTTTATTCACCTCGTTATCATGTTTAAGTGATGATTCTATACGACCATTTTGGAAATAATAACGAGTTACTATTTCTCCTTCAATCACTTCACTAATTTCTTCTTTGAAGCGATCTAAATCATTAGTCTTACTAGCTTCCATTTTAGCTTCTAACGCATCTATTTCTGCTTGTAAATCGGAAACGTATTTTTCCTTATTAGCATCTTTTATCAACTTGGCAATTGCTTTTTCAGTACGCGTTTCGTATTCGTAATCTTTGCCACTTAAATAGGTGATAAAGTTGTTATACAGCTCATCATTTACTTCAAAAACCGAAGAGCTTGGTAATGTTTCATGCTCTCTATAATACTTGTTAGCGAAATCAAAAATGTGTCTTTTCGACATAATGCTTATTAGGATATTACTATACTTGCGAGGCTCTAGTGATATATCGGGTTTTACCCCTCCTCCATCCCAAACAGAACGACCATTTAATGTTTTGTATTCTGTTTTCAAAGAATCTGGAATAGAACCCACACTACCATCATCATTTCTACTTGTGTAGTCCAATGCTTGGATACATCTTCCACTAGGTATGTAGTATTTAGCAATCGTAACTTTTAACTGAGAATTATAACTCAGTTTTCTTGTTTGTTGCACTAATCCTTTTCCGAACGAGCGTTGACCAATCACTACACCTCTATCTAAGTCCTGAATGGCTCCTGAAACAATTTCAGAGGCAGAAGCAGAACGACTATTAATAAGAACTACTAAAGGAATGTCCTTATCCAATGGCTGATTTAATGTTTTATATACCTTATCCCAATCTTTTACCTTTCCCTTGGTGCTTACCACTTCCAGATCTTTGTCTATAAATAAATTAGTAGTATTCACCGCTTCATTTAGGAGTCCCCCGGGATTTCCCCTTAAATCAAAAACTAATCCTTTAATATCTTTGTCTTTGGTAAGCTCTTTGTATGCTTCTGCCACTTCTTTACTTACGTTTCTAGTAAAGGAGGTCATTTTTATATATCCAATTTCACCCTCCAACATGGTGTAAAAAGGAACACTTTTAACTTTTACTTCTTCTCTTTTCAACTCTACCTCAAAAGGTTTCTCTTCGCCCTCTCGTTCTATCAGGACATTTACTGTTGTGTTTGGTTGACCTTTTAAAACTTTACTAACATCCTCAGTAGATTTTCCTTTCACAGATTTCCCGTTTATCTCTATCAATTTATCTCCTGCTATCAAACCAGCTTTTTGCGCAGGAAATCCTTCGTAAGGCTCAGAAATGATTACATAATCTTCTCTTTTGGAAATAATGGCACCTATACCTCCATACTGACCTGTTGTCATAAAACGAAAATCTTCCATTTCTGATTCGGGTATGTATGATGTATATGGATCCAATGATTCTAACATAGAATCTATTGCCTTTTTCATTAAATCTCCTGGATCGGTCTCATCTACATAAAAGACATTTAACTCTCTGTAAAGAGTGGTGAAAATGTCTAGATTTTTAGAGATCTCGAAATAGTTATCTACAAAGCCCATCGAGAGGATGGAGGTAGCAACAACGGATAAAATCAATATTAATTTCTTTATCTTTTTCATTACTTCAATTTCTTTTTTATCGAACAGGGTCATGTCCATGCCCACCCCATGGGTGACAAGAACCTATCCTTTTTAATGTAAGCCAACCTCCTTTAAACGGACCGTATTTTTGAATGGCATGCAAGCCATATTCCGAACAGGTTGGCGTATATCTACAGCGTGCGGGGAACATAGGTGAAATCACTAATTTGTAAATACGGATAAGGAAAATGAACAACCATGCTAGCAACCGACTCATAACTCCTCTTTTAAACGCTTTAAAGTTACGCTTATTTTATTATCCAGGTCATGATATTTCCAAAGTTGTTTGTCTAAAAAAATAAACATCATTTGCAACTGTTTTCCTTTTTCATGAACCATTGATTTTAAAGCTTGATTTTGACGTCTATATGAATCTCTTAGCAATCGCTTTACATGATTTCGATGAACCGCTTTTGGTAAACTCTTTTTAGAGATACTAAATGCTATTTGAACAGATGATTCTGTCGCTTCAGTACATAGCCAAACCACCCTCAAAGGAAACTCGATAAAACTATTACCTTCAACAAAAAGCCATTCTATTTGTTTCTTACTCTTTAAACGATGGGATTTACCAAAAGTGTGCTTAGACATTAAGTAAAAATAGGGATTTCTAGAAAACAAAAAAAGGGATGCTTGCACCCCTTTTGAAATATATTGTAAAAATTATTATCGCTTATTTACCTTTTTAATGTATTGTTCCAAAGCCATTGTCATAGACGGGGCATTTGGGTTTGGCGCTCCAATATTTAATACTAAACCCGCTTTATCTACTGCTTTAGCTGTTGTTGGACCAAAAGCTGCAATACGTGTATTATTCTGCTCAAACTCTGGGAAGTTTTGGTACAAACTCTTTATTCCAGATGGGCTATAAAACACCAAAACATCATAGAACACATTCTCTAAGTCTGACAAATCACTACATACCGTTCGGTACATAACTGCTTTAGTAAACTTAAAATTATTGTTTTTCAAGAACTGTGGAATACTGTCTTTCAAAATATCTGAACAAGGCAATAAAAAGCTACACTCTTTGTGCTTCTTCAAAGTAGAAAGCATATCTTCTATCTTTTGCTTACCAATAAAAACTTTACGCTTTCGGTAAATGATATATTTCTGTAAATAATATGCAATCGCCTCAGAAACACAAAAGTATTTCATCTCTTCTGGCACAGTAATACGTGTCGCTTCACACATACGGAAAAAATGATCCATTGCATTTTTGCTAGTAAAAATTACTGCATCATGACTTAGGATGCTGATTTTCTGTTGGCGAAATTCTTTTGCCGTCAAACCTTCTACATGAATAAAAGGACGGAAATCAATTTTAACCTTACATTTTTTGGCTAAATCGAAATAGGGTGATTTGTCGGACTCTGGTTTTGGTTGAGAAACCAGGATTGTTTTCACTTTATTCTCCTTCACTTATCGTCTTTTTTTAAGTCATTATTCTTAAAAAAAATACCAATCGCAGCTACAACAAAAAGTATTTGACAATGACTACCAATGGTAAAATTTCGAGAATGCAAAGGTATATAAATAAATGTGTTTTAGAAAAGGAACGCTTAAAAAACCCCAAATAGAGCATACGAACCCATTTTAAAAGTAAAAAAAAGATGAATAAAGAAAACCCTAATTGCAAGCATATTTTCGAATCAAAAGGAGCGTAAACAGATAAAACTAAAAATGGAAACAAGGTTAGTCCTGCCACTTTTTCAAATAGAAAAGTAAGAAAAATGATTTCTTCAAAAAAATACACTTGCTGAAAAAGATGACCTATCCAACGAATTAACAAGTATTTCGATGCCAAAAACAAAGAAATCCAAAATGTATACTTTAGAATTAGAAAAAAAGACCAACTAGTTTTTTCCCAAGATGGATGTGCAATAAATAAAGAAAACACAAGCACAAAAAAAGGAAGTAAATAAGGCGAAACATTTAAGTTATTAGTTTCACGTAAAAACTGATTGGTGTGTCGCTGTGTAAATGCCGCTTGGCTAATTAACAAAAGACCTCTTCCAAAATGAACACGGAAAAAAGCAACTGCTGCTAATAATAAAACACAAGTGATAAAAAACCACTCGTTGTGCAATGTGGCGTGTGGTGTCGATGTTAAATCTGCCACCTTTTATTGCGGATAACCTGCTTCAATCCAACACTCTAATTTTTGAACGTCATCATACGACATTTTTTCAGTTGGAGGCATATTGTAATCTGAGTCACTCATTTCCCAACGAACTTGGGATAAAAAGGTGAATTGATCAGCATTTAATGCTGCCTCAACCCCTTGGTAAGATGAAAAATCTCCAGCAGCCAAAGCTTCTCCACCATAAGCATGACAACCTATACAGTTGTTCTCAAAAATGTATTGCACGTCCGAAAAAGTATAGTTGATATTGTCACACGAACCTTGAACTAATGGTGTTGGTTCAGGTTCCTTACAGGCTGAAACTGCAAATATGAGTAAAGCAGCTATTATTACGAATTGATTCACCCTCTTGATTTTTTTGCAATTTACCTCTTTATCCTAAATTATTCAATAATTTTGTACCAAACTAAAAACAATATAAATGGATTTGTTTCAAGCACCAGATTATTTTCAGTTAGATGACTTATTGACGGAAGAGCATAAATTAGTGAGAGATGCAGCCCGAGAATGGGTAAAGCGTGAAGTTTCACCAATCATTGAAGATGCCTGCGAAAAGGCAGAGTTTCCAAAACACCTTATAAATGGCTTGGCAGAGATTGGCGCCTTTGGGCCTTACATCCCTGCGAAATATGGGGGTGCTGGATTAGATCAAATTTCTTACGGCTTAATCATGCAGGAACTGGAAAGAGGAGATAGCGGTATTCGCTCTACTTCCTCGGTTCAATCTTCTTTGGTGATGTATCCTATTTGGAAATATGGTAATGAAGATCAAAGACAAAAATACTTACCAAAATTAGCTTCTGGTGAGTATATAGGATGTTTTGGATTGACTGAACCTGATTTCGGATCAAACCCAGCAGGAATGGTTACGAATATCAAAGACATGGGTGACCACTACTTGTTGAATGGAGCTAAAATGTGGATTTCGAACGCTCCATTTGCAGATATTGCTGTTGTTTGGGCCAAAAACGAAGAAGGCCGTATTAAAGGACTAGTTGTTGAACGTGGTATGGAAGGATTTACCACACCAGAAACACACGGCAAGTGGAGTTTAAGAGCTTCTGCTACAGGAGAATTGGTATTTGACAACGTGAAAATTCCAAAAGATAATATTCTTCCTAACAAAGATGGCTTAGGTGCACCTCTTGGTTGTTTAGATTCTGCTCGTTACGGAATTGCTTGGGGTGCTATCGGGGCAGCTATGGATTGTTACGATACTGCTTTGCGTTACTCAAAAGAGCGAGTGCAGTTTGGTAGACCAATTGCAGGATTCCAATTACAACAGAAGAAATTAGCAGAAATGATTACTGAAATCACTAAAGCACAATTTATTACATGGCGTTTGGGTGTGTTGCGGAATGAGGATAGGGCTACTTCTGCTCAGATTTCAATGTGTAAGCGTAACAATGTAGACATGGCTTTAAAAATTACTAGAGAAGCACGCCAAATATTAGGCGGCATGGGAATTACGGGAGAATATCCTATAATGCGTCACATGATGAACCTGGAGTCAGTAATTACTTACGAAGGGACGCACGATATTCATTTACTGATTACAGGTTTAGATATTACAGGCGAAAACGCTTTTAAATAATAGCTGAACTAAGTATAAAAAATAAGCTCCGCTTTTTAAGCGGAGCTTATTTTATTATGTTTGGTTGCGAAATTATCCTTCACAGCTTGTACATTCTTTATTCTGCTTGAACTTTTGCGCAGCATTCATACTGTGTTGATAGTAAAGTGATTTTACACCCAACTTCCAAGCTGTAACATATAACTTGTTTATTTCCTTTGCAGTCATATCGGGGTGTACCATCAAATTCAAAGATTGTCCTTGGTCAATATGGTTTTGTCTGTTTGCTGCTTGATAAATGATGCTCATCTGATCAATTTCAGAGTATGTTTTAAATACCTCTTTTTCATTCTCAGTTAAAAATTCTAAGTGCTGGACAGAACCATCATAATCTCTGATGTTCTTCCATACTTCTGGAGTGTTCATTCCTTTCTCTTCCAATAATGCTAATAAGAAAGGATTCTTGATAGTTGTCTTCACCTTAGCAATATCCTTTACGTAAATATTAGACCAGATAGGCTCAATACCTTGAGACACCTGTCCTAAAATGAAAGCTGATGAAGTAGTTGGTGCAATCGCATTTAATGTAGCATTTCTTCTACCGTAGCCTTCCAATGTTTTTGGCTCTCCAAACTTATCTGCTAACTCTGTAGAGGCCCTGTAAGAGGCTACTTTAATGTGTTTAAACACATCGCTATTTAGATTAAATGCTTCTTGACTATCGAATGGTAACATTTTGGATTGTAAGTATGAATGCCATCCTAACACACCTAGTCCTAGTGCTCTATTATCTTTCGCAAAATTGTACGCTCTTTGCATGAACATAAATGTTTGCTGATCATCTAAATCATCTGAGTCTCTATAACGCTCTAATTTTTCTAAGAACTCTGTAATTACCGCATCCAAGAAGAATACCATTGTTTCCACTGCATCCGTATCTTTCCACTTATCGAAGTGTAATACATTTACCGATGACAATACACAAACAAATGACCACTCTGAGTTAGAAGGTAACATGATTTCTGTACATAAGTTACTAGCAACAATTTTATGTCCTTTGTCCTTAAATACTTTAGGTGCTCCATTATTAGCTTTGTCTGTGAAGAAAATATATGGATAGCCAATTTCTCCTCTTCTTTGGATTACCTTAGCCCATATAGCGCGCTTTTCCTGATCTCCCTCAATCATAGACTCCATCCACTCATCCGTTACAGTAACACCATGTGTTAACTCTTGTATTGGATTTCCTTCTGTTCCAATTTCTAAGAACTCTTCAATATCGCTATGTTCTACTGGTAAGTAAGGCGAAAATCTTCCTCTGCGAACAGATCCTTGACTTACTACATCTACCATTGTTTCAAATAATTGCATGATATGAACTGCCCCAGATGCTTGTCCGTTATTTTTAACTGCAGAACCTCTATGTCGAATATTTCCGAAATAACCAGATGTGCCACCGCCTAACTTCGACATCATACCAACTTCCGACTGGGTATATAAGATATTCCCCATATCATCTGCTACATTAGAACCAAAACAACTGATTGGCAAACCCCTTTCTTTTCCAAAATTTGACCAAACCGGAGAAGCTAAAGAGTAAAACCCTTCAGACATATAGTGTTCAAACTTATCTGCATAGCCAGGAATTCCTAAAATCTTCTCTGCGTTTTCTGCAATCTCACGAATTCTTTCTTCAGCAGACACACCAGGTGCTAAGTATCCTGAAGCTAAAAAATTTCTACTATGTTCTGTAAGCCATTTAAAAGAGTCTTCTGAGCTCTTTACATCTAATCTTTCTTTTACTTCTATAAGGTCTTCTGGGGCAGCTGTTTTTTGCATAATTTATATCGTTTCGTTTTGGTTTTTTATATCTCTTAAAATAAATCGTCTGCTGTTACGCTTTGCGTTCTCTTGCTGTAGTTGATGGAACGCTTCACAAAGAAGTCTCCGTGCTTCGTACCAATAATTTCATCATCAAACCATTCTGTTTTTTTCAACAGTTCTGCATCAACAGCGAATACGCTTCCTACGCCAATGCTTTCAAGTGATCTGTTAAAACGGTCTTTGATAAATTCATTAATAACATTTTTCGGTAAGAAATCAATTTCTCCATTTTCAAAAATCCAATCGATAATTGCACTTTCTGCCTCAAAAGCATCTTTACACATTTGTTGAATCTTTGTATTGAACATGAAGTCGAACCAATCTGGATTTTCTTCTTTGATAATCTTTATTAAATCAATGCCGAAGTCTCCGTGAATTTGTTCTTCCTTAGATGTCGCTTCTACTACATTCGAAACACCTTTCAACATGTTTTTATGCTTGTTAAACGCCATGATGATAAGAAATTGAGAGAACAAAGAAACATGTTCAATAAATAGAGAGAATAATAATACCGACTCAGCATATTCTTTATTCTTTTCACTTTTTGAAGTTGCCAAAGCAGCTTGCAAATAACGAACTCTTTTCATTATTACAGGATTCTTCTTGATCTCTTCAAACTCAGCATTTAGCCCAAGTATTTCTAGTAAGTGAGAGTACGCATCTGCATGCCTTACCTCACTCTCTGCAAATGTTGCACCTACAGAACCTACTTCAGGTTTTGGAATCCTGTGGTAGACATCTCCCCAAAAACTTTTTACGGCCACTTCAATTTGCGAAATCGCTAACATAGTATTTTTGATAGCACTTCTTTCTGTATCATTTAGCTTAGTTTTAAAATCTTGAATATCACTTGTAAAGTTGAACTCTGTATGTATCCAATAGGAATGTCTAATTGCTGGCACGTATTCGTATAATTCTGGGTACTCGTATGGCTTCAGGTTCAATCGTTTTTCAAATATGTTACGCTTTCTTCTTGAATTTTGCTTTTCTCTGTAAAGAATATAGCTTTTCGCTACATCAAAATGCTCATTCTTCATTAACGTTTGCTCTACTACATCTTGAATTTCTTCGATATTTGGGAGATAGTTTTTAAACTTATTCTTTCTATTTAGCAGTTCTGCATGAACACTAGCAGCCAAACGAACCGCATCTTCTTCATCATCTTTTCCTACAGAAATCATAGCTTGTAAAATAGCGCTGGCAATCTTGTCTAGTTTAAATGGCTGCTTTGATTGATCTCGCTTGTAAATGTGTGCTATTTTCATAATCCTATTCTTAAAATTTTAAAAAATTATCGCCTTAGTACAGTTCGTTTTCTAGAATTGCATGAGTCTTTTTAAGACTTCTGTAAAGCAAAAAATGTTCTCTGTATTTTTGGAATTCTGTGCTTGATGAGACATCAATTAGTAGTTGCTAAAATTCCATTCTGAGCATTGAACGACACAAATGTTTCAAAAAAAATTGTGCAAAGCAATTCATTTTTATTCACAATAAATTCAAGTTGTTAACAGCTTACATTGTGAATTTTTTGACAATACTCTGATTTTCGATTGCTTGCAAAAAGTCAAACTAAAAAAGGCTCATTTTATTAACGAAGTATTAACAGTTGATTGCTTTGCAAAAATGAAATAAAACGGCATTTATTTTATTTTTTACATTGATTTTTAAGCAATCTTGCTGCTTCTGTTAGCTTGTCATACCACTCTTCTCCATATAAGCGAATAAGCGGTTCTTTTAAGAATCTATAAACTGGAACCCGTAGACTCTCTCCACAAAAGCAAGCGGGTTTACAGATATTTATTGCTTCATAATTGACTGCATCAAAATCACGATATTCCTTGATGCGTATAGGAAACAAGTGGCACGATATTGGCTTCTTAAAATTTATCTTTCCATCATTGTAAGCCTGTTCAATTGAGCATTTTGCTATATTGTTTTCATCAAATACCACAAAAGCACATTCTTTATTTTTAACTAGAGGTGTAGTTTTGTCACCATCGCCATCTAAAACGAAAAAGCCTTGCTTTTCTATTTCTGCAATCCCTTCGGTTCGCATGTATGACTTCACCTCATTATATATATTTGGCAAAACATCTAACTCTTTATCAGCTAATGGGGCTCCAGCATCACCCTCCACACAACACGCTCCTTTACATGCACTTAAATCGCAAACAAACTGTTTCTCAAAAACTTCAAAAGAAATGATTTTATCATCTACCTGAATCATTATACAAAAGTAAGGAACACAAAGTGGTTTATGGTTCTAATATGTTTATTTTTGTGCTATGGCAAATTACGAAGACATTTTTAAAAAGGTAGTAGCACATGCTAAAGAATACGGTTTTGTGTTTCAGTCTAGCGAAGTTTATGATGGCCTAGGTGCTGTTTACGATTATGGCCCTTATGGTTCGGAACTGAAAAACAATATCCGAACTTATTGGTGGAAATCCATGGTGAATATGAATGAAAATATAGTAGGAATTGATGCAGCTATTTTCATGCACCCTACTACTTGGAAAGCTTCTGGCCATGTAGATGCCTTTAATGACCCTTTAATTGACAATAAAGATTCTAAAAAGCGTTACCGTGCTGATGTTTTGATTGAAGATCATACTGCAAAAATTGAAAATAAAATAGAGAAGGAAGTCAAAAAAGCAGCCAAGCGTTTTGGTAATTCTTTTAATCAAGAACAATTCATAAACACCAATCCAAGAGTGTTGGGTTACAAAGAAAAAATCAGCGCTATCATGGCGCGCTTTAGCAAGGCCATGGAAAATGATGACTTAGCCGACATCAAAACACAAATTGAAGAATTAGGAATTGTATGTCCTGTTTCAGGCACAAAAAACTGGACAAATGTACGCCAGTTCAATTTGATGTTTAAAACGCAAATGGGCTCTACTTCCGATGGTGCTAACGACTTATACTTGCGACCAGAAACTGCACAAGGAATTTTTGTCAACTTCCTAAATGTGCAAAAAACAGCTCGCATGAAGATTCCTTTCGGAATTGCACAAACAGGAAAGGCATTCCGTAATGAAATTGTAGCGCGTCAGTTTATATTCCGCATGCGCGAGTTTGAACAAATGGAAATGCAATTTTTTGTAAGACCTGGTGAGGAAATACAGTGGTACGAACACTGGAAAGATGCGCGTATAAAATGGCACCACAGCTTAGGAATGGGCGAAGAAAACTACCGTTTTCACGACCACGAAAATCTAGCCCATTATGCCAATGCTGCTTGTGATATTGAGTTTAAATTCCCATTTGGATTTAAAGAGTTAGAGGGTATTCACTCAAGAACAGATTTCGATTTGAAGAGCCACCAAGAGCACGCAGGAAGAAAATTACAGTACTTCGATCCAGAAATTAACGAAAGTTATGTGCCTTATGTGGTAGAGACATCTATTGGATTAGACCGTATGTTTCTAACTATTTTGAGCCATGCCTATAACGAAGAAAAAGTAAACGGAGACACAAGACTTGTATTGAACATTCCTGCAATGTTAGCCCCTGTAAAAGCTGCTGTATTGCCATTAACCAAGAAAGATAACATGCCTGAAAAGGCTAGAGAAATTTTGAAAGAACTTCAGTGCGATTTCAACTGCCAGTACGAAGAAAAAGATTCTATCGGAAAGCGTTACCGCAGACAAGACGCTATCGGAACACCTTTCTGCATCACAGTAGATCATCAAACATTGGAAGACAATACCGTAACTGTAAGAGATAGAGATACTATGGAACAAAGTCGAGTAAGTATTGACAAATTGCACAGCATTATATCTAAAAAAGTAGATATAAAAAATTACTTATAGTAGAAAGTCCTATGAAAGCAGGACATTTTATTTCCCGTTGAAGTCGCTCATGGCACGAACCAAGCCCATTGTACCAAAAGCAAGCACTATTTTTCCTGCTTGCTCAATGCGAGGTTTCAGCGTTTCCTCCTCTTCTGAGTTCCACTCGCTTAGCACATAATCTGCTTGCCTTCCTCTAGCAAAGTCATTACCAACTCCAAATTTTAAGCGCGCATAATCGCTACGCCCTAAAACAGTCTGTATGTCTTTCAAACCATTATGACCTCCATCGCTTCCTTTTCCTCTTAAGCGCAAGGCACCAAAAGGAAGCGCTATATCATCTGTAATAACTAGAAGATTATTATAATCTATTTTATTTTGTTGCAGCCAATAGTTTACTGCCTTACCACAGAGATTCATAAAAGTTGTGGGCTTTACTAAATGAAAAGATCGTCCCTTGTGCTTAACTACAGCTACTTTAGCATAACGCTCCTCCTTAAAAGTAGTGTTGGACAACTCGGCTAGAGCGTCCAACACTTTAAATCCGATATTATGTCTAGTATTTTCGTATTTAGACCCAGGGTTTCCTAATCCAACAATGAGAAACTTCATGTTCTAAAATTAAGAAATTCTGAATGAAGAAAATTACTCAGCTGCTGGCGCTTCTGCCGCTGGAGCGTCTCCTCCAGTACTAGCTTCTTCTTCACCATCTTCAGCTTCTTCGTCTTCTTCTAGATCCATTGCGCCGCGAGCAGTTTTTACACCGACTATTACAGCGCTATCAGGAGCTAAGAAAGTATAGTTTTCATTTCTGATTTCTCCGATATAGATAAACTTACCAATACGAATTTTTTCGATATCGATTTCGATAGCATCTGGCAAGTTAGCCGGTACCGCACGCGTTTTGATATGTCTTCTACGAACTATCAAGTTACCACCATTACGTACACCGATTGGCGTGCCTTTAAATTTCACAGGGATGTTTACTGTTACTTCTTTGTCATCGAATACTTGTAAAAAGTCGATGTGAATGATTCGATCATTTACTGGATGAAACTGAAGGTCCTGTACAATAGCTTTATACGATTTTCCCTCTAGTTCAAAGTTTACCAAAAATACATCGGGAGTATTTACAAGTTTGTTCAAGTCATTCTCTTTAGCAGAGAAGCACACTTGCTTATCTCCCCCGTAAAGCACGCATGGAACTTTACCCTGATTTCTCAACGCTTTGTTAGCAATCTTTGAAGCTTCTCTAACCTCAGCGTTTAATGCAAATGTTTTCATTTTTATGAATAATGATTAATAATTAACAAATAAAATTGGAGCTAATGGACTGATTAGCATGTACACGCTTGATGGTGTCTGCAAACAAATCGGCAACTTCAATCACTTTTACCTTATCACTTTTGTGTTCTTTATGAAGACTGTCGGTTACTAATAGTTCTGAAATTTTTGAATTTTCTAAGCGCGCGTAAGCACTTCCAGAGAGTATTGCATGTGTACAACAAGCTCTGACGCTGTTAGCACCTTTTTGTATCATCAAGTCAGCTGCTTTAGTTAGTGTTCCAGCAGTATCCACCATATCGTCAATTAAAACAATGTCTTTACCTTTCACATCACCAATCAGCATCATTTTGCTTACTTCGTTTGCTTTTTCTCTATGCTTGTAACATACTACTACTTCTGTATTAAGATACTTAGCATAGGTGTTTGCTCTTTTTGTTCCTCCCATATCTGGTGAAGCAACACACAAGTTTGGTAAATTCAAGTTTTCTAAATAAGGTAAGAACAAAGTAGAGGCATACAAATGATCTACCGGTACCTCAAAAAATCCTTGGATTTGATCTGCGTGCAAATCCATTGTCATAATGCGATCTACACCAGCGGCAGTCAATAAGTTAGCCACCAATTTAGCTCCTATCGGCACCCTTGGCTTACCTTTTTTGTCTTGACGCGCATACCCAAAATACGGCATTACAGCTACAATTTTGTGTGCCGAAGCACGCTTAGCCGCATCAATCATCAGTAATAACTCCATCAAGTTTTCTGAAGGTGGGGGAGTAGATTGTACAATAAATACATCGCAACCCCTTACCGTTTCATCAAAGGATGGTTCAAACTCTCCATCGCTAAAGTGTACGGTAGAAACCTCACCTAAGGAAACTCCAAATCTTTTAGCGATTTTATCGGCCATATCTTGGCTTGCGTTTCCTGCAAATATTTTTACTGCTGATTTCATGCTGTAATAAATGGGCGACAAAGATAGAAAAATTGCCTTGTGTAGCTACAATTTTTTCGCTTTCGTTTGTATGGGTAAAACAATTATCTAATTTTGCGGTCTGATTTATGTGAATTTAGCCCGAGTGGCGGAATTGGTAGACGCGCTGGATTCAAAATCCAGTGATAGCAATATCGTGCCGGTTCGACCCCGGCCTCGGGTACAAAAGTGCTCTCTTTCGAGGGCGCTTTTTTTGTATCTTGCGATTCCATTTTATCAAAGGTATGACTGAAAAACAAAAACGATACGATAGTGCTTATTTACGTATGGCTTTGGAGTGGGCTAAGCTATCGCATTGTAAACGCAAAAAAGTAGGCGCGCTTATTGTAAAAGACAGGATGATTATTTCGGATGGCTACAACGGCTGCCCCTCTGGCTTCGAAAACGAATGTGAAGATGAAGAAGGTAATACTAAATGGTATGTGTTACATGCCGAAGCTAATGCTATTTCCAAAACAGCAAGCTCTACACACAACTGCAAAGGAGCTACGCTATACCTCACTATGTCACCTTGTAAGGATTGCAGCAAATTGGTGCATCAAGCAGGAATCAGCCGATTGGTTTACCTTAAGACATACAAAGACACATCTGGTGTAGATTTTTTAAGAAAAGCAGGTGTAGAAGTTGTTCATTTTACCGAGCTCGACAATGCGTAAAGACAATCACTTCAGTCCAATTATTTTCGCTTTAATACTGATTGGAGGTATTTTGCTAGGACAATTGCTTAGTCCCTCTAACAACACTAACGCTCTAGAAAACAATAAATTTAATTTAATATTGCAACAGCTAGATGAATTATATGTCGATTCATTAGCAAAAGAAGAACTTGTAGAAAAAGCTGTAGAAAATTTACTTACCGAGCTAGACCCTCATTCCTCTTATATTCCTGCAAAAGATTTAGAAGCTGTAAACGAACCGATGGAAGGAAGTTTTGATGGAATTGGTGTAGAATTTAATCTCAAAGATGACACCATTTTGGTAGTCGCACCTATTTCAGGAGGTCCTTCGCAAAAAGTGGGTATTCAAGCAGGTGATAAAATTATTAGTGTGGATGGCGAAGTAATTGCCGGCACCAACCTAACAAACCAAAAAGTCTTCGATTTACTTCGTGGAGAAAGAGGTACTAAAGTGACTTTAGAGATCTTAAGAATAGGCGAAAAGGAACTCATCGTTTTTGACATTACACGCGGTAAGATTCCTATTCACTCAGTAGATGTTGCCTATATGGTAGATCATGAACTGGGCTACATTAAGGTAAATCGTTTTTCAGCAACCACTTTCGAAGAATTTAAAGTGGCTAGTGAACAATTGTTAAATAAGGGCATGCAAAAATTGTTGCTCGACTTGCGCAACAATCCAGGCGGCTATTTGGGTGCTGCTATCAATATGGCCAATGAGTTTTTAGTCAACAACAAACTAATTGTTTATACGGAGGGAAGAAGTAGAAAGAAAGAAGAATATTTTTCAAATGCCTCTGGTCAATTGTTGAGTACCAAAGTGGTTGTGCTAATTGATGAGGGTTCTGCTTCTGCTTCAGAAATTGTAGCAGGCGCTCTTCAAGACAACGACAGAGGTACAGTTGCTGGAAGGCGTTCGTTTGGAAAAGGTTTGGTACAAGAACAGTTTGAACATAATGATGGCTCAGCTTTTCGCATTACTACACAGCGCTACTTCACCCCAACAGGTAGATGTATTCAAAAACCGTACGAGAAGGGTGATAAAGATGGTTATGATAATGATTGGATGATACGCTTGGAAAGCGGTGAACTTACATCGAAGGACAGTATAGACTTTGCGGATAGCTTAATGTTTGTTACTCCGAAGGGAAAAATCGTTTATGGAGGTGGAGGTATTATGCCAGATGTATTTATTCCACTTGATACCAACAGCTATCATAATAGTATTACAAAAGCTAATCGCAAGGATTTAGTGCGCAGCTTTGCTTTTGATTACACTAATCAGCACCGAAAAGAACTTGAATTACTAACGCTAGAGGCTTTTATACAGTTCTTTGAAATTGATATCCAAAGCTTGAAGGCATTGGCAAGACAATGTGAAGAAGCTGGTGTAGATTTAAAAATGTACGAATGGACGTTGGAGGATAAAAAAATCATCAGCACACAACTAAAAGCATTTATTGCCCGCAATATTTGGAATGATGCTGGCTTCTACCCTGTCATACATCAAATAGATGAAACCTTTCAAGAAGCAATTAGATTGTAAATCATTATCTTTGCAGCTATTAAACTAACATTTTAAACAAACAAATAATTATGGCTTTTGAATTACCAAATTTACCATACGCAGTCGATGCATTAGAACCACACATTGATGCAAGAACCATGGAAATCCACCATGGGAAACACCATAAAGGATACACTACTAAATTAAATGCTGCTATTAGCGGAACAGATGCTGAAGGCAAAAGTATTGAGGAGATTTTAGCTACTCCTGGCTTATCGGCTGGGGTAAGAAATAATGGTGGCGGGTTTTATAACCACTGTTTGTTTTGGACTGTAATGAGTCCAAAGGGTGGTGGTGAGCCAACTGGTGCTGTAGCAGAAGCTATAAATGCTGCTTTCGGTTCTTTCGATGCTTTTAAAGATGCATTCTCAAATGCAGCTGCCACCCAGTTTGGTTCGGGCTGGGCCTGGCTTTGTGTAAAAAATGGAAAAGTAAATGTTTGTTCTACACCAAACCAAGATAATCCGTTGATGGATAGTGGTTGTGGCGGAACACCAATTTTAGGTTTGGATGTGTGGGAACATGCTTATTACCTTAACTACCAAAACAGAAGGCCAGACTACATTAATGCTTTTTTTAATGTAGTAAACTGGGAAGAAGTAAATAGAAGATTTGAAAACGCTTAAACGATTAAACACATAGATTTAAAAAACCCTCTATTAAAGAGGGTTTTTTATTTACTTATATTTAAATGATTATGAGTTTCGTATTTATTAATACTAACAACTTTAAAAAAAAATAAAAAGTGAAAAATCTTTTCTTCTATCTATTTTTTTAAGTTTTGTTTACTTAACTTTTTTGTATTAGCCTATTTAGTTATGTGAAATATTAAAGATATCTCCGCAATTAAAAAAACCGACTTTAAAAGTCGGTTTCAAAACAAGTGAAAAATTTAACATAGTTAAATTTCGAAAGCGATTACAACGGAAAGATTAAATTCATCATAAATCATTTTATCACCAAGATTTTCGAAAAAAGTACCTGAACCATACTTCACATTAAACTTGGATCTATCAATAACTAGGTCTGCTTTAGCAATACCATTTTTGATATTAGCTTTGAATGCTATATTCTGCTTTACTCCCTTAATTTCTATTACTCCTTTTATATTGTAGGAATCAGTAGAAATTTTTTCTGCCTTGATGATTTCAAGTTCAGCAGTAGGGTAAAATTTAGTGCCGAAAAAATCGTCTGATAATAGATGACCTTCAAGTTGCTCTTTTGGCTCACCATCTAAGTCAGTACAATTTATTGAATTCATGTCTATCTTAATATTACCACCAGTTAATACATCATCTTCAAAATGTAAATGAGCATCTAAGATTGATACATTGCCTTCATGAGAACCAGTAACTTTTTTGGCTAACCATTTAACAGTACTGCTTGAAATAATAACATCTTTAGTTATGGATTTTTCTGAGTGAGTATGTGATTCATTACTAGTGCTACATCCACATGACTTACATGCAAATACATTAATATTAATCAGAAAAGATAATATTAAGAGAGTAAAAATATTTATTGTTTTCATATTTTGTATAATTTTGATTGTGCAAACTTATACAAAATGTTTTTAAAAAAAATAATATTTTCAAAAAAATCATTATTAATCATGATATTTAGCCTTATCATTCCGTTTTTTGATCCTTATTATAATCTTAAAATAATAGACCACACTTTCTTGTCATTTAAAATTTGGTTTGCCTTATTGTTAATGTTTTTAATTACTATTTACTTATTTAATAAAATTTATAAATAACTGGAATTTAGACTAGCAAATAAAGTAGATTACAGAAATTTTTAATTTTTATGGAAACTTTGAAACTAAATGTTTGATCATTTTTT
>CEUV01047614.1_pt1 | contig 33650 bp, 30 predicted proteins | sample 356401 | NCBI WGS metagenome assembly CEUV01 (sample SAMEA2622710, study PRJEB7988) | marine metagenome | isolation source: saline water (ENVO:00002010), including
AGAAACACTTTACCACACCCATATTCTGATTATATCTATGCTATTATTATAGAGGAGTATGGTTTGATTGGGGGAACCTTTATTCTGATTTTATATATGGTCTTTTTCTTTAGAGGAAGGCGCATTTTTAGTTTAGCAAATGATCCATATGGTGCTTATTTGGCGATGGGCTTAAGTTTAAGTTTAGTGATACAAGCACTGGTTAATATGGCTGTGGCTGTGGATTTGTTTCCAGTTACCGGTCAAACACTTCCCTTGGTTAGTATGGGAGGAACCTCTATCATTTTTACCTGTATTACTATTGGAATTATATTGAGTGTGAGCAGAAATTTAAACATATCAAAAGTGAAGTATGCAGCCATTTAAGGTAATTATAAGTGGTGGTGGAACGGGGGGGCATATCTTCCCAGCAATTGCTATTGCCAATGCTTTGAAAGAGAAAGTAGCAGAGGTAGAGATATTGTTTGTTGGCGCAAAGGGTAAAATGGAAATGGAAAAAGTTCCTAATGCAGGTTATCCTATAAAGGGTTTATTGATTAGCGGTTTACAAAGAAGTTTGAAGGATACACGAAACTTATTGTTCCCTTTTAAATTGTTAAGTAGCCTGTGGAAATCCTTTTGGATCATCAAAAACTACAAACCGCATGTATTGGTAGGAACAGGTGGTTATGCTAGTGGTCCTTTGTTATTTATGGGCTCTAAATTAGGTGTTCCAGCTTTGATACAAGAACAAAATTCATATCCAGGAATCACGAACAAGTTATTGGCAAAAACAGTGCAATGTATATGTGTTGCTTATGCGAATATGGAGCGATTTTTCCCGAAGGAAAAGATGTTGTTTTTGGGGAATCCTGTTCGACAAGATATTTTAGAAATTAAAAATAAAAGAGCTGAAGCAATTCAACATTTTGAATTAGACTCGCAAAAGAAAACAGTGCTTGTAGTAGGAGGGAGTTTAGGTGCAAGAACTATCAATGAGAGCATGGCTTTATGCTTGGATATGTTGTCAGATGAAAACACACAATTGATTTGGCAAACAGGTAAAAACTATGCAGAGCAAGCGAACAAAGAATCGGAAGGTAAGTCGTATGTAAAAGTAATGCCATTCATAGCAAAAATGGACTTGGCTTATGCAGCAGCTGATATTATAGTGTCAAGGGCAGGAGCAAGTACTATTTCCGAATTATGCTTGATAGGTAAGCCTGCTATTTTGGTTCCTTCACCAAATGTGGCGGAAGATCATCAAACCAAAAACGCAATGGCTCTTTTTAATGAAAAGGCGGCCTTAATGGTTGCTGATAAAAGCGCAAAAGAAAATTTACCCCTTACTCTTAAGGATTTATTGGGTAACACAACACAACAGCAAGAATTGGGAAAAAACATAACAAAACTAGCCAAGCATCATTCTGCAGAAAAGATAGCTGATGAGGTTATAAAATTAGTAGAACACGTATGAATATGCTCACCATAGATAAGCTGTATTTTGTAGGGATAGGCGGTATCGGAATGTCCGCTTTAGCACGTTATTTTCATGCGCAGGGAAAGAAGGTGGGGGGTTATGATAAAACAGAAACAGTATTAACTAAATCTTTGGTGCAAGAGGGAATAGAAATACATTATGAGGATGATAATATCCCAAGTTGGATGTTAGAGGCGCATCATGAAAAATCATTAGTGGTTTACACACCTGCAATTCCCGAAAGTAATCAAGAATTGAAATATTTTAAGCAAAACGGCTTTCATGTATACAAGCGTGCAGAGGTGTTGGGCTTTGTTACTCAAGATGCTTACACTATTGCAGTAGCAGGAACCCATGGTAAAACAACAACCTCTACTTTGTTGGCGCATGTGTTGCGCTCATGTGATATTGATTGTACAGCCTTTTTAGGTGGTGTGAGCAGTAATTATAATACCAACCTATTGCTTTCTAAAAAAGGAAACATGGTAGTTGTAGAAGCAGACGAGTATGATAGGTCATTTTTGAAATTAAGTCCAGATGTCGCAGTTATTACTTCTGTAGAGCCAGATCACATGGATATTTACAAAGATGCAGCAGATCTGAATAATACTTTTCGGGCATTTGCCAAGAGGGTAAAGCCAAAAGGAATTTTGCTTGTCAATAAGCATGTTGATATTGATTTTGAAGTCCCTGAAAATGGCAGTTTGTTTACGTATTCAGCTGATATAAAGTCTGATTTCATGGCGCATCATTTACGCATAGAAGAAGGTCAGCAAGTGTTTGATGTACAGATGTTGGATCTACATCCAGGAGAAGTTTATGAGAGATGGGCAGAATCGATAAAGTTAAAATTACCAGGAAAACACAATGTAGAAAATGCTATGGCATCAATGGCAGTTGCTTATCAGCTAGGCGGTCAATGCAAGGAAATTGTTGAGGCTGTTGCTTCTTTTGAGGGAGTTAAGAGAAGATTTGATCAGTATCAAGGTAGTGGCTCGGTTTATATAGATGATTATGCACATCATCCAGATGAGGTTAAGGCTACTTTAAACGCTGTTCGTTCTTTGTATCCTGAGCAAAAAATAACAGTTGTGTTTCAGCCTCATTTGTTTAGTCGAACAAGAGATTTTGCAGATGGGTTTGCACAATCTTTAAGTTTAGCAGACGAGTTGATTTTATTAGAGATATATCCTGCAAGAGAAACACCCATTGAGGGAGTAGATGCAGAAATGTTATTAAGTAAAGTGCAATTAGATGCGAAAAAAGTGCTGACTAAAGAGGCGCTTTTAGATAATTTGAAAATAAATAAACGAAGAGTGCTTGTAACGCTTGGCGCAGGAGATATTGATCAATTGGTAGAGCCGATTAAAAGTATTTATCAAGAATGAATTGGTTGAGAAACATATTCAATGTGTGTTTGCTAGGAGGTTTGTTTTTCTTGCTTGCTTTTACGAACGTTCAGCAAGATGCATTTCCGTGTCAAGGAGTCAGTGTTGCTTTGGAAAATGAAGCTACTTCTTTTGTTACAAGAGGAGAAGTGTTGCAAATGATAAATAGTTTGGTAGATAGTATTGTCGGACTTCCTTTAAACGAATTACCATTATACGAAATCGAAAAAACCATAGAGCAACATGCTCTCATAAAAGTAGCAGAGGTGTTCGTCTTACCAAATGGGGAACTGAAAGTGACGGTGACGCAAAAAGAACCATTGGTAAGAGTACAAAACGCGATGGGTAAATCGTATTATTTAGACATTGAAGGAAAGCCATTTCCCTTGTCAAGGAACTACACACAACGACTGATGGTTGCTAATGGAAACATAATAGATAGTGTAGATATTGCGGTTGTTAGCAAGGTTGCTAAGTACATTCATCAGAATGAATTTTGGAAGGCGCAAATAATGCAATTGCATATAAATGATAATAAAGAAATAGAGCTTATTCCGAGAGTAGGAAATCACATCATATTGTTGGGTGGTGAGGAGGAAATGGAAGCTAAGTTCGAAAAACTGATGCTCTTTTATCAAAAAGGAGTTCAGCAAACAGGATGGAATCAATACAGCATCATCAATTTAAAGTATAAGAATCAATTGGTGTGCGTAAAACGATAGCTTATGGAACAGAAAATTGCCGTAGGATTAGACATTGGGACGACTAAAATCACTGTGATGATTGGTCGAAAAACTGAACACGGAAAGATTGAAATTTTAGGTATGGGTAAAGCGCCATCCGCAGGAGTAATGCGAGGTATCGTTGCCAATATTGAAAAGACAACTCAATCAATTGAACAGGCACTTAATGAAGCGGTTTCAAAATCCGGTATTGATGTCAAACAAGTAAATGTAGGTATTGCAGGTCAACACATAAAAAGTTTGCAGCACAGAGGGCAAATTGTTCGTGAAGATTTGGAATCAGAAATTGGCGAAAGTGACATCAAGGTGTTAACTGATAACATGTACAAGTTAGTGATGGTTCCAGGAGAGGAGATTATACATGTTTTCCCACAAGAATACATTGTAGACAAGGAAGATGGGATTTATGACCCGAAAGGTATGGTAGGGGTTCAGTTAGAAGCCAATTTTCACATCATAACTGGGCAAACAGCAGCTGTGAAAAACATTAAAAAGTGTGTCAATAACGCAAAGCTAGCAATGACTGATCTTACTTTAGAGCCTATTGCTTCGGCAGAAGCTGTTTTAGACCCGGAAGAAATTGAGGCAGGAGTAGCATTGGTTGATATTGGTGGAGGAACAACTGACATAGCTATTTTTAAAGATGGAATCATTCGACATACCGCAGTTATTCCATTTGGGGGAAATGTAATTACCAATGATATTAAAGAGGGTTGTACCATTCTAGAGAAACAAGCGGAATTATTAAAAATCAAATTCGGTTCTGCTTTAAGTAGTCAAAACAAAGAGAATGAGATTGTGTCTATCCCAGGTCTTAGAGGGCGTGATCCTAAAGAGATTTCGCTGAAAATGTTAGCGAGTATTATACAAGCTCGAATGGAAGAGATTATCGAGTTAGTAGTGCATGAAATTCGCAATTCAGGATATCAAAATAAGTTGATTGGTGGTATTGTCCTGACGGGAGGAGGCTCACAACTCAAACATATTTCTCAGTTGGTGGAATTCCATACTACTATGCAGAGTCGAGTTGGATATCCAAACGAGCATTTAGCATCTACATCTCCTATAGATGTAAGTAGCCCAATGTATGCAACAGGTGTTGGATTGGTGATGAAATCATTAGAAAATGAAGACGATTTAGAAACTATTCGTGGAAATAAAAAGAAAACAGGTAAAAGTGGAGGTCTTGGAGAGTTCTTTGGAGGGCTCCTAGATAAGATTGATGATTTCCTAGGAAACGATATAAAATAGAAACCTAATTATTAACCTAATAACTATAAACAAATGACAAACGAAAGCGTATTAGCATTCAATTTGCCAAAAAATCAATCATCGGTGATTAAGGTCATCGGGGTAGGAGGAGGCGGTAGCAATGCTGTAAACTACATGTTCCACCATGGAATTGAAGGAGTGGACTTCGCAGTATGTAACACAGATTTACAAGCACTGGAGTCTAGCCCTATTCCAAATAAAATTCAGATTGGTGCAGAAATTACAGAAGGATTAGGAGCGGGAGCCAATCCTGAAGTAGGCCGAAAAGCAGCCGAAGAAAGCATTGAACGAATTGAAGAATTATTAGACAGTAACACTAAAATGTTATTCATCACTGCCGGAATGGGTGGTGGTACAGGTACGGGTGCAGCTCCTGTTATAGCACGCGTAGCTAGAGAGCAAGAAATCCTAACAGTAGGAGTTGTTACTGTTCCATTTTGGACAGAAGGCGGTCACCGTAAGGAATATGCCCAACACGGATTAGAAGAGTTGAGAGACAATGTAGACACTTTACTTGTGATAAATAATGATAAGCTTATCGAAGTGTTTGGTGATTTAACTTTGAGCCAGGCATTTGGAAAAGCAAATGAGGTGTTAAACACAGCTACTAAAGGTATTGCTGAAGTTATATCACAAACATTGATGGTGAACATTGACTTAAATGATGCTAAGCGTGTGCTGAAAAACAGTGGCACTGCTGTAATGGGACAAGCGTATGCGTCTGGCGAAAATCGTGCAATAGAAGCAGTTGAGGCAGCACTAGACTCTCCATTGTTGAATGATAATAATATTAAAGGAGCACAGCAAGTATTACTGAAAATTGTTACCGGAACAGGAGAACAAGAAATCCGTATGACGGAATTGTTCAGCATCAAAAAGCATATTCAAGATGCAGCTGGATGTGATGTAAATATAATTGAAGGTATCGGGGTTGAAGATGGCCTTGGAGATCAAATTTCAGTAACGGTTATTGCAACAGGATTTGAGGTAAAGGAAGGATTCGGACCAAGAAAACCGGAGCCTCCAAAAGTGTTTGTTTTGGATGATAATTCTGATTTAGATGTAGTTATAGAAGAATCAACAACGGAAGATCAGCCTGTTTTTAATGAGATTACTGAAGAAGCACCCCAGGCAACTATCAATTTTGAGGCGGTGACTCCAGTCATTAATTTTGATATAGGGACAGAAGAAGATGATCAAGAATCAGAAATTACAGAGGCTTTGTCAAATACAAAGGAGGAAGTATTCGTAAAGAAAGAAGAAGTTGCACCAATGAGCTTTGAAATTAAGGATGAAGAAGCGCAAGAAGATGATCCTGTTGTTCATCTTTTAGAATTGGATGAAATGGATACGGATGCTAATCTTCCAGAAGAAATAATTCCTGATTTAAAGGATGAGAAAGAAGTTTCTCAAACACCGATAAATCATGGAATTTCTGCTGAGCAAATGGCTATTAGAAGTCGTGAGCGTATGGATCGTTTGCGAGACATTAGCTTTAAGTTACGCACACCATCTGGTTTAACAGATTTAGAAAATGAGCCAGCATATAAGCGTAGAAATATTGAGTTAGAAGAAGCTCCTCACTCTTCAGAATCGGAAGTGGCACAGTACACTTTAAGCGAAGACAATGATAATAATGTAGGGATAAAGCCAAACAATTTCCTACATGATAATGTAGACTAATGATAGATATTAACAAGGAAATTAAAGCGGCTATGTTAGCTAAAGATAGTGTACGCTTAGCAAGTTTGCGTGCTATTAAAACTGCTTTTATGATGGCCGAAACTGAGAAAGGTGCAGGCAATTTAACTGCTGAAGGGCAGTTGAAAATCATTCAAAAACAGGTTAAACAGCGCAAAGATGCTGCTGCTATTTATAAAGAGCAAGGTCGTGCAGACTTAGTTGGAGATGAGATGGCGCAGGCAGATATTTTGGAAAGTTTTTTACCTAAGCAAATGAGTGAGGAAGAAATCGAAAATGTAGTGAAAGGAATCATTGCAGATATAGGAGCTTCTTCTATGGCAGATATGGGTAGAGTAATGGGTGTGGCTAGCAAGCAGTTGTCTGGTCAAGCCGATGGTAAAGTCATAGCTGCTAAAGTGCGACAATTACTCGCATAGATTAAAAAAGTTATTAGGTTTCAAAAAGCTCTGCTCCTTTTGGAGTGGGGCTTTTTATTTCCACTCCCAATGATCTACTAAGTGATAGATGTCTGATTTCAAGAAATCACTAACTGGAGTGATAGAATCATTTACTTCTGTATTGAAATAAAGTGCTCCACGCACAAAGTGATGAACGCTATCTGTTAAGTAAAACTGCATAGCTGTTGCCGTATTTCCTTCAAAATCATATACAATTCCGAACACCTTTTTTTCATGATTTTGATAAGGTTGTTCGATTATTCCTTCGGCAACTCTGCTATGTTTGTAAGCCAAATCATGAGTGTTATTAATGTGGTCGTTTAGATTGTTTTTCACTTTTTTAAAACTCATGTGTAACGTCCCATTTAATTCAGGGTACTGCACATTAAACCAACAATGTTCTTCTCTTTTCTCTATTTCAGCATATTGTCCGTATTCAAAAATGAAAGGACAGTTTAAATCACTCTTTTGATATTCTTTTTTTGGCAAATCAATTCGGAAAAAACCTCTTGGTTTTGGAGTGTAGTTACTACTACAGCCAATAAAAAAAAACACCATGAATATATAAGTAGCTTTATCCATCAATACTAAGTTTAACGCGCTTTACTCTTCTTTGATCAACACTTTCTATTGTAAAAGTGTAGGGTTTATATACTAATACTTCTCCTTTTTCTGGAATATTCCCTTTCAACTCTAATATAAGTCCTGCTAGAGTGTCGGCATCACCCTTTACTTCATCAAAGTAATCGATTTCACCATCAACAGTTTTTAACACATCGTTTAAAGATATTTTTCCTTCAAAGATGTAATTGTTGTTGTCAAGTTTCGAGTACATTATCCCGTCATCGTCAAACTCATCATTAATTTCTCCAACAATCTCTTCAATAATATCTTCAAGCGTAACTATTCCGGAAGTTCCTCCGTATTCATCTACTACTACGGCTAGGTGTATTTTTTTTTCTTGAAATTCTTTTAAGAGGTCATCAATCATTTTGCTTTCAGGAACAAAAAATGGATTACGAACTAAGTTCGTCCAATCAAATTTTTCTTTTTTAATGTGTAGTAGCATGTCTTTAATGTAAAGTACACCTAATATTGTGTCGAAGTTTTCTTTATAAACAGGAATTCTAGAATATCCAGAACTAATTACTAATTCTTTAACCTTTTTAAAAGAGGTTTGCTCTTCAATAGCAACTACATCTACTCTGGATTTCATAATTTCCTTCACATCAATATTTCCAAACTCTACGATACTTCTAAGGATGCGTTTTTCCTCTTCATTGGTGTCGTTTTCACCTGCCAAATCCAATGCGGTAGAAAGTTCATCTACTGAAATTTGATACCCCTTGTTTTGAAAGCGTTTTTCAATCACAGAAGTTGTTGCAACTAATACACTGCTTACAGGATTAAAAAGCTTGCTCAGAATATTGATGGGAGTGCTCATTAGTGACGCAAAAGCTAATGCGTTTTGATTGGCAAAAACCTTAGGAATAACTTCTCCTAACAATAAAAGAAGAAAGGTAACTACTACTACTTGAATAATGAATTCCATTATAGGAAAACTATTAAAGTTGAAGAGGCTTGCTGTGATGTATGAGGATAGTATGATAATAGCCACGTTTACAAAATTATTGGTGATGAGAATAGTGGCTAATAAATAGTTTGGTCGGTGCAGTAATTTTTTTATCACTTTTTGTCTTTTATCTATGTCTTTCTCTTGCCAATTATTTGGATTAAGTGAAAAGAATGCTACTTCAGAACCTGAAATAAGTGCCGAACATAACAATAGTAAAAACATAGTACCTATCGCTAGTGTCAATTCCCAGTTTAATGGGTTCAAGAAATTTTCTTGTAATAACAAGATGCGCTGCTGCGGGTCTTCGTCCAAATTTTTACAATTTCGTTAAGCTAAAAGGGAAGGTCGTCTCCTGTTTCAGGTGTAGGAAGTTCTGGTTCTTTGGCCATTGTAGTATTTTCTGCTTGATCGGCTTTTCTTCCGCCTAACATTTCCAAATTGTCGCATAAAACCTCTGTCGTATAACGAGTGTTACCCTCTTTATCTTCCCATGATCTAGTGCGTAAACGGCCTTCAATGTAGACGCTATCTCCCTTCTTAATGTAAGGCTCAACCACTTTTGCGGCTAGTCCACCACGTGTTACCACAGTGTGCCATTCGGTGTGTGTTACTTTTTCTCCATTTTCTTTACGTGTATAGGTTTCGGATGTTGCTAAAGAAAATCGTGCTAGTGATCCGCCATTTTCAAAGTGGCGAACTTCTGGATCTTTCCCAAGATTTCCAACTAAAATAACTTTGTTTACACTTGCCATTAATTTTTATGTTTAAAGCTTACTTCTCAAATGTAATACATTAACACGTATTTGTCAAACCTTTGTCTTGCAAAAATAATTCAATTAGTCGAGGAATAGGATATTTTTCTAAATCTTCTAGAGGAATTTTTTTAGTGTTTTTTAATGTTGATTCTGATATGATTTTAATGCTCCAAAAACGAGCAAAAATTGTTCTGTGACTTAGGATGTGTTTGTATTCTTTTGATATGCTAAAGACCTCAAAAGGAACTTTTAAAAACTTATGTACTTCTCTAAGAATGTCCTTTTCATTCGTCTTTTTTTCATTTTCGATAAGTGGGAAATCGTATAGGTTTTGCCAAATTCCTTTTTTCTTTCTTTTTTTTAAATATGTATTTCCTTGATATTCGATAAAAAAATAGTCGAAATAAAGCTTCTTATGATTACTAGTTTTGAGCTTGACAGGTAATTTTGTAACGGATTTCTCTTCGAAAGCAACACAACTTTTTTGTAAAGGGCAAATCCTACAGTCTGGATTGATCGCTTTGCATTGTTGTGATCCAAATTCCATAATTCCTTGATTATAATCACTTACTCTTTGCTTATCTAAAAGTTTGTTTGCTAGTGCAAAGAAGGTTTTCTTACCTTCTGTAGAGTTTATGGGTGTGTAAATTCCAAAATATCGAGCAAGTAACCGGTAAACATTACCGTCTACTACTGCATGAGGTAAATCGTATGCAAAAGAAGCGATAGCTGCTGCTGTATATTCTCCAACACCTTTTAAAGACAATATTTCTTTATATGTATTTGGAAATTTTCCACCAAACTGTTGCATCACTTGTTTTGCTGCAAGGTGTAAATTTCTAGCTCTAGAATAATACCCTAGTCCTTGCCACAATTTTAAGACTTCATCTTCATGTACCTCTGCTAAATTTTGAATGTTTGGATACTGTTTAATAAAACGATGATAATAAGGTGTTCCTTGTTCTACACGAGTTTGTTGTAAAATAATTTCGGACAGCCAAATTTTATACGGGTCTTTAATCCCTCTCCAAGGTAAATCACGCTTGTGTTCTTCATACCAAAAAATAATTTGTGCTGAAAAAGTCATAAGTTGCTGAAAAATAACTTCCTAAAAAGATTAGGAGTTGCAAAAATAAAATTAAATAGCGTTATTAATTTTGTAAAAAGTTGATATATTTGCGCCCTCAATACGAAAGTGTTGATTTTTAACGATTAAAGTAATAAAAAAACAATGACTAAAGCAGAGATTGTAACTTCTATTTCAGAAAAAATTGGTGTAGAAAAAGTAGATGTTCAAGCCGTAGTAGAGGCATTTATGAAAGAGGTGAAAGATTCGTTGAGTAAGGACGAGAATGTTTATCTAAGAGGATTCGGTTCATTTATTGTGAAAGAGAGAGCTGAAAAAACGGGCAGAAATATTTCTAAAAACACAACTATAATTATCCCTGCGCACAACATACCTGCATTTAAACCAGCAAAAGTTTTTGCTGAGCAAGTAAAGAAAAGTGTTGCTGTAAAATAAACTGCCTGGCAGTAAAAAGATATTTAAAGAATTAAAATTTAAACGTTATGCCTAACGGAAAAAAGAGAAAAAGACACAAGATGGCTACTCACAAACGTAAGAAGCGTTTGAGAAAGAATAGACACAAGAAGAAGTAATCTTTTGTGCAGCAGGCCTGCACTGAATTCTTTTCCATTTTTTAATTTTTACAGTGCTAGGCTCCTTTGGGAGCTATCATTGTATATAGAGTAATCATCGTGAAATTCGATTTATTAGTAGATTCAAGACAAGATGAAGTTGTTATAGCCTTATTGAAAGATAAGCAATTGATAGAGCTTCATAAAGAGCCGCACGACAGCAGCTATGCAGTAGGAGATATTTATCTCGGTAAAGTGAAAAAAGTTGTGTCAGGCCTTAACGCTTGCTTTGTGGATGTGGGACATGAGAAAGATGGTTTTTTACACTATCTAGATTTAGGTCCTAAAATTCGTACGTTCCAAAATTTTGTGGATCGTAACTTGGCAAAAAAACTAAGCACAGCTTCTTTAAGGAACTTCAAAAAACAACCAGAAATTGAAAAATCTGGTAAGATTGATGAAGTGATGGAAGGAGGTAAACGCATTTTGGTACAGGTGGCTAAAGAACCTATCTCTACCAAAGGGCCGCGTTTAACTACTGAACTAACAATTGCAGGAAGGTATATGGTATTAGTTCCTTTTTCTGACAAAGTTTCTGTTTCCCAAAAAATACAATCTCAAGAAGAAAGAAAACGATTGAAAAAATTGGTTCAAAGCATTAAGCCACAAGGATTTGGTGTTATTATACGTACCGTTGCAGAAAGTAAAATGGTTGCCGATTTGGATGCAGATCTTAAGAACTTGTATCGTAAGTGGCAAATCATTTATAAGCAAATGAAAAAGGTAAAAGTACCTGCAAAAGTTTTAGGTGAACTAGGAAGAACAGCCTCTTTATTGCGCGATTTATTAAATGATGACTTTGCTAATATATATGTGAATGATGAGGAACTACATGCTGAAATAAAAGACTATATCGGTCATATTTCTCCTTCGCAAGAAAAGATTGTAAAGTATTATAAAGGCAAAATTCCTTTATTCCAAAAGTTTGAGATTGAGCGTCAAATTAAAGGTGCATTTGGTAAATCGGTAACAATGCGAAAAAGCACATATTTGGTCATAGAACACACCGAAGCAATGCACGTTATTGATGTGAATAGTGGTAAGCGTGTTAGCTCTCAAAAAGATCAAGAAGCAAATGCTCTAGAGGTTAATATGATTGCTGCGGAAGAGGTGGCTAGACAGCTCCGTTTAAGAGATATGGGGGGTATTATTGTGGTCGATTTTATCGATATGCATAATGGTTCCAATCGAAAAAAATTATATGATGCAATGGTTGAGTTTATGAAAGATGATAAGGCCAAGCATCACATTTTACCACCTTCTAAGTTTGGACTGATTGAGATTACTCGTCAGCGTGTTCGTCCAGAAATGAATATAGAAACCCAAGAAGGTTGTCCAAGCTGCCATGGAACAGGAAAAGTAGAGGCCAGCATCTTAATTATTGATGAGATAGAGCAGAAACTAGCGCAAGCCAGTCAAAAGTATAATAACATCATACTGAAAGCACATCCTTTTGTGGCAAGTTATATTACTCAAGGTTGGCTTAAAACCATTCGTAGAGATTGGAGTAAGAAATTTGGTTGTAAGCTTACGGTTGAGCAAGACACTACCTACCACATGCTGCAATATCGTTTCTTAAATAATGAAAGAAAGGTAATTAGGTCTTAGTAAGATTAACTAGTTTTTTGTAGTTGATGAGTAGTGGGATAAGTCCAATACATAAAAAGGCGGCTCCTACTAAGTATCCCCATTTCGAATTTTCTCCTGTTGTAAAAAATGGAATAGAAAAAGCAGCAATCATTAGTGTTCGGATAATGATGCTGATTGAATTGAAAACACTTCCTGCTCGTCCAATTACATTGTTAGGAACATGATTAAACAAGTAAGTGATTCGAAGTACTCGTGTCCCCGCATTAGTAATCCCTATTAATAAACTAATGGCATAAAAAACGCCTATGCTTTGGGTAAATGTTAGTAAAAAACATCCGATAATAGTTGATATCATTAAAAAGATAATACCAAAAACAGTATTGAATCGACTAAAGATTGGGCGAATACTCATCCCCGCTAAGACAGCCCCAATGGAGTAATAAACTTCTGAGGAAGCAAACACATTTCCTCCACTATGTAAGTAGTTGCTAACATAGCTAGGAACCAATACAAACATTTCTACAATCAGGAAGGTGAAAATCATGTAGGAGCAAACGCCAAAAATGAAAATTAGAGGATTTGCTTTCAAAAATTTTATGCCGTTTTTTAGACGCTCAAGCACGTTCCCTTTATCAATTTCATTTTTAACTAGCGGCTGGTATTTTATGAAAAATATAATCAAGAATGCTGCTACGTAAGTGATAGCATCCATCAAGAAAATTTCGTGAATTTCCCAAGGAATAATATCAAAAGGAAGAGGAATATTGATGCCCATCAAATTCATCACTTGGTTTTCTGTTCCGGAAAGAAGTATTGCAGCGAAAGCTCCTGCAAAAATACTGGTAGATTGCCCCTGTATTTCTATGTAAGAATTGAGTTTTCCATAGTTCTCTTTCTCTGTAATTTCTTGTCCAAAAGCGTATAAATTTGGATAGTGAATACTATAATGAAACATAGTAGTTCCAAAAACAGCTAAAGCCAAAATCCAAGGAGTATGCTCGTTAGTTATACCATAAAAAGCAGCGCTTCCTATAATGATGGAGCAGGCTAAGTTAGAATATAAAAAAAGTTTTTTTCTAGAATATCTATCAACTAGAGTTCCCGAATATAAGCTCCAAAACAAGCTGATGAAAGTAAGTACGGCATACCCTTTGGCATATGTGCTACTCATTCCTAATATATCGGCAAAATACCATGGAATAGCTAACATGCTAATTCCTTGAGCAAAACCAGAAATGATGTTGGCAATAAAAAGTAATGTTATTGCTTTCTTATTTTTCATTCTTGCAAAAGTAAGTTTATATTTGGATAAGATGAAAAGTAAGATTTACGACTTAAAAGAGGTAAAATCGCGTATTCGTTTTTATTGCGCTAAAGAGGATCGTTGTCAGCAGCAAGTGATTGATAAGTTGTTGGATTTCGGACTGAATATAGTTGTGTCACAAGAAATATTGTTAGAATTGATTCATGAAAAATATGTGGATGAAGAACGATATGCCCGCAGTTTTTGTAGCGGTAAGTTTAAGATTAAGAAGTGGGGTAGGCGAAAAATCATATTTGAGTTGAAGAAGAAAAGGGTGTCAGAGGTCTGCATACAAAAGGGTTTAGAAGAAATTGATGAGGCAGCATATCTTTACACTCTTCAACAATTACTAGAAAAGAAAAAGAACTTAACGAAAGACACTAACCAATTTATTCTCAAGAAAAAAATGGTAGATTATGTAGTGAGAAAGGGGTATGAGTCAGACTTAGTTTGGGAAGCTGTGGACAAGCTATAAAAACTTATTTTTGTCTAAATGATTACTACAGAACAAATCAAAGAAGTACAAACAAGGTTAGAGGCGTTGGAAGGCTATCTATCTATTGTTGAAAAACGATCGTTGGTAAAAGAGGAGGAAAAACAAACGCATGAACCTACCTTTTGGGATGACCCTAAAAAAGCAGAGGCATTTTTAAAAAACATTAATAAAAAGAAAGTTTGGGTAACCGCTTATGATGAGGTAGCTAGTGCTGTGGAAGATTTGATTGTTCTAGCTGATTTTTTAGAAGAAGGAGAGGTTGAGGTAAGCGAAGTTACAGCTCAGTACAAAATATCAATAGCAAAGGTTGAAGAATTGGAGTTCAAGAATATGCTCAGCGGTGAAGAAGATAATATGTCCGCTGTTATGACTATTAACCCCGGTGCAGGAGGGACTGAAAGTCAGGATTGGGCAGAAATGCTTATGCGCATGTATATTATGTGGGGAGAAAAGAATGGAATGAAAGTAAAGGAGTTGGATTTTCAATCAGGTGATGCGGCTGGTATTAAGTCAGTAACATTACAGTTCGATGGCGATTTTTCCTTTGGAAATCTTAAAGGAGAAAATGGGGTTCATCGCTTAGTTCGTATTTCTCCTTTCGATTCCAATGCTAAACGACATACTTCCTTCACTTCTGTTTTTGTGTATCCTTTAGTGGATGATAGTATTGAAATTGAAATAAATCCTTCGGACATTACTTGGGATACTTTTCGTGCGGGAGGAGCAGGAGGGCAAGGAGTAAATAAAATTGAAACAGCAGTTCGATTAAAGCATGCTCCTACGGGCATCATTGTAGAGAACTCAGAAACCCGTTCGCAACTAGAAAACAAAGAGAAAGCCATGCAGCTTTTAAAATCGCAGTTGTATGAATTAGAATTGCGCAATAGACAAGCAGAAAAAGACAAGATTGAAGGAGCAAAGAAAAAAATAGAGTGGGGATCACAAATTAGAAACTATGTTTTGCATCCATACAAAATGGTAAAAGATTTAAGAACAGAACACGAAACCTCTAATACGCAAGCTGTTTTAGATGGAGAAATAAATGACTTCATCAAAGCCTATTTAATGGAGTTCGGACAACAATAAAATTGATGAAAATATATCACAATCCAAGATGTACTAAAAGCCGTCAAACACTTGCATTGCTGCAAGAAAATGGAGTAGAGCCAAAAGTGGTGGAATACCTTAAAGATTTGTTAACTACAGAGGATTTGAGCGAGCTGATTGGGTTTTTAGGAATCGAGCCTATTGCATTGGTTCGCAAAAATGAGGCTGTTTGGAAAGAGCAGTTTAGAGGAAAAGAACTTTCAGATAAGCAAGTGATAAAAGCAATGGTAGAAAACCCTAAATTGATTGAAAGACCAATCGTTGTAAAACAAAAAAAGGCAGTCTTAGGAAGACCACCTGAGAATGTACTACAATTGATATAATGCTAGTTGTTTTCTTCTAGCAAGTGACGATTTTTGTAAGTTTCTACGCAATATGCATAAATCCAGTAAGGAAGGAAGCTAACTAAGAAAGTTAATAGCCAAAAGGCCATTCCTGCAATTGCTAAAAAGAGTAAAAATCCGATAAACATATCTCTATTATTTGGATTAAATTTGTCACAAAAGTAAGAGATAATTACTTAATAAAAAAACAATGGAATACAGAATTGAAAAAGATACCATGGGTGAGGTAAAAGTTCCTGCCGATAAGTATTGGGGGGCGCAAACAGAGCGCTCTAGAAATAATTTCAAAATTGGTACTGCTGCTAGTATGCCGTTAGAGCTGCTTTATGGATTTGCATATTTAAAGAAAGCTGCTGCGCACACCAATTGTGAATTAGGTGTTTTAGCTGAAAATAAGAAAAGCTTAATATCTGATGTTTGTGATGAAATTTTGGAGGGGAAACACGATGATCAATTCCCGTTGGTAGTGTGGCAAACAGGTAGTGGAACGCAAAGTAATATGAATATTAATGAGGTAATTGCTAATCGAGCGCATGTTATCAACGGTGGTTCACTACAAGATTTAAATAAGATTATTCATCCAAATGATGATGTGAATAAATCACAAAGTTCAAACGATACTTTTCCAACAGGTATGCACATTGCTGCGTATAAAATAATTATTGAAACGACAATTCCTGGTGTGGAACAATTGCGTGATACTTTAAAAGAAAAGTCAGATGCTTTTATGAATGTAGTAAAAATCGGTAGGACGCATTTAATGGATGCAACTCCTATAACCTTAGGGCAAGAGTTTTCTGGATATGTTTCTCAATTAGATCATGGTTTGAAGGCTTTGAAAAATACACTTCCTCACTTGTCAGAATTAGCCTTAGGAGGAACTGCAGTAGGAACAGGCATCAATACACCTGCCGGCTATGCCGATTTAGTAGCTGAAAATATTGCAAATTTTACAGAGCTACCTTTCGTAAGTGCAGAAAATAAATTTGAAGCCTTAGCAGCACATGATGCTATTGTAGAATCACATGGTGCATTAAAGCAAATTGCAGTTTCGATTAATAAAATCGCTAATGATATCCGCTTGTTGGCTTCTGGACCAAGAAGTGGTATTGGAGAAATTATTATTCCATCAAATGAACCAGGATCTTCTATTATGCCAGGTAAAGTAAACCCAACACAGTGTGAAGCTATCACCATGGTTTGCGCACAAGTAATGGGTAATGATGTTGCAATTACTTGCGGAGGCATGCAGGGGCATTACGAATTGAATGTTTTTAAACCTGTAATGGCCGCTAATTTTTTACAATCCGCAAGGCTAATAGGAGACGCTTGTATTTCTTTTGATATAAATTGTGCAGTAGGTATTGAGCCAAATCATGCTAATCTGAAAAAGAATCTAGATAATTCTTTGATGTTAGTGACTGCTCTGAATACCAAAATTGGTTATGAAAAAGCAGCTAAAATAGCTAAAACAGCTCATGAAAATGGAACAACATTGAAGGAGGAATCAATCAATTTGGGTTATTTAACAGCAGAAGAATTTGACGCTTGGGTACAACCTGAAGATATGTGTGGAAGTTTGAAATAAACAAAATACCTTATTATAAAAAATGCGAGTAATCTGCGGCATTTTTATAATTAGATAAAATCTTCTCCTTTATTTCTTTTTACATCTGAAACAAACTGTTTGATTAGCTGTTCGTCATCTTTTTTGCATACTAAAAGTGTGTTATTGCTCTCTACTACAATGTAGCCGTCTAACCCTTGTAAAACCACCAATTTGTCTTTTGGAACGTTTACGATATTGCCGGAAGAGTTGTATAGTATTACATTGCTTCCAATGACACCATTATTGCTTTCATCCATTTCTAGATGTGTGTATAATGATCCCCAAGTTCCAAGATCACTCCAGCCAAAATCAGCAGGGCATACATATACATTTTCTGATTTTTCCATAATGCCGTAATCGATTGAGATGTTTTTACAGCCAGGGAAAACACGGTCGATAAACTCGCTTTCATTATTAGTGTTGTAGTATTCGTTTCCTGCCTCAAAAATATCGTACATGTCTCTTAAGTGCTTACGAATAGCTAGAATCACGGTCTCTGCTTTCCAAATAAAAATTCCAGAATTCCATAAAAAGTCTCCACTGTCAATAAATTGAAGTGCCAATTCTTGATTGGGCTTTTCAGTAAAGGTCTTTACTTTGGTAATGTCTGGATTTGAATCTAGTACAGCGTCATTGAATTGAATGTATCCGTACCCAGTGTCAGGTCTGCTAGCTTTAATCCCTAAAGTTAGGAGGCAGTTTTCTTGAGCGCTAGCCTCTAAGCAATCATTTATTATCCTTACAAATTCATCTTCATTTGTGATGAGGTGATCGGAGGGAGCAACGACCATATTTGCTTCTTTGTTTTCTTGAAATACTTTAAATGCGGCATAAGCTACACAAGGGGCTGTATTACGCATTGCTGGTTCGCATAAAATATTGCTCTCTTTTATGTTAGGTAGTTGGTTTAAGCAAAGGTCTTTATATTTTTTATTGGTAACTACCAGTATGTTATCGTCAGGACAAACTTTACTTAATCTTCTAAAAGTTTGTTGAATAAGTGTTTCTCCTGTTCCAAGAATGTCTAAAAACTGCTTGGGATATGTAGAACGACTCATAGGCCAAAATCGAGAGCCAATGCCTCCTGCCATAATAATCGCATAGTTGTTTTTGTTCATGTAGCTTGAAATTTAAGCGATGCAAATTTACAAAATATAGTTTGGAGCAAATTAAGCAATTGTAACTTCTGCAAGTGGATTAAACAAATACAAACGATTATTGTGCTCTGATCTACACTGATAACGCTTGCGCAGTTTTTTTAGTTTAATAAATTTTTGTCCATTCGCAATGCTAAAAGTGCTTCCGATAGGAATGTCAGAAATAGTTGTTATTTGGTAAGGATTGTGAGCACGCAATGCGGTCGTCAGTGCTACATCTTGACTAGATGATGCTTTTGGATTTTTTAGATGTTTGGCCAAAGGAGTTAATACATCTTGAGGGAAAAAAGGAAGGAAATTCAACATCAGTTTTTGAAACATTTCTTTCCACTCGCTGCCATGTGGCAATACTTTATTTTGATGTTTTTCCCAAACCATCATGTGTGCAATTTCATGTGTTAGGGTAATCAAAAAGGCATAAGGATTCAGATTATTGTTGATGCTGATGATGTGTCCTTTTCCATTTTGTGGGCATCGATAATCACCTAGTTTAGTCTGTCTAGGTTTCTTAATTTTTAGTTGGCAATTGTAAGTGTTTAGCCATGTATTAATTTGCGCAGCTGCCTCCTTGGGAATGTATATAGAAAGCTCCTGCATTGATTAGAATCCTAGAGATAAAGCGATATAGCCTACAACTAAAGCAACTGCTAATCCCGCTAGAGAAACAATCAATCCATCTTTCTTGTTTTCTGCTAGTAGAGGGAAGATTCCATCTCCGCTTGTTGCTATTGCAGCTGCAATCAATGCTGCCATAGGGAAATTAGGAATGGTAATAAAAGCTACAGCTACCGCAATCATGCCTCCGCAACCAGGCATTACTCCAATTAAAGCTGCTAATAATATAACAATGTATGTTGAGGATGTCATCCACTCATCAAATGTTTCCGCGCCCACAAGTACATCAATGACATAGTTAGCAACAACTAAGCCAATAAATACATATGTTACCACCATAGCAATATCTATAATGGCATGTAGCGTAGTTGATTTAATGTCGTCTTCATCACAATAACAGTCATCATGTTTGTAAGTAAATCTAGTAATAAAATGAAAGGTCATACAGGTGATTGTAAGTGCTATTGAAACCCAGTAAGTTAAATCCGCAATAGTATCAATTCCTCCACCCCATAAAGCCATGATTGATCCTGGAGCTAAAAATATTGCCATTGCAATGATGGCGTAAAACCCAATATTTTCTATAATCTCACCCGCTAAGGTGTTTTGTTTTGTAGATAGGCTCTGCTTTTCTGCTTGCTTTTCCTGATTATTGTCATAATTGGCTTTAAAGCCGGAAACATCGAATAAGTAGCCGAAAATAATTCCCGCTAGTAATCCAAAGATAGTAATTGTTGCATATGCTTTTAAGTTACCAGCAACATCAGCCTCATCAGAAGCTCCTAATAAAACAAAAGAACCTTCTCCTAAGGTGCTAATGAAAGTAGCAAACAACCCTCCAAAGGATATTTTTTTGTTTTTATATAATGAAGCTGCTACAATTGTTGCTCCACATCCAGGAATTGCACCTAGAAAAGAACCAATTATTGGGTGTGTCCATTTTGGGCCAAGCTGATTTGCTTTCGTGTTAAGTCTTTTTTTGCTTGCAAAACTTATGAGAGTGAAACCAAGGATTGATAAAGATACATAACCTCCTATCGCACCTGCCGCTTCAAGATTATCTAAAACAAATGACCACAGGAATTCCATATTTTCAAAAATAATTTATTGACTGTTAAAGTTAAATTTTTATGAACAAATCTGTTACATTTAGCATGATTTGTACAAATTGTTTTCTACGTGCGAGAAATTAGGGCAATCACAATTTTTTTTGACTGTCCCACAGCTGCTAAAAATAAGTGTTAAGCAGGTGAAAAAGAAAAGAATAATTAAAGTGTTCTCTTTTTTCATTGTGTAATTTTTGAGCAACAAACTTACTAAAGTAAATAGAAGCAATGCCTTTGTGTCAATAATTATTATTTTTATCCAAAGTTAAAATGTTTTTAACACTCCAAAATATAGGCCGATATTTTTCTATGCTTTTTCAGGTATTTAGCCCACCAGAAAAAGGAAATGTGTATTGGAAAAAGGTGGTTTATGAAATGCACCATATGGGGCTCAATTCTTTAGGGATTGTATCTATCATCTCTATTTTTATGGGTGCAGTAGTTGCTATTCAAACTGGCTTACAGTTTGAGAATCCTTTCATACCAAAATATCTTATTGGATATGCCACAAGAGAGTCGTTAATCTTGGAATTTTCTCCAACTATGATTGCTTTGATTTTAGCAGGAAAGGTAGGTTCTTCAATTGCCTCCGAAATTGGGACTATGCGAGTAACAGAGCAAATTGATGCGCTAGAGATTATGGGTATTAATTCGAAAGCATTTATCATCCAGCCAAAAATTATTGCAGCTGTCTTATTCTTTCCATTTTTAGTTATTATAAGTATGTCTGTCGGAATGTTAGGCGGTTATTTAGCGGGAGTTATGGGCGGTTTGCTCAGTCACAACGAATTTATGTATGGGCTTAATTACTGGTTTGAGCCTTTTCATATATTTTATGCCCTAGTGAAAACGATTTTTTTTGCTTTTGTCATCTCTTCCATTTCTTCATACTTTGGTTATTTTACCGCAGGAGGAGCTTTGGATGTAGGGAAATCTAGTACTAAAGCAGTAGTATACAGTAGTATTGTGATATTAATTATCAATTTTACATTAACACAATTGATGTTAGCATGATAGAAGTAAAAGATATCAATAAATCGTTCGATAACAATCAAGTATTGAAGGGGGTTTCATTTACTTTTGAAGCAGGGAAAACCAATTTAATTATTGGCGCCAGCGGTTCTGGTAAGACTACTTTGATTAAGTGTATGGTCGGTTTACATAAACCGGACCAAGGGACTGTGAATTTTGATTATCGAGATTTTCATGCATTACACGCTAAAGAAAAACGTTTGTTAAGACAAGAGATAGGAATGCTTTTTCAAGGGGGAGCTTTATTTGATTACATGACAGTAGGTGAAAATATTATGTTTCCTCTTACTATGTTTTCTGATGCTACTGAAGAAGAAAAAACAGAGCGAGCTATTTTTTGTTTGGATCGAGTAAGCTTGCCAAATGCTTTTAATTTATATCCTTCCGAGTTAAGTGGGGGGATGATGAAGCGAGTAGCAATAGCTCGAGCGATAGCTATGAATCCAAAATACTTATTTTGTGATGAGCCAAACTCTGGTTTAGATCCTAAGACAGCAGTTATTATTGATAACTTGATTAAAGAGATTACACAAGAATATAATATTACAACAGTTATAAACACACATGATATGAATTCGGTTATGGAAATAGGTGACAACATTGCGTTTATTCATCAAGGAAAGCTTAGTTGGTCGGGTAGCAAAGACTCCATTATGAATTCCGACAATAAAGACTTAAATGACTTTGTATTTGCTTCGGAGTTGTTTAAAAAGCTGCGTTCTTAAGCCTCTACATAGCTCTCTATCGGATCACAAGTGCAAACCAAATTTCTATCACCGTACGCATCATCTACTCTGGATACAGATGGCCAGAATTTATTATTGCGAACCCATTCTATCGGGAAAGCAGCATCTGATCGGCTATATGGTTTTATCCATTCATCATTTGTAATGACATCCAACGTATGCGGAGCATTCTTTAGTACATTATTCTCTTTATCAGCTGTTCCGTTAGCAACCGCTTCAATTTCTGCTCGAATAGATTTCATAGCTTCTATAAATCGATCTAATTCTGCTTTACTTTCGCTTTCTGTTGGCTCAACCATTGTGGTCCCGGCAACTGGAAACGAAACTGTAGGTGCATGGAAACCATAGTCCATCAAGCGCTTTGCAATATCAGTTACTTCAATTCCGTTTGCTTTGAATGGCCTACAATCTAAAATCATTTCATGCGCTACTCTTCCGTAAGGTCCTGTGTAAAGAATGTTAAATTCTTCTTTTAAACATTCTTTCATATAATTAGCATTCAAAATAGCTACTTTGGTAGAGTCTGTTAGCCCGTCTGTACCAAGCATCTTAATATATGCATAAGAGATGGTGAGCACCAAAGAAGAGCCCCAAGGAGCAGCAGAAACAGACGAAATGGCTTGCTCTCCACCTGTCTTTATTAATTGATGTCCTGGTAAGAATGGTTTAAGATGTTCAACAACACCGATTGGGCCCATACCAGGTCCACCACCACCATGAGGAATAGCAAAAGTTTTGTGTAAGTTTAGATGGCATACATCTGCACCAATAGTGGCAGGGTTAGTTAGTCCTACTTGAGCATTCATGTTTGCACCGTCCATGTATACTTGTCCGCCATATTGATGAATGATATCTGTTACTTCAATCACACTTTCTTCAAATACTCCATGTGTTGAAGGGTAGGTGATCATTAGCGCCGCTAAATTTTCGCTGTGTTCTTCTGCTTTATCACGAAGATCGTTTAGATCAATATTTCCATCTTCATCACATTTTGTAACAACTACTTTCATCCCTGCCATTACTGCAGAAGCAGGATTTGTTCCATGTGCAGAGGCCGGTATTATACAAATGTTTCTGTGATTATCTCCTCTGCTCATGTGATAGGCGCGAATAACCATTAAACCTGTATATTCTCCTTGTGCTCCAGAATTAGGCTGAAGGGACATACCATCAAAACCGGTAATTTCACAAAGTGCTTCTTCTAATTCGTGGAGCATTATTTGATAACCTCTTGCCTGATTAATAGGTACAAAAGGGTGAATATTCCCAAACTCACTCCAACTTAATGGAAAAAGTTCAGATGCTGCATTTAGTTTCATAGTACAAGAACCTAATGCAATCATCGAATGATTCAGTGCAAGATCTTTGTTTTCTAACCTCTTGATGTAGCGCATCATATCAGTTTCGCTATGGTAGGTATTGAATACTTCTTGTTGCATATAATCACTTTCTCTATACAAACCATCTGGTATGAAGCTGTCAGCCTCCAAATAATCGCCAGATAAAACAGTTTGTATAAGTCCTTCAGGGTCTGAATGATTACAGCTTTTAGCAAATACATTAAGAATATCGTTGATGTTTTGTACATTGTCTTTTTCATCTAACGAGATGGATACGTTTTTATCATCTATATAGTTGAAGTTTGTTTTCGCATCTTCAGCAAAGACCTTCAAAGTGTCAATATTAACTTCACCAATATTTATTTGTATTGTGTCAAAGTAATTTTTATTGATTTGGGTATAACCAAGTTGTGAAAGTCCTTCCGATAGTTTTGTGGCTAAAGCATGAATGTGCTTAGCTATTTTCTTTAATCTTTTTGGACCATGATACACTCCATACATCCCTGCCATAACAGCTAGCAATACTTGTGCAGTACATATGTTAGAGGTTGCTTTTTCGCGTTTGATATGCTGTTCTCTTGTTTGTAATGCCATTCGTAAAGCGCGCTTGCCTTGAGCATCTACCGTAACCCCCATAATTCGTCCAGGTATATTTCTTTTGTTTGTTTCCTTAGTAGCAAAATATGCTGCGTGTGGTCCTCCATATCCCATAGGTATTCCAAATCGCTGCGTAGTTCCTATTACTACATCAGCCCCCCATTCTCCAGGAGGAGTTAATAGTGTTAAGCTTAACAAATCGGCAGCAACAGCAACACCAGCTTCTACTTCTTTTGCTTGTTCAACAAGAGCTCTATAATCGTGTATTTCTCCGTATTTTGCAGGGTATTGTACTAAACACCCAAAAACCTTCTCTGTAAATTGGAAATCTTTATGATTGATAATTATTAACTCAATTCCTAAAGGTGTAGCACGAGATTTTAAGACATCTATCGTTTGTGGGAAACAGTCTTCAGCAACTAAAAATGTCATAGCTCCTGCTTTCTTTTTTGCTCTTGAACGAGCATTATATAAAAGAATCATTGCCTCTGCAGCTGCTGTTCCTTCATCTAACAAAGAGGCATTAGCTATTTCCATACCAGTTAAATCTGTTACCATTGTTTGGTAATTTAATAAAGCTTCTAATCTGCCTTGTGCAATCTCTGCTTGGTAAGGTGTATAGGCTGTATACCAACCTGGATTTTCTAAAATATTTCTCTGAATAACACCAGGTAAAACAGTGTTGTAATAACCCATGCCGATGTACGATCGATAGTTTTTATTTTTCTTACCTAAAGCTTTCATGTGATCTAAAAGTTCCGACTCATTCAAGGCCGGAGGCAAGTCCAAAGATTTGTTTAAACGGATATTTGTAGGAATGGTTTGATCAACCAATTCATCTAATGTCTTAACTCCAATTTTTTGAAGCATTTCTTCAATTTCTGAGGGGCGCGGACCAATGTGTCGTTCAGCGAACTGATTCATATGTAAATGTATTAGTGCTGCAAAGTTAAAAAATGCGCCTGTAAAAAAGGCTGCTTAATTTCTTATTTTTGATAGGTGTTTTGGTTAAAAAAAATAGCTGATTTTTTTCTATTTAGTAACATTTTTGTGGCTTTCTGTGTAGTAGCGCTTTGTATGAGTACTGAACTTTTATTGGGATACTATTCCTACAAAATCAGCTTGTTTGTCTTTTTTGCTACTTTATTTACTTATAATTTTCAGCGATTGGTGCGTATGAGTGTGCAAGGAAAACTTTCTTTTAGGCAGCATTGGTTAAAGGAAAATAAGTTTCTCTTATGGTTTGTCACTGCTTTGTCGGCTATAGCAACCGTTTATTACAGTTTGTCTATATCCTACAATAGTTTGCGTTTATTATTCCCGTTGGGAATTATTGCATTCATGTATCAATTACCATTATTGTTTTGGAAAGGTAGATGGTGGCGATTGCGTGAGATACCTGGTATCAAAATCTTTCTAATTGCATTGGCTTGGTCTTTTGTTTCCGTTGGTTTATTGGTTGAAGAACATCAAATTGGATGGACAATAGATGTATGGCTATTGTTTCTTCATCGTCTTTGTTTTATTTTTGCTATTACTATTCCTTTCGATATTCGTGATTTGAAATACGATAGTTTGCAACTAAAAACTATACCTGCAGTATATGGAGAGGAAAAAGCACGATATATTGCTTTTACTGCTTTAGGGATTTATGAGTTATTAGTTATAATACAATTTATTTTTGGAGAAATTATGGATGTTCAGGATCTAATTGCCTTATTGTGTACTTCTGCTGTAACAGCTTATTTACTGATTAAATCCACTTCAGATAAAGGAGAGTATCATTTTGCATTTTGGATAGAAGGTACCTCTGCATTAATGTATCTATTTTTGATGACTGTGCACTTTATCTTTTAATATCTTTGAGCACTATTTGAAAAATTATGCAGAATACCCTCGATTATGCTAGATTGATGGATAGCCAAGATTCCTTGGCATCTTATCGAGAACGATTTTACATTCCTACAGTAAATGGGAAAGATGCTTTTTACTTCACCGGAAATTCTTTGGGACTGCAGCCTAAAAGTATTAAAGATTATTTAAAACAAGAGCTAGACGACTGGGCACATTATGGGGTAGAAGGACATTTTCATGCAAAGAATCCTTGGGTAGATTATCACAAGATTTTAACGAAGCCATTTGCGCGTTTGGTAGGCGCCAAACCGTCAGAGGTTGTTGCCATGAATGGATTAACGGTTAACCTACATTTAATGTTGGTTTCTTTCTACAGGCCTGAAGGAAAACGCACTAAAATTATTTGTGAGGCAAAAGCATTTCCTTCCGATCAATATACTCTGGAAAGTCAAGTTAAGTTTCATGGTCTCAATCCAGAACACACAATTATTGAGGTGGCACCTAGAGATGGGGAGCACACCATTAGGGAAGAAGATATTCATGCTAAAATTGCTGAGGTTGGAGATGAGTTGGCTTTAGTTTTTTGGGGTGGAGTAAACTACTATACAGGTCAGGTGTTTGATATGGGTGCTATGGCCAAATCGGCACATGCTGTTGGTGCGCTTTGTGGTATTGATTTAGCACATGGTGTGGGTAATATATCCTTAAAATTACATGATTGGAAGGTGGATTTCGCTTGTTGGTGTTCCTATAAATACTTGAATTCTGGACCGGGTGGTATATCAGGTGTGTTTGTACATGAAAAGCATGCTGATAAACCAGAATTACCCCGTTTTGCAGGCTGGTGGGGATACGAAGAACAATCCCGTTTTTTGATGGCTCCTGTATTTAAGCCTATGAGCGGTGCGCAAGGTTGGCAGTTGAGTAATGCTCCTGTTTTTAGCATGGCTTGCTGTAAGGCAAGCATGGATATTTTTGATGAAGTAGGTATGGAAAATTTAGAGCAGAAAAGCCTTATTTTAACCAACTTCATGGAGTTTATTTTAAACGATATTTCTGAACGATACGATAATTGTAATTTCGAAATCATTACTCCAAAAGAAACAATTGCTAGAGGGTGTCAGTTATCTGTTTTAATGCATGGGCAAGGAAAAGAAATGTTCGATTTTTTGACGGCTGAAGGAGTAATAGCAGATTGGCGCGAGCCTAACGTAATCCGCATGGCGCCAGTCCCATTGTACAATACTTTTGAGGATGTATATCAATTAGGTCAAATCATTGAAAAATTATTGAAAAGATGAGCAAGAAAATTACCATTGTAGGAGCTGGCTTAGTAGGTTCTTTGGAAGCTATTTACTTGGCAAAAAGAGGGCATAATGTTTCTGTTTATGAGCGTAGATCAGATATTAGAAAAGCCGAATTGGTGGCAGGAAGGTCAATTAATTTAGCCCTCTCTACAAGAGGGTGGACTGCACTAAAAAAGGTTGGTATTGATGATGAGGTTAGAAAGATGGCAATTTCTATGCCTAAGCGAATTATGCACGCTCAAGATGGAACGTTGAGTGAGCAGCCATATGGGCAAGATGGTGAAGCAATTTATTCTGTTTCCAGAGGAGGGCTTAATGTATTATTAATGAACCTTGCTGAACGAGAGAAAAATATAGATCTATATTTCAATCATAAACTTATTAGTACCGACCTAAATAAGGCTCAAGCTGTTTTTGAAGATGAAAAAGCTAAAGAACAAATCGTAAATGCCGATGTTTTAATAGGTGCTGATGGAACTTATTCAACTGTTCGAAATCATATGATGCGGCAAGATCGATTTCAGTTTTCTCAATATTATATCGAGCACGGATACAAGGAGCTAACTATTCCAGCTAATCCTGATGGAAGTCATCAAATAGAAACTAACGCTCTACATATTTGGCCAAGAGGAAATTATATGTTAATTGCTTTGCCAAATATGGATGGCAGCTATACATGCACCTTGTTTTTCCCTTTTGAAGGAGAGTATTCGTTTGAAAGCTTGAAAACACATCAACAAGTAGAAGATTTTTTCAATGATGTATTTCCTGATATTGTTCCATTAATACCTAACCTAGTAGAAGATTATTTCAATAATCCAACATCTTCTCTTTCAATAATGCGTTGCTACCCTTGGACTGTTTCGGATAAAGTTTTATTAATTGGCGATTCGGCTCACGCGACTGTTCCATTTTACGGTCAAGGTATGAACGCTGGTTTTGAAGGGTGTTATGTTCTAGATAAGCTAATGGAAAAACATGGTGATGATTGGAAAGCATGTTTTGATGAATATTCAAAATACAGAAAGCCCGATGGTGATGGTGTTCAAGACTTATCGATGCATAATTTTGTTGTGATGCGAGATAAAACTGCCGATCCACAATTCCTATTACAGAAAAAAATTGAATTAAAGTTTTCAAAAAAATATCCAGAAAAATGGCTGCCACTTTATTCTATGGTAAGCTTTAGTAATATTCGATATTCAGATGCTTGGAAAATTGGTCAGCAACAAGAAGCACTTATGCAAAAGATAATGTCAATTCCAAATATTGAAGGTATTTGGGATAGCGAATCTGTAGAGCAAAAAATGTTAGCACTTATCGATTGAGAAAAATTTTAAGCGCATACGGACAGCTTGAGGAGCATGTCTTACTCATGATTAAAGCAGAGTTTTTTGTACAACTAATAGGCGCTGCCTTTTTTCTCATTCTCAATATCTTTTTAGCCAAAGAAGGTTTTTCCGATCCTGAAATTGCCAACTTTATTTCGTATCGATTTTTAGCAGTGATGATATTAGCTTTTCCCTTAGGTTTCTTCATTAAAGGAAAAGTACTCAAACCTTTCTTTATGGTGGGCAGTTTGGGTGTTCCAACCGTAGCTGTTCTGTTGGTGTTAGCTGTCAATCATCAGCACCATCATTATTTGCCTGTGCTATTCATTTTGTGGGGAGTGGTATTTACTTTTTTTCGGGTCAGTAGCTTACCTTATTTGATGCGCAATACAGTTTCAGAAAAACAATCACATGCTATTTCTTTAAACTATGCTACCCACAGTTTTGGAACAATAGCTAGCGGAATCATCATTTTTGCTTTATCCAAATTACCTGTCTTTAAGATGGATGAAGGAACGGCGTTAATTGTTATTTCTGTTGTAGGATATTGGGGAGTTCGTTATTTATTCAAGCTGAAAGTAGATAAAGTCGTTCCTGTTACCAAAGGTTTGCAATGGAAATCTTATGATTGGGGTTTATTACTGAAAGCTATAGTGCCGACATTGATAATTGCAATAGGGGCTGGATTAACAATACCATTTATCAACCTTTTTTTCTTTCATAACTTCCAGGTTGATTCTTCCGATTTTGCTTTGATTGGCGGAGTAGCCAGTTTGCTTGTGGCAGCTACCGCTTTATTGGTACCTAATGTGAAAAATAAGTTAGGTTTTAAGAAAGGAATAACGCTAACTCAGATTATTGCTGTTTTGGCTTTGGTGGCTTTGGCTACTACCGAATTTTTTACGAATCATTGGTGGGCACTTCCTATTGCTATTTTATGTTTCTGGATTAGAACACCCCTAATGAATATGGCTGCTCCTATGACTTCCGAATTAACCATGAATTATGTGGGAGAGAAAAACCAGGAAATACTTTCAGCAGTAGTGGCTGCTATTTGGAGTGGAAGTTGGTATTTCAGTTCGCAGATTTTTCGTTTTTTAACAGAGGCAGGATTTCCCTATGCATATATTTTTTACATTACTGCAGCACTTTATGCTTTTGGAGTGTTTATGTATTACTTGCTGATTTTGGACTATCAAAAAAAGACAACTAAAAGTCATCATTAGTTATAAAATCAAAATTTTATTGTTAATTACTTTTTTAATCATTTCAAAAAAGGATTATTCGCTTTTTCAAAACCAATATTGGTACTTGGTCCGTGTCCGCAAAAAACTTGAGTCTCTTCTGTTAAGGGTAATAAAACAGTTTTTATACTATTGATCAAGGTATCGTGATCGCCACCAGGAAGATCAGTTCTTCCAATACTCATTTGAAAAAGTACATCCCCGGCGATAACAAATTTCTGTTCAGGACTGTGCAATATGATGTGTCCTGGCGCATGTCCTGGTGTAAACAATATGTCTAAAGTACTATTCCCAAAATGAACTTTCTTACCTTCTTCCAAGAACGTACTTGGCTCTGGACTATCGTCATAATTGTCAAATCCGTAAGCAGTACAATAATCTTTTACCGAATGTAGTAAAGGTAAATCTAACTCATGGATTTCTAAGTTAAGTCCCCATGTGTTAGCTACAAATCTGTTACCCAATACATGATCAATGTGGCAATGCGTATTAATGAGCTTGACGGGTTTTAGTTCGTTTACTTCGACGAAAGTTTTTAAAATTTCTCGTTCTGCTTTTTCGTAGCAACCAGGGTCAATGATAATACATTCTTTAGTTTCATCAAAAAGTAGATATGTATTTTCCTGAAAAGGATTAAAAGTAAATGTTTGTATTTTGATCATGTCTACAAAGATATGTTTACTTTAGCTAATCAATTAATTATTATTATGAGTATTTCAACACTCTTTTTATTGATTTTGATTGGTGTGTCTGCTGGATTGCTAAGTGGAGTAGTAGGTGTTGGAGGTGGAATTATAATAATACCATTACTTATGTTATTCATTGGTTTGGATCAACATCAAGCGCAAGGGACAAGCTTAGCAGTAATGTTGCCACCTATTGGAATTTTAGCCGCAATAAACTATCATAAATCTGGATTTATAGATTGGAAATTTGCTATGATTATTGCTGCTGCTTTTATTGTAGGTGGCTATTTTGGTTCTCGTTGGGCAGTAACAGTAGATGCACGAATGCTGAAAAAAATATTTGGTGTAATTATGTTGATTGGTGGACTAAAACTAATTTTTAGATAATGGTGTTGAAGGAAAAAATACAGGCTTTGTCTGAAGAATATCATCAAGATGTTGTGTCTATTAGAAGACATTTGCATACAAATCCAGAACTATCTTTTCACGAATATGAGACTTCTAAATTTATTCAAAACAAGCTTGATGAATATGGTGTTTTTTTTCAATCAGGTATAGCAAATACTGGTGTTGTTGCTTTGATAGAAGGAAAAAACCCACAGAGTAAATGCATTGCTTTGCGTGCTGATATCGATGCTTTACCGATACAAGAATTAAATAATGTAGATTATTGTTCAGTCAATAATGGTGTTATGCATGCTTGTGGTCATGATGTACACACTGCTTCATTATTAGGTGTAGCTAGGGTGTTAAATCAACTTAAATCTGAATGGGAGGGGAGCATCAAGTTGATCTTTCAGCCAGCTGAAGAAAAATTTCCTGGCGGTGCTTCACAAATGATATCAGAAGGTGTACTAGAAAATCCTAAGGTAGATAAAATCATTGGACAGCACGTCTCTCCAGAGCTTCAGTCTGGTGTTATTGGAATGTGTTCGGGAATGTTTATGGCTTCAGCTGATGAAATTTACATCAAAGTGATTGGTCGTGGAGGTCACGCTGCTTTACCTGATCGTATTCTAAATCCTGTACTTATTTCAAGCAAAATTACATGTTTATTATACCAACATTTTGATGCGATAGAAGATGTTCCATCTGTATTTTGTATAGGTGCAGTTAATGGTGGTAGCGTAGGAAATATTGTTCCTGATTATGTGAAGTTACAAGGAACATTTCGAGCGATGAACGAAGAGTATCGATCGATATCTCATGAGAAAATTCGTGAAATTTGTCAAAATGTTGCTAATGAAATGGGCGGAAGCTGTGAAGTTGACATTAAGATCGGCTACCCATTTTTAAAAAATGATGAAAAACTAACTTCAGCTTGTTTTAAAAACGCACAAACATTTCTTAGTTCTAATGAGGTTATAGAGATTTCTAAGCGCATGACAGCAGAAGATTTTGCTTATTACACACATCATGTTCCAGCGTGTTTCTATCGATTGGGTGTGGGTTTTGCAGGTCAAGAGGATCGTCTACTACATAACGCTTATTTCGATGTGGATGAAAATTCTTTAAAATTAAGTGTAGGAATGATGGCTTGGTTGGCTGTGAATGCTTAGTTAGCTACTTCGGAAATAAATTTGATTCGGAACAAACGCAATTCTTCATCTGTGTATTCGTCTTCTTCAAATTCAGTTCTTGCTTCTTCAAAGGATCCTTCTTCAGATTCTTTAAAAAACTCTTCTAATTCCTTTTCTTGGTACTCATCTAAAATGTCTTGAATATAATAGTTGAGGTCTACTCGAGTTCCAGATTCCACAATAGTTTCTATTTCTGTCAAAAGTTCGTCTACTTTCATTCCTTTTGCAGAAGCAATGTCGTCAATAGGAAGTTTTCTGTCAATAGATTGGATGATATAAACCTTATTGCTGGATTTGTTGGCAACGGTTTTAACAACCATATCTAGTGGTCTTTCAATATCGTTTTCATCTACATATTGTTTAATACAGTCGATGAATTTTTGTCCAAACTTACGCGCTTTTCCTTGTCCAACACCATGAATTTGACTCAGATCTTCTATTGAAATAGGAAACTGATTAGCCATATCGGTTAGTGATGGTTCTGAGAAAATGATTGCAGGTGGTAGACCCTTTTCTTTGGCTACTTTTTTTCTTAAATCTTTTAAGATACCAAACAATACCATATCTGCAGCAGCTCCTTTTATGTTGTTGGCAGCATTTTTTGCATTAATAGCATCGTAATCATGGTCTTCAGTCAATAAAAACTCATGAGGATTGATCATGAATTTCCTTCCTTTATCACTGATTTTAATAATGCCATAGGTTTCAATCTCTTTCGTAATAAGTTTTTGCACCATAGCTTGTCGGATAACAGAATGCCAAAAATGCTTACTCTTCGCTGTTCCTTGTCCATACACTTCTAGGGATTCTGCTTTGTGTTGCTTGATGAGTGTGTTGCTTTCGCCAACGATAATTTTTACAATTTCTTTAGCTTTGAGACGCTCCCTAATAGCATCTACTGTTTTAAGAAGTTGTTGTACATAGCCTTTGCCTTCAAACTTTGGTTTGGGATGGCGACAGTTATCACACATTTCATTGCAGCCTTTCTCATCAAAAGATTCTCCAAAATAGTGTAGTATATATTTTCTTCGGCACATAGAAGTTTCTGCAAATGAGATTGTTTCCAAGATAAGTTGGCGGCCAACTTCTTGCTCAGCAACTGGTTTTCCCTGTAAAAATTTCTCTAGCTTTTCAATGTCTTTATAACTGTAAAATGTAACTAGGTTTCCTTCCGCACCATCTCTTCCTGCGCGTCCAGTTTCTTGATAATAGCTCTCTAAACTTTTTGGAATATCGTGGTGAATAACAAAGCGTATATCCGGTTTGTCTATACCCATTCCAAAGGCAATAGTAGCAACAATTACATCTACTTCCTCCATCAAGAAAGCATCTTGATGTTTAACGCGTGTTTTTGCTTCTAGTCCAGCATGGTAAGGAAGTGCACTGATGCCGTTTACCTGTAAGGTTTCGGCAATCTCTTCAACTTTTTTACGGCTAAGACAATAAACGATACCCGATTTACCAGTGTTTTGTTTGATATATTTAATGATTTCTTTTTCTACATCAATCTTTGGACGGATATCATAATATAGATTATCCCTATTAAAAGAATCTAGGAAAACTTTACAATCATC
>CEUV01138672.1_pt1 | contig 33593 bp, 22 predicted proteins | sample 356401 | NCBI WGS metagenome assembly CEUV01 (sample SAMEA2622710, study PRJEB7988) | marine metagenome | isolation source: saline water (ENVO:00002010), including
TCAACGGCCTCGACCTGAACGATGCTGAACTGCATGATGTTGATCAGGGCGTTGACCTGAGAGGAAGCGGTGTTGGGTGGTGGCAGGTTGTTCAGTTCCTGAACCTGAGCCGAAACGGTCAGTTGACGAGACTGCATCTGCATGTAGGGGTTGGCCCGAACGACGACTTGGAAGTCGACCTCTTGTCCGGCGCCGACGTACATATCACCGGGAGCAGCGGTGGCGAGGCCGTCGCTGGTGACTTGGATGGCGACCTTTTCGACGTAGGCCGTCGGGTTGGACACCGTACAGGTGGTGTAACCGGTGAGGGTTGCACCTGGCTTCACCTCAACCTGAATTTGCCCGGGTGCGCAGGTCATGGAAACCGCAGCACCGGAGACTTGTGCGGAGGCAGGAACAGCCACCATCATGAGAGAACAGAAGTAGATTCCCAGCAAGGCCACGACTCGATTCAATGCCGACATTGTCTCACCTATCGTTCTTCCCAACCCCCCCCACCTCATAACCATTATGGGTCCGTTGTGCGAAACGAAGGCAACCTTGCGAGCCTGCCGTGTGTGGGCCCGAAGGGAGTTGAACCCCTGACCTCCCGGTTATGAGCCGGGCGCTCTAACCAACTAAGCTACGGGCCCTTAAGGCGGGGTCAAAACCACGCATGATGAACCTTCTCATGGTCAGTCAAACTGTGCAAGGGACGATTGAGAGGGTTTGATCCACTCCCTGACGTTGCGCTCCAATTCATCCCGAATAGGCTCAGGGACAAAAATCAGGCACCGTTCGTTGGGTTGAGCAAGCGAGCGAATCAGTGCAGAATGTTCCGAAGCGTCTCGGCCGTCCTCAAGCAAGATGCCACCGTTGTAGGGCAGGTAGCCTCGCTTCCGAATGGTGGCCTGAATCAGATCCATCTCACCGTCAAAGCCTGCAGCCACGAGTTCCTCAGCGATGCGCGGCATGACAATTTCACACATTTCAACGGTTAACGGGTCGATTCGCAAGGATTTGTGGAACCCCTTCCGAGAAAGCAAGCGGTTGGCGTATCCCGAGAGCCGTGGGTCGGGGTGTTGGGCCCAGCCGGGCAGCGCCACTTTGATGTGGGCGTCGTTCAAAAGCACATATTCGGTTGGAGAGAGGGATTCGTTAAGCAACATGTGATTCAATTCGGAGGAGAGCGGGAGTTCTCCGGTGGTTGCCAGCTCTCGTGCTCGCTCGAGCATGTTCACGAGGTAGGCTTGCGTGAGCATGTTCACTTTGTGGAAGTAGACCTGCTGGTACATGTGGTAGCGGGTGACAAGGTAGGCTTCGATGGCCGGCAGGCCCCATCGCTTGACAAACATGCGGCCGTCGTCGCCAACACGAAGGGCACGAATCACACGGGCGCTGTCGAAGCCACCGATTTGTGCACCGGTGTTGGCCTGGTCACGGATCATGTAGTCCATGCGGTCCACATCGAGTTGGCTGCTCACGATTTCCTTCATGAAGCGAGGGATGGGTTGGCCGTTGTGTTCGTCTTCACCGTCCATCAGCGCAAAAAGACGTCCCAGTCGCTCCTCGCCAAGAACCTCACGAACCGCTTTCCCGATGGCCGTGTCCTTGGACTCAAGGATGTCGCGGCCCCAGGCCTCGTGTGAGCGGAAGGTAGCGTACACCCGAGGCGTCTCAAGAAGATGCGAGTAAGGAGGGTGGCCGATGTCATGGAGCAACGCAGCAAGTTGCACCAATTCCTCGTCGTCTTTTGAGAGCAAGCCTGGATGGACTTCGTTGAGATGGGTAGCCAACTCACCGGCCAAATGGTAGGCGCCCAGCGAGTGAGCGAAACGGTTGTGCGTGGCCGCCGGGAACACATACTCGCAGGTCGAGAGTTGCTGGATGGCCCGCAGCCGTTGAAATTCGGGCGTGTCAATGATGCTGGCATGGGCCGCAGGCACCAAAATGTCACGATGAATTTCATCGCGAATCACGCGGTCTCTGATGTTCATGATGACCTTCGGTCTTCTCTTTTCTTTATAGCCCTTCTCGGAACGAGACGGAGCGACCCGTGAGAGAAGGGCTAAGCGTGGTCATTGACAGGCGCCAGCATGGCCGATGCGGTGAAGGGACTGATGGACCGAATCACCAACGACGACCCGGAAACTCGCGGGCAGCAATTGTGGGTCATGTTTGCCTTGGCGATGTTCCTCGTGGCCACCCTCAACTGGTACGCCTATGTGCGTGAACCCGAGGTTATCGAAGTTCGCCAACTCCTCGAATACAAAAACGAGGTCGTCAAGGTCGAAGGCACGTTGATCTCATGGGTCGAGGACCCCTACGGCTCGGGCGATGACCGGGTGGACGCCATCATCGACGATGGAACCGGCGTGGTCGAATCACGATGGTATCGACCGGGGAACATGCCGCCCATCGGCACCACCGTGACGGTCATGGGCGACGTCATCGAATACGACGGGAGGGTCTGGATTCAATCCCTTGGCGCAGGCGCCATGGAATGGACGACCAGCGACCTCCCTGAAGTGGAAAAGTTGGCCATCGCAGATGTTGCTCAAGACCCGTTCGCCTACGAAGGCGAAGTCATCCAATTGACCGGATTCATTGGCGAGTCCATCGCGCCCGATGCGACCTTCACTTCAGCCTACTTGGGCGACCACCCCAGCTACGGGAACTCAGAACACCAAATGCATCTCATCATCCGCTCGGCCATCGGCCAGTGGGTAGAAGCCACCTCAAAGGTGGAAGTTCAAGGGATTTTGACCTACCAGCAGCGCGACCTTCGTTGGAGCCTTCAGGTCCAGGGCCCTGAGATTCTCGTCGACCGAAACCATGTGGTCAATGTCCCGCAGTTGGACTGGAATGCTCAGGCAACGTGGTCGTACCAATCCGGACAAACCGTCACCATGACCGGCGTGCTGACCACCTCGGAGACGGATTGGAGGCTGTATGGCCCCAGCGGCACCTCCATCTGCGTCCTCCCTACCGACGAGGACCGAGCAAGCGACGAGTCCAGCTCCATGCACAACACCCTGCAAACCGTGGAGGGCAGATTGCTGTGGTCCGAGACCGAAGCCGGCTGGTGCATCGATGCCAACAACGGCGCTTCACCTACGCTGGTGAACCCGGAAACACCGATCAGCCTGATGGCCATGCTCTCCGCTGACCCCATCGGCATGGTGGCGGATCCAGATGCCACCTACACCCTCTCGGCCTACGTCAAGTATGCTGTTGAACCCGGCGTGGAAAACGAGGAGGCGTACTTCGTTGATGCTGCGTCGTACACCCCAGGTTGGACCACCGTGGCCGTCAACGTGCCCGGTCCACGAACAGCCTGGCTTGAAACCGGACAGAACATCATCGCCAACGTGTCCGTCGGTTGGGATGACGAGGACATGCGCATTCGACTGACCGTCCACGACTACACCCTCGGCACCGTTCCCTCAGCCCGTACGCTGCTGTGGGACGACGGTGCCACCCAGTGGAGTTACGCTCGTGAGCAGAATGTCCTCCTCAACGGCAAGGCAACCGAAATCGAAGGCCAGTGGCACCTCGTCCGAGATGGTTCGAACGATTCCATCGTGCTCAACCTCCTACCGCAAGCCATCGGTGTTGACCAGTATCACCTCGATCAGTCCATGACATGGGCGGGACGGCTGCGCCAGGTGCAAAGCGATGATGGCATGAGCCTCGTCTACACGCTCGACCAAGCCGATGTGCTTGACAGCGACGGGGATGGACTCGGAGATACGTTGGAGGACACCATTGGCACTTCACCGACATCGGAAGACTCTGACGACGACGGTGTTGGTGACCGAGAGGCGTACGAAAACGGACAATCGTGAGGTGGGCGTATGCTGGAAGGGTACTTTTTGGACTTGGCGTGGCTTTTGGGCGCCTTGTTCTTCGGCGTCATGCTGGGTTCCCTGACCGGGTTGATTCCTGGTTTTCACGTCAACAACGTGGCTCTCATCCTTCTCGCGCTCAGTCCTGCCCTGTTGGATTTGGGCATTCCGCTGGCATCGGTGGCCGCCATCATCGTCGCCACGGGAACCGTCCACACCTTCCTGAATTACATCCCATCAGCACTCATCGGAGCGCCGGACGGTGACACAGCGCTCTCACTTCTTCCGGGCCACCGCATGCTGCTTTCGGGCAACGCAGCCCGGGGCGTAGCGTGGTCAGCACGAGGGTCGCAACTCGGCCTGTTCCTCTCCCTCCCTCTCATCGTCCTCGCTCGAATCGCCTTTGGGCCTGAACTGGGCTGGTACGAAAAGCTGCGTTCGGTCCTTCCGTTTGTGCTCCTGACCATCTCCTTTTTGCTCTTGGCCACCGAAACGACGCGCCTCGACTGGCCAAGCTGGTTGCAGCGGATGACCCGAGGAAAACTCGGGCGAGATTCTCGGTTTGCTGGTTTCCTGGCAGCCACGGCGTTCTTCCTTCTCGCAGGCATGTACGGTTGGGGTGTGTTCACGCTGCCCGCTCGCTCACCGGTTGGCATGCCCGATGCCAGTCTGTTGCTTCCGAGCCTCGCTGGCTTGTTCGGTATTGCCAACTTGCTCGATATTTACGCCACAACTTCCCACCTTCCGCCGCAACGAGAAAATTGGGCCCTGCCACCTGTCCGCCCGCTCGTGGTGCCGTGTTTCTGGTCGAGCGTTGCCGGGGCCTCAATGGGCGTCCTGCCCGGTATGACGGCCTCACAAGCCACGGTCTTGGTGATGGGTGGTCGGAACCTCGCAGCCAAGGCCCAAGGAAAGCAAGGCTATGGTATGGATTGGGAGACACGTCGTCTCACAGAACTCAGCGACGATGAATTGCTGGAAATCGCCAAGGCAGAAGCTGATGAAGGCGTCGAAGGCCCACAAACAAAGCAAGATTTGGAAGTGATTGCTTTGCTTTCGGCGACCAATACAGCGGTCACCGTCATGGTTCTCGGCTTCCTCTACATCATCAGCCGGTCTCGGTCCGGTGCCACCTTGGCGCTGAAGATGATGTATCCCATTGAAACATGGTCGTCGCTTGAGCCAACCTCCGATTTCATTCGCCTCTTGGCCGTCACCCTCGCAGCAGGACTGCTCGCCATGCCCATGATGCGCTACGTCGGCATGGGCATGCTTCGACTGCACGCCGCCATCCCGCTCCAACAAATGGTGATGGGGGTCATTCTGTTTGTCGTGGCGTTGGTGTGGCTCTCCACCGGCTTTGTAGGAATTGGTGTGCTCATCGTTGGCACCATCATCGGCTTGCTGCCCCCACGAATCGGTATTCGGCGCTCACACGGCATGGGCATTATTCTGGTGCCCATCATGATCTACACCTTTGCCCAGAAATTCGACAGTTTCGGCTTTATTTGACCAACGGACGTGACCACGATGAAGAACACATTGACCGCCAGCAGCCTAATTCTCCTCTTCCTGCTTTCCTTGACCTCACCCATGGCAACCACCCTCGCCGATGTCTCTAGCCCAACCCATGCTGGGCGCTCCACGGCGTGTTCTGGGTATGTTTGCCTCAACGAAGTCATCCCCAACCCCAACGGGTTCGACGACGCCAACTATCCCGGAGGGGAGTGGTTTGAGCTCTACAACAGCGGCACGTTGGCCGTTGATTTGACCGGATGGAAGGTCACCACCAGCGCTTCGAAGACCCTCAATTTCAACGCCAACACCATTGTTGGTTATCAGGCAGGAAACAGTTCGACCTGGACAATTTCACCCGGCGATTACATGGTGATTGCTCGAAACGGCGATTCCAACTTCTACATGACCAATTCAGGCATGTCGATGACCTTGGTGGACAACAACAACAACAATCTCCATCAGGCTACATGGGGAACGGTCATCTCCGGAAAGAGCTACGAGCAAGACCCCAGCAGCGCCACGGCCAACTGGATCGCCACCAACAACCCCACGCCCGGCGAGGTCAACACGGCCACGGGAAGCAACACCCTGATTCCGGGCGACCTCATCATGACCGAGGTCATGGCCAACCCGTGGCCTTCGTTTGACAACGCCACCTGGCCCGGCGGTGAATGGGTTGAAATTTTGAACACGGGAACCGCAGACATCGACTTGACGGGGTATTCAATTGAGGACGCTGCTGGGAACGCCCTGCCGTTCAACAGCAGTCACTTGGTCAACGCTTCGCAGAGCATGCTCATCTCACCGGGCGAGCACCGCATCGTGGCCGTGAACGGCACGAGCAGCTACGGTGTGCTCAACAACGGTGTGGAATCCCTCACGCTGAAATGGCCCAACGGGAGCCGTTCACAGGAGATCTCCTACTCTTCAACCATTCAGGGCTTCTCGCTCATGGAATCCACCACCACCAACGCACCGTGGACCTATGCGCCCTACCCCACGCCCGAAGGCATGAACCCCCTTCCGCTGGAACTCATGCCTCGGCAGGTTGGCGACGTGCAGATGACCGAAGTGTTGTCCAACGCTACCAACGACGGGGCCTCGTTCCCCGACGGCGAATGGATTGAACTCCACAACACGGGCCAGGGCTCGATTGACCTCATGGGTTGGAGCATCATGGACGGCATGGGCAACTTGACCTTCCTGGACCCGGGCACCTTGGTGTTTAATTCCACCCAAGGTTCCACCGTGATTGACCCCGACGGTCGTCGACTCGTCCAGTTCACCTCCTACACAGAATTGTGGGACAACCACAACCACCTCTTCCTGCGAGACATGACCGAGCAGATTGTCGATACGGCACACTACACCACCGACTACGGCGAAGACATGGCGCTGGTCCGTGGAAGCAACGCAGCCGATGCGTGGACGCCCGCCCCGTGGAAAACACCAGGCCAACCCGAGCCGGGCTCCACGCCATCATCAACCACCATTTTGTTTTCAGAAATCCTACCGGACGCCGTGGGTTCCGACAGTCAATCGTGGCCCAACGGGGAATGGATTGAACTCTACAACTACGGTTCCATGGACGTCGATGTCGCCGGATGGAAACTCCAAGCTCCCTCTCGAACCCTGACGCTGCACGAGCACAACATGCCCCTGCAGGACACGACGGTGGTGAAAGCAGGTGAGGCTGTGCTCATCGCGCTCAACGGAACCAGCAGTTTCTATCTCAAGCACACCGCTCCCGATTCCATCGGTCTGGTCGACGCTGCGGGATCATCGGTGGACACCATCGCATGGGCCGAGACCATTGAGGGTGAATCCCTCTTGGCCCCCAACAGCACACACGCCGGTGTCGGGCCAAACGCCAGCAACGCCACGGGCAATTGGATTCAGTCGGCATGGGCCACACCCGGTGAAGTCAACCCCGAATGGGCAGCGTACAGCGGTTCAACCTCACTTGCCATCACCGAAGTCCTCCCGTACTGCAACGACGATTCCATTGAGCCCACCGAGGATTGGGTTGAGGTCCACAACACGGGGTCAAGCTCACTGAACATCAGCCGATGGTCGGTCCTCAACGCCGATGGCGACCGGCGCTTCATGAGGATGGACAGCCTCTGGGCCGCCGCCAACACCACCGCCAAAGAGGTGCTCAACCCCGACGAGCGTGCGGTCTTTTTGATGGATGAATACATCTTAACCGGGCTTGGCGACGCCTTCCAACTCCTCCACCCTGATGGGGATTCGGTTGCAGGCGCATCATGGACGGCCATCACCGACTGCCAGACGCTCATGCCGGGAGAAACCATGAGCAGCGACTGGGTCCACACCCTGTGGCCAACCCCCGGTGAAGCGGAACCGAACCCTTCCGACTTTGCCACCAAAGATGACCTTCGGTTCACACGATTCATGCCTTCTGCATCAACCGACATTTCATCGGACATGGAATTCATCGAACTTGCCAACCAAGGCGATGAATTGGCGGTGCTCAACGGTTGGACCTTCCGAACCACCACGGGCAGTTCCAGTTACAACGCCACCATCACCTCGTTGATGATCCAACCCGGTGAAACCGTGGTGTTGGCCAACGATGCTGATGCACTCGGCGTCTACGAGGACGGTACCGTGGTTGACCTCGGCGGTGTTTTGGACCGCACGTTCTACTTCCCGAATTCCGGTGCTGCCCTGCAACTTCTGGACAGCGCAGGCCAGCAGGCCGACACGTTGGTGTACGGCAACGGCCCGGTGGAGATTGCTGGTTGGACCGGCATTGCGCTGGCCGAACCGATCGCCAACCTCGACAACCTGATCTACCTGCGTGGTAGCGGTTGCGGCGACACACCCGACACCAACACGGTGGCTGACTGGCACGAACAGTGGAGCCGACTGGGTGGCAGCACCTTCTGCTTCGACACAAACGTGGTTGAGAGCGGCACCATCACACCGCTCATCGCGCCCGAACACGGTTTGGCAGACCTTCTTGCTTGGATTGACAGCGCCACGGACTCGTTGCACGTTCACATGTACCTGCTCCATGAGGTCCACCTCGTGGAAGCCATGATCGATGCGCAGAACCGAGGCGTTAACGTCACCGTGGTCCTTGACTACGGCGACAGCTGGTGGAATGAATACGACCTTGACACCCAGCGTGGCATGGCCACGACACTGTTGGCCGCCGGCGTCGATGTGCACTGGTTCGGCGACACGGGCGAAAACCCCTACGCCTACATTCACAGCAAGGTCGCTGTCAAGGACGGCGAGAGTGTGTGGATTGGTTCAGGCAACTGGAAATCCTCCTCTCACCCAGCCCCGGGCGATGCTGGAAACCGAGACTGGGGGGTGCTCGTCGACAGTGCATCAGTGGCCAATGTGGTGCTCAATCATCTGGCGTTTGATGAGAACGCCGCCCGAGAGCACATCACGCCAGTCAAGGCCAGCGACGCGCCAACCGGTTGGACCATGCCGACGTCCTCCGCCATCATCGGGGAAACTGCAGCCGGCATCACCGGCGCATTCGAAGCCAACCTTCTGGTGTGCCCTGACAATTGCATCGATGAGCTCGTCAGCGCTCTCGACGGGGCGGACGAGGAACTCTTGCTTTCCCTGCAATACCTGGACATGGATTGGTCGTGGGGCTGGGGCGACAACCCGTTGCTTGAAGCGCTCGAGAGTGCCGCAGAGCGTGGCGTACGGTTGCGGTTGATCCTCAACGGCGCCTACCTCGACGAGGACATTCAAAGCGTGGTTGACCGCTTCAACGAAGAGTGGAACTTCACCAAGGGCTACGACACGTCAGCCATCGTCATGAGCAGCGACGACCAGGTCACGAAACTCCACAACAAGGGCGTCATCATCGACGGCGAGCACGTCCTTGTCTCCTCGATCAACTGGGGCGACTCAGCATTGGTTCGGAACCGTGAGATGGGGCTGATGCTGTCAAGTGAAGCCGTCGCCCAAGTCTACGTCGACTCGTGGTACGAGGACTGGAACCGTCTCGACAACACCACGGACACGGATCAAGATCGGCTGCTGGATCGTTGGGAGGTCGAGCACGGCTTGACCCGAACACAACGCAGCGTTGCAGGTGAAAGCACCATGGATGAATCCATGCTCGATGCAGATGACGACGGGTTGACCAACTTCGCCGAGCAACTCCACGGTGGCGACCCCAACAAAGCCGACACCGACGGCGATTGCATCACCGACGACTTGGAAGTGGCGTGGGCTCAAGCCACGGCACTCAACGACAGTCTGGACGATGTATCTCCTACCGATGCGCTCCTGCTTTTGGACGCTGACGGCGACGGCCAAGACGATCATGAAGTCCTGGGTTGTGACCTTGCAGGTGTCGACATTGAACCCGTTGAGGAAAACAACACAACGGACAACCCCGACGCCGACAACGACGGTGTTCTCGACACCGAGGACGAATGTCCGGGTACACCAGCAGGCGTGGCGACCGATGCCAAGGGCTGCTCATCTCAACAACGCACCGAATTGGTGGAGGACAGCACGGACAACACGGCCGGGGACTCAGCACAGTCGTTCTTCCTGACGTTGATGGTGCTCGCCCTGCTGCTGTCGGTCGGTGCCTACGTCGTGCTTCGCAACATGCGGGCAGAATCCGAGGAGGTCAAGGACGCCATCAGCGAAGCCGCCTTTGCCGACATTGCGCCAACCTCCGTCTCCAACGATGGATGGCAGCAACCGGTGTTGAACGCCAGCCCTTCGGGCATCACGCCTGACATGCTGGCGCAGGTTCCGGGATGGACCGCCGAAGTGATTGAACAGTACATGGCGCAGGGTTGGACCTTTGACCAGCTGGTGACCTACTATCAAGAACAAGTTGCTCAACATACACAAGAAGAGCAACATTGAAACGGGACCTTGCCAAGACAACAGCGATAGCCATGGAGATTCGCAGCAGCAATCCTGTCCTCAGCAACAAGTTCTGGAGCAACCTCACCGGGACCGACCGAATGACGGTTGAAGGTTCAATGAAGAAAATCGGCTACCTGCTCACGCTGACGGTTGTTTCAGCCTTGGTTTCAGCCGTGCTGTGCATGAACGCCCTGAACAACGGCACCGGCGGCTTGTTCATCGGCGGGTTCATGACCCTCGGCTTCCTTGGTGGCCTTGTGCTCGCTCTCATCGTGTTCTTGGTTCGCCCCAACAACCCGGTGGCCTTGATGAGCCTCTACGCCATTCTCGAAGGCATGGCGATCGGTGCCATGTCCTTGGCGATGGAACTCACGGCCTACAAGGGGATTGCACTGCAAGCCGTCTTCGGTACCATGGCCATTACGGCCACCATGTACGTGATGTACGCTTCTCGCATCATCCGACCCACCCCCGCCTTCAACAAGATCGTCTTTGGCTTGATGACGAGCATCATGTTCCTCTACCTCACGTCCTTCGTTCTCCAACTGTTCACCCCCTACGACGTCCCCTTCCTCCACAGTTCTGGACCCATCGGCATCGGTGTGACGGCCTTCATCCTCGTCGTGGCTGCCCTGACCCTCATCAGCGACTTTGGCTTCATCGAATCCGGCAGCCGCTACGGTGCTCCCAAGAACATGGAATGGTACGCTGCGTTTGGCATCCTGATTTCCGTGGTGTGGATTTACATTGAAACCATCAGGCTGCTTTGGAAACTCAACGCCTACCGGGAATGAGCGGCATGACACGGAGCATCCCCTCCATCGACTTTCGTTTGGCCACCTCCGACGTGGAGGAAGAGCGACAACAGTTTGTCCGAGAAGTGGGTGATGCCCTGAAGGACATCGGGTTCTTTGCCCTGACGAACCACGGCATTCCTCGCTCACTCGTTGACGACACCTACGCTCAATGCGACGCCTTCTTTGACTTGGATGAAGCGACCAAACGGCTCTATCTGCAACCCGACATCGGCCACCAACGAGGCTACACCGCCTTCGGCGTGGAGCACGCCAAGGACAACCCTGCACCAGACCTGAAGGAGTTCTGGCAGACGGGCCGGGCCTATCCGAGTGGTGGCCCGAGGCCAACCTACCCACAAAACGTGTGGCCCACGCAACACGTGGAAGGATTCCAAGCCATCACCGAAGACCTGTTCTCGGGCATGGAATCGCTTGCGCAACACCTTCTTGCCGCTTGCTCGGAGTACCTCGGTAAACCTCGTGAATGGTTGCCTGAAATGTCGAACGAAGGCAACACCATCATGCGAATGATCCACTACCCGCCACTGGACGAATCAATGCCGGTGGGAGCGGTCAGGTCGGCGGCTCATGAGGACATCAATTTCATCACGCTCTTGGTAACGGCAACCGCTGACGGCTTGGAAGTTATGGACCATGACGGTTCGTGGATTCAGGTCAAGGGTGACCAAGATGCCATCATCGTTGATTCGGGCGACATGTTACAAAACCTCACGAACGGTCTGTTCAAGTCCACCACCCATCGGGTCGTGAACCCCAAGGATGCCAACACCCGTCGCTACTCCATGCCCATGTTCGTACATCCACGCAACGAAATCGACCTGACCCCGCATCCCGATTTTGTCGCCATGACCGGTGGAACGCCACAGTACGATTCCATCAATGCGGGTGATTACCTCCACCAGCGATTGGTGGAAATCGGCCTCATCTGAGGGAGCACCATGCGCTTTCAACACCTTGTTGATGCTGTGAAAGCCGGTGAGGCTCAACCGGCAGGAGACCTGGCGCAATTTGTGGAGGGTGTAGCCGATGGTTCCGTCTCGATTGAGGATGCGACGTCCTGGCTCAAAGCCGTCCATCAACACGGCATGAGAACCGAAGACACCGTGGTCTTGACCAAATCAATGATTGCCTCCGGCGCCAGCCTCTCTTGGGGCGAAGGCCCGCCTGTGGTGGACAAGCACAGCACCGGCGGTGTAGGCGACAAAATGTCCCTCGTGCTTGCCCCGGCGTTGGCTGCAGCGGGTTGCCGAGTCCCCATGTTGGCCGGACGAGGACTGGGCCACACGGGAGGGACCATCGACAAGTTGGAAGCCATTCCTGGATTCAACTGTGCACTTTCACCCGAAGCCATGGTCGAAGCCGTCAATGCGGTCGGATGTTGCATCGCCGTCCAAAACGACGCCATTGCCCCTGCGGACGGTGTATTGTACGCCATTCGAGACGTCACACACACGATTGATAGTGTGCCACTCATCACGGCGTCCATCATCTCAAAGAAAGCTGCAGAAGGGCTCTCTGCCTTGGTGTTGGACGTCAAGACCGGATCGGCTGCCTTCATGCAAACCGTCGACCAAGCCAGGGAACTGGCTGCCTCCATGGTGCGCACCGCCGAAGGACTCGGCATCAACACCGTGGCCCAACTCACGGCCATGGACCAGCCCATCGGCACCCACATCGGCAACGCGCTCGAAGTGGTGGGAAGCATTCGTGTCTTGCAGGGCGGAGGATCACCGGACACCCGGGAACTCGTCGTTCTTCAGGGGGCAGCCCTTCTGTGCATGACTGGTGTGTGCGAAAACGAAGCGGAAGCACGCTCAAAGATGGAAGCCGTGCTCACCAACGGTGCAGCCCTCGAACGCTTCAGGGCCATGTGTGTTCAACAGGGCGTTGAACCAGCGACGTCGAAGGCCCTGGTTAACCATCCTGAACGGGTGCTGGGCATGGCCGAGTTCCAGACCTGCATCCTTGCAGAGGAAGACGGGTACGTGGAAGGATACGACGCCATGCAACTGGCGCAACTTGCTCGTCAGCACGGTGCAGGTCGTTTTGCCCTCGAGGATGTCATTGACCCCCTGGTGGGGGCTGTCATTGCCGCACCCGTGGGTGAAGCCATCAAACGAAACGACCCGCTGCTGACCTTTCACCATACACGACCGCTGGAGGAAAACGACCTCAGGGTGCTCAAATCGATGGTCAGCGTTTCCCCAGAGGCCCCTGTCTCCAACCGGCGTTTGATTGAGGTGGTTGATTCCACCTCAACGAAGGCGTGATAAAGGGGATGCTTGTCGCCCACTTTGCCGATTTAGCTTAGCTGGTGGAGCGTGGGACTGTTAATCCCAAGGTCGTGGGTTCGAGCCCCACAATCGGCGCCAAAACCCTCACAGCACCCCGTTTTCAACGATTTACCGCCTTGGGTTCGAGGTCTCCGTGAACCCACGCCCGTCTTGGCTCAGTCGCGCGCAGCGACCTCAAGCGTACGAGACGGGGCTTCTTCCGAGGGATACACGCCCCAGTAGGCTTCTCGGGCCTCTTGATTGACCTGCATGCACAATTCCACATCACCCGGGCGGTCGGGCATGGATTGCGATCCGTTGAGGTGTTCGATCATCGGTTGAATGTTGGACATGTTCACCACACCCCATCCGACTTGGGTGCAAGGTGCGACCGGGGAAATGGGCATGGTTCCTGCGCTTGGGTCCCATGTTGAGAACGAAGGGTACCACGCCGACAGGTTGAGCGCATTTCGAACCACGGCGTTGGTAATGCCGGCATCCAGGCCAGCGTTGGTGCTACCCTCCGGCCAAACACCGCTCACGAGCATGCCACCACGCTCCTCCGTTGATGCTCCTGAACCCATGTCGCCCACTTCCGTTCGAAGGTGTTCGAGCACGAACGAGAGGATACCGGCCGTTCGAGGCGTGGCAAAGGACGTCCCAGAAGTCTCATGGTAGCCATCGACGTCGTCGTGATTGGGAAGGACCTGCGTCCAATCGGCGGCGATGTCGGGATAGGAGCCGCTCATCGTTTCCTTCTGATCGTCGCCTTCCTCAGCGTAGCCTGCGATACCGATGGACCATGGTGGCCCTGCCGTGGCGTCTTGAACCGCAGGTGAGGGCGTGTTATCGGCCGCACCGGTGTGGATCTTGTTGTTGACCACTACGGTTTGATACGTCCCCGTTTCAATACCGGGAACCGGCAATGACCCAATCGCGCCAAACGACGTGGTGACAATGTCGACGAGGGGCTGGTTGCCGGCGGCCAACACCGCTTCGGTCGAGAAGCCCTCGACAAAGAAAATCACTGCGTCAGGGTTGGCATCAAGGACGGCACCGGTCACTGCCGTGCCGTGCCCGTCAGAGGGGTCGTCAAGAATGTGGATGTCGGTACCACCGTCAGGTGAGGTTCCAAGGATCTTGGTGCCTTTGAAGTAAACGATGTCGGATGTTGTGATGGTGTCCCAGCAGGCCTCCTTGTCCGCTTCATAGCGCTCTTGCCACGTCCCCTCAAACGTGGGCTCGCAGGTTTTGGTCACACCCAGTCCGTCCAGCAACCAATCCGGGTACACCTCTTCGGTGCGGAAATGGTCGTGGTAGACGTTGATGCCCGTGTCGATGGGGGCCACAACGGAATACGGCCGCCAGTCTGACGATGGAGGCTGACCGCTGCTCACGGGGTTCGTGGTGCTGTCATCTTCGCCAAGGAGGAGGCCGACACCCAACACCAAGCCGATCAGGAGCGCGATCATGAGGATGGCTGCCCCAACGCGCCGCTTCCGCAACAAAGCGATGTCGTCAGCCACGAGCATGCCCGCTGCGACCACTTCCACAGCGTCAACAACCGACATGTGATTTCCTCCTCGGCCTTCTTGAAGAAGGTATGCCCGAACGAGCCCTCACTCCCATTCGATGGTACCGGGGGGCTTGTGTGTGATGTCGTATACCACTCGGTTCACGGCGCCCTTGACGGTGTTGGTGATGCGTGTGCTGATTTTCTGGAGAATCTTGTGAGGGATTTCAGAATAGCGGGCCGACATGCCGTCCATGCTTTGAACAGCACGGACGACGATGGTTTCACCGTACGCACGCACGTCGCCGTGGACACCAACACTGCGGACGGGGAGGAGGGCAGCAAAATACTGCCAGGGGATTTCCATCTCGCCTCGCTCGGCTGCGGCCTCAAATTCTTCCTCAACGATGGCGCAGGCTTCACGAACGACAGCCACGCGCTCAGGCGTTAATTCACCAAGGGTACGGACGGCAAGACCGGGGCCAGGGAACGGTTGCCGTTCTGCGACGTTGATGTCGAGGGTACGGGCCAACTCTCGAACTTCATCCTTGTAGAGTTCACGGAGCGGTTCGACCACTTCAAGGGTCATGTCTTCGGGAAGACCTCCCACGTTATGATGAGATTTGATGGTGTCTCGCACGCCGCCACCCGACTCAATCCAATCGGGAGCGATGGTGCCCTGGACGAGGTACTTCGCACCGCACTTCTTCTGTTCGTCTTCAAAGATGCGGATGAAGAGTTCACCGATGACCTTGCGTTTCTGCTCTGGCTCGGTCACGCCCTTGAGGGCCTCAAAGTATCGGTCAGCCGCCTTGACGGTGATGAGGTTGATACCCTGAGCTTCGAGCAGCGCTTCGATCTGTTCGGTTTCGCCCTTGCGCATGAACCCTGTATCCACGTACACGCAGTGGAGCAAACCGCCCACTGCCTGATTCGCAATGACGGCTGCAACGGTTGAATCAACACCGCCGGAACAGGCGATGATGGCCACGTCGTCAATGGTCGCTTTGAGGGATTCAATGCTCTCGGCAATGAATTCCTCAGCGTCGAACATCTCAGGCACCGCCGTTGACTTCCTTGTCTTGGGCCTTCACGCGGTCAATTTGGTCGAGTTTGTTCTGCTCGAGCGCAGCGGCATACTTGGGGTTGGAGAGCGCGAGCATCTGCACGGCGAGGTAGCCGGCGTTGTCGCCACGGTCAACGCCAACGGTGGCCGCTGGGACACCCGGCGGGAGTTGAGCAATGGACAGAAGCGAGTCGTAGGGAACACGACCGCCGCAGGGGACGCCGATCACGGGCTTGGTGGTCAAGGCGGCAACGGCACCGGGGAGGGCAGCAGCCAATCCTGCCATGGCGATGAAAACGGAACAGCCGTCGTCAATGGCATCGCCGACGATTTGCTCAACAAATTTCGGCGAGCGGTGGGCGGAGGCCACACGCAGTTGGTACGGGACATCGAAGTGTTCCAAGATTTTCGTGCACTTTTGGGCGATGGGGAGGTCTGACGAAGACCCCAACAAAATGGTTACATCCATGCTCATCCGCCATCGCGGGTGGTTCTTTATGATGACTGATTCAACCCATGAGGAAAGAACCCTCATTCTTCGGCAGAACGAGCGACTGAAAGGGAGGCGAAGGTGGAAAAGTCAAGATCAATCGCATGTGGAGGTGGCGAGGCACCCACGGGTGCAAGTTGCTCCAAACAGAGCAAGGTCGCCTCACCCTCGACCAGTCCGTACAAGGTGAGTACCGGGCCTTGCTCCATGCGCTTGGTGGCGATGACGCCATTGACCCAGCGCCCGTTCACGACCCTCCATCCTTCGAGCGCCTCGTTTGGAATGGGCACGGAAACATCCCAGAGCAAATGCACGGCGGGGGTGTTGCATGAGGCCAAGTAACTCAAGCTAACGTACATCATGGCGACACTCCCAAACACGAGGCCGTACACCACCCACCAGTAGGATGAGAGGTCAAGCAAGAACAACAACGCAAGCAAAACGGCGGTGCTAGCGAGCGTGGCCGTTGCCAGTTGAACACGTGGTTCAAGCAACGCTGATTTTCGCTGCCTCACGCCACTGATGAACGCCAAGACCAACATGGTAAGGGCAACAGCAGCGAGCGTCAGTCGGTGCTGCTCGTATCGGTCAAAAACAGCCATCAAGACCATGAATCCGACCGGAAGCAACGCCCACGAAAACGCAAGGAGCGTCACCGTGAACTGATGCGAGTTCTCGCTTTCAGTCCAGGCCTCGGGCAGTTCATCCACACCCGATGGTCGAGGGAGGGTGGAATAATCCTTCCTCACTCTTCATAGGGGTGGCGCAGGCAAAGATTGCGTGCTGCATAGACCTCGTCAACACGACGAACCGGGGTGGTGATTGGCGCTGCATGGAGCGCCTCAGGGTCGGTCTTCAAGACCTGAGCGAAGTGTTCAGCGAAGGTGTCTAGCGTGTCCTTGGATTCGGTTTCGGTCGGCTCGATCATCATGCATTCGGGCACCACGAGTGGGAAGTACACCGTCGGCGCCATGTAGCCCCGGTCCAGCAGTCCCTTGGCTACGTCCATCGCAGAGATGCCCAGTGCGTCCTTAGCAGGTTGCATGGAGAGGGTGAACTCGTGCTTGGCGACGTCGGTTTCCGCTCCGTCGATGAACAGGTGGTCCACGCCGGCCTTCTTGGCTTCCCGATGGATGGCGTGGCGCAGGTAGTTGGCATTGAGCACAGCGTGTTCGGACATGGCCTTGAGGCCTGAGCCGTAGCGTCGGTAGTACGCCCAGCAGCGGATTACGGCACCGGCGTTGCCGTGCCACTGTTGCACTTTACCGATGCTGTGTTCGGGTTGGTGCCAGTGGTACCAGAACTCGTCAACCGCTGAAGGTCGCTCATCGCCAGTGGGTTCGCGTCGAGCGGCCAAAGGACCAGGCAGGAAGGGTGCCAAGTGCGCCTTAACACCAATGGGGCCCGAACCTGGTCCACCACCGCCGTGGGGCTGGGAGAAGGTCTTGTGCAGGTTGAAGTGCACCGAGTCAAAGCCCATCAACCCGGGCGAAGTGATGCCGAGAATGGCGTTGAAATTGGCACCGTCGTAGTACATCTGACCCCCGGCCTGATGGACGATTTCACTGGCTGCCTTGATATCGGCTTCAAACAGGCCCAAGGTGTTGGGGTTGGTGATCATCATCGCCGCCGTGGTTTCGTCAGCGACCGCAGCGAGAGCGTCAAGGTCCATGCGACCGTCGGCCAGGCTGGGAATCTCGACGATCTCGAAACCTGCCATGGCAGCGCTGGCGGGGTTGGTGCCGTGTGCAGAATCGGGGACGATGACCTTGGTTCGCTGGTCTTCGCCTCGATGTCGGAAATACTCCTGAATGCAACGAATGGCCGTGAACTCGCCCTGTGCGCCCGCCACCGGCTGCAAGGTGACCTGGTCCATGCCCGCACAAACTTCGAGCATGTGCTGCATCTCGTAGAAGATGGACAGTAACCCTTGGAGGTGGTGTTCCGGCTGGTGCGGGTGGATGTCAGCAATGCCGGGGAGTTGCGCAATGACTTCGTTGACACGTGGGTTGTGCTTCATGGTGCACGAACCCAACGGGTAGAAACCTGTGTCAATGCCGAAATTTCTCTTCGACAGCCAAGTGTAGTGCCTCACCATTTCGGGCTCAGAAAGACGTGGCCATCGAGCGGCGTTGGATCGAATCAGACCTTGTGGCACGGTTGGTTCGGTTTCGCATGCCAGCGGCGTTGGTTGGCTGTAGCCGGTGTTCTCAGCGCCGTTGTGGTTGAAGAGGTGGCTCATGCACTCACCTCCCCGTGAGCGGCCCACAGCGCCAGTTGAGCCGACAAGGACTCGATGTCCCGCAGGGTGGTTTGGTCGGTGGTGGTGATGAGCAATTGGTTCGTCGTTCCTTCGTACCATCGGCCAAGGTCCAGTCCACCGATGATGCCGTTGCTGTCGAGGTAATCCAAGCACGCAGCTGCTGATCCTTGCACCTCAATGGCGAACTCGTTGAAGTGATGTGCATCATGAACAATGCGAACGCCGGGGGTTGCCGCAAGGACTTCCTTCGCCTTCTGGCAAGCCATCATGTTTCGGTGCGCTAAATCACGTAGGCCGTCCGGCCCGAGGAGGGCCATGTGCATCGCCCCCATCAAGGCGATGAGGGTCTCGTTGGTGCAGATGTTGGAGGTCGCTCGATGCCGACGAATGTGTTGCTCACGGGTGGAAAGTGTAAGACAGTAGGCCTCTTTTCCATCCACGTCAATGCTGCGACCGACAATTCGTCCTGGCATCAATCGGAGGTAGGGCTTGGTGCAGGCAAAGATGCCGTACAGTGGGCCGCCACCGGTCACGGGGCTGCCAAGGGGCTGCCCTTCGCCGACCACGATGTCAGCACCGTAGTGACCTGGAGCCTCAACGACACCGAGGGAAACGGGTTGGACACCAACGATGAGGGCGGTGTGTTCACCGATGATGGCCTTGACACCGGTCAGGCCTTCGTCAAGCACACCCAGCGGGTTGGGTTGCTCGAGGTAGACACCACAAGAACCGGCCGCCTCTTTCAACGAGTCCATGTTGATGGTCCCGTCGTCGTTGTGCGCGATGGTTCGGATGTCAATTTCTGCCCCCTGGCAGTAATTGTGCATGACCGACATCTTGTCGGGCGGTGTGAGGGCGGAGACGTAGACGGTGTTTGGTTGGCTGGCCTTGCGGTTGTGAACACGAACGGCACAGGTCAAGGCCTCAGCGGCGGCCGTTGAACCGTCGTACAGAGAGAGGTTGGCAATCGGTAAGCCAACAAGTTCGGAGATGAGGGTTTGAAACTCCCACATGGCTTGGAGCATGCCCTGGCTTACTTCGGGTTGGTACGGGGTGTAAGCCGTCAAGAATTCTCCACGGGTTACGAGCTGGAACACAGCCGCCGGAACGTAGTTGCGGTACAGACCTGCACCGAGGAAGGAGGGGCGGCTTCCCATGTCGGCGTTGGCGCCGAGCAAACGACGGGCGTCGCTGATGATCTCCTCTTCGGATTGGGGGCCGGGCAGCGGTAACTCGCCTTTGAAGCGAACATCATCGGGAATGTCTGAGAACAAATCCTCCATCGAAGAAAGCCCCATTTCTTGCAACATTTCGGCTTCTCGTCCTCGATTTGGAAGTTGGTCGACCATGGCACGCACACTCCTTACGGTGGGTATGTGAAAATCCATGCGCGTACCGCTCATAATGAATTGCTTCAGCCCACCTGAAATCGGGGAACAGCCTATCATCCAACCACCCCTCGGAGAGGCATGGTCCGGGTGGCGATGGTGGTCACCAATGCATGCGCTCCGGACCCACGAGTTTTACGGCACGCCGTCTGGATGCAGGAGGCCGGTTATCGGGTCACTGTCCACGCCTTTGACCGACAAGAGGGACACCCGATGAGCGAAAACCACCGTGGCGTTCGTGTCATGCGGTACCGAGTGGGCCGAGTCCCCTACGGAGGCACAGTGTCGACGTACAGGGGGATACGTCGCTTTCTCCGCGTGGTCGAACGAACGTTGGCCAACGACCCTCCGGCCCTCGTGTATTGCCACGATGCCGATACCCTTCGTGTGGGCATTGCAATGAAAAAGACACACAACGTTCCCTTCGTCTTTGATATGCACGACCTGCAGCACACTTGGGTGAGGTATGCTGCTCCCCAATCCAACCTCCGAGCGCTGGCAAGCCGGCGCCTGAAGCAACGCATGCTTCAACGAGCGGCCGAAGCGGCCGTGATCATCACGTCCAGTCAACAGGTGAAAACCGAGGGACGCAGAGGCTTCGTTGAATGGCTTGCTCATCACGGTCTTGAAGGGCACTCGGTCGAGAATCGTCCGCTTCCTCCGTTCGGTGAACGCAAGGTTGAGCCGTTGACGGACTGGACGGTGGGCTACCTTGGCCGAGTCAGGGATCTCAAATCGTTTGAACTTCTGATCGAGGCGGTCAAGGCGCTTCCACCCGCGCAGCGACCCAAGATTCGACTTGCTGGCGATGGCACCGCAGCAAGCCGTGTTCGGGCGATGCTCATGGATGAGGTTGAACGTGGAACCCTTGAGGCTGAAGTCACGGGCGCCTTCACACAATCCGAGCTCCCGGAACTCATCGAGACCATCGATGTGATGTACGCCATGTACGCTCCACTACGAGGAAACATCCTCCAAGGCGCGCTCCCGGTCAAAATGTTCGACGCAGCGGCTCAAGGTGTCCCGAGCGTGGTGAACCGTGACTGCTTGATGGGCGACGTGGCCGTTGAAGAGGGCCTCGGCACGACGGCCCCTTGGGGTGATGCGAACGCCATTGGTGAAGCCCTTCTGCGGGTCAAAGAAACCGTTGTCGAACTGGGCGCAACCGGCGAGCGAGAACGTCAACGATGGCTGGAAGCCATGAAACCGGTTATGGATGGCCTTCAGTAAAACGGTGGGCGGACAACCACGGCTTTCACGGATTTTCGAGGGCTGGCGACGACCAAAACCTCGTCGCCTTCCTTCACACCTGCGAGGTAGCCAATGCCGATGCCAGTGTTGTCCAAACTCGGCGAAGGTGCACCGGATGAAAGCCGTCCAAGTGGTTGACCGTCGAGCGATTGAACCTCTTTACCAGGACGGGGAAGCGGTCCTTTCTCGGTGTATTTGATGCCCCACCACCGCTCGTCGTCGTCGCTGTGGCTGACCACTCGATGCTTCCCGATGAAGTCGTGCTCAAGGTCAAGGCCAAACGGTACGTTGGTCTCCCAAGAATCGCGGGCAAGGAATCCGTCGTCGCCTTCAGGCGCCAAGCTGGGCGAGCAGAAATCCACGCCGGACAACAGGTATCCTTTCTCCAAGCGCAAGGTGTCTCGGGCACCCAAGCCGACCGGCGTGGCTCCGTTGTCGACGAGGGCACGCCATACAGCCGGGGCTGTTTCGTTGGGGACGAAAATTTCGTACCCCGCCTCGCCGGTGTACCCCGTTCCTTGAATCCAACCGGTCGTGCCGAGGTTGTTGTCCGTCAATGCTCGCCATTTGAAGCGACCAACGTGCTGGCCTTCGCCAAATGCAGCGTCCAGAGTGGCCTTTGCATGTGGCCCCTGAAGGGCCATGATGGCGGTTTCTTCGGACAGGTTTTCCATCTTCACCGAGCCATCGGCAGGAAGGTGTTTGGTGAACCAAGCCCACATGACGTCGATCATGGAGGCGTTTGGAACACCCAAAATTTCGGCCTCGCTCACCACGGCAAAAATCATGTCGTCAATGAGAAAGCCATCCTCATCCAAAAAGTGGGTGTAAGCGCACCGTGGCGGTTGGATGCTGGTGACGCGTTGGGTTGCGATACTCTCCAACCACGCTCGAACATCCTCGCCGGTAAACCGGAATGAACCCATATGGGAGACGTCAAACAAACCGGCCCCAGACCTTGTAGCAAGGTGCTCGTCCTTGATGTTCGAATACCAAATCGGGAGTTCAAAGCCGTGAAAATCCACCATGTTTCCGTTTAACGATAGGTGTTCCTCGTACAGGGCGGTTCGCACCGGTGGCTGGTCGCTCATGCCGTCCGCTTAGACGCTCGGCTCAATAAACATCCGTTGCCGTTCAATTGGCGGCAGGAAGGCCTCGGAGAATTTCCTCGCCATGATGAATGACGCGACCAAGGAAGCGGTCAAGCGTGTTGCGGTCAACGCTCTGGTTGACCACCACCATGCGGATCACCACATCATCTCCGATGTTGGAGCGGCTGACCATGAAGGAACCCTCTTTCATCAATCGGTTTCGGATTTCGGTGTTGAGGTCGTTCAAATCCACGCCGTCATCGGCGCTCGTGTATCGGAAACAAACGTTGGTCCACATACGACTCGACATCATCTCGAGGGAAGGATGAGCTTCGATGGATGCCTGGAGATAATCCGCATCGGCCATTTTGGTGTCAACCATCTCAGCCCAACCTGCATCGCCGCGAGCCCGCCATTCAAGCCAGAGTTTGAGCGCATCGTTTCGCCGAGCACACTGTAACGAGTAGCGGCCCAAGTCGTCCAACTCAGCATCGCTGTGGAACAGGTAGTGAGCCACGTTGGTGTGGTCGCAGAGGCGACGAAGCACGAGCGGATCCTTGATGAGAAACGCACTACAAATCAACGGGACACCCATCATCTTGTGGGCGTCCCAACACACACTGTCAGCCTTGTCGACACCGTCCATCAGGCGACGATGTTCGGTCGAGAACAGGCAGGTCCCACCCCAAGCAGCATCGACGTGCAACCACAAACCTTCACGATGGGCGATGGTGGCCAGAGCGTCAATGTCATCGTATGCACCACGAACGGTGGTGGCAGCCGTCGCCACAACACACAGCGGGCGCATGCCTTCCTGCCTGGCGAAGGCGATTTCCTCCTCCAATCGGTCGGGCCGCATGCGACCGTCTTCATCGCACTGGACCTTGATGATGTTCTGGTGACCAATGCCGATTACATTGGCCGCCATGAGTACGGAGTAGTGAGCCTCTGCAGAAACGAAGATTACAGTTGAGCGCCCGTCGAACCCACGTTTCGTGGAGCCAGAGAGCAAGTGCTCTCTGGCGCACAACATGCCGAGCATGTTTCCGTTTGAGCCACCGGTGGTGAAGGTACCAAACCCATCAGGAAAGCCGACCATCTGAGACATTCGCTTGAGGATCGTCTGTTCGATGACGGTGGCGATGGGGGAAAGTTCGTAGGTGTACATCGAATTGTTCGTCAGCGAGGCGACGACTTCACCAGCAAAGGCCGGAAGCGATAGACCGCCCCAAAGCGGGTTCATGAACTCAGAACGGTGGGTTTTGACGCTGTTCGAAATGAAAGTGTCCAGGTCGTCAAGCACAGCATTGAGGCCGTGCCCTTCCAAGGGGAGTTGGACGTCCAGCGTCTTACGCATGGTGCTCAGGCTGGCCGCTGGATTGACCCGCACGTCGGTGTCCTTGGAGGCAATATAGGCCACGAGGCGCTGAGCGACTTCGTCAATGAATGCCGCTGTTTCCATGCCCCTCAGTTGCTTTCTCCCCGCGGCTCGCTTATGAGTATGTGTATGGTGAGAAATGAATCGGTTCTGTCTCGCTTTTTGCAGAGTTTTTCATTCGCGGGAGCGCTGTAGGGGGCCACTTAATGAGGATTGAATATGAAAAACCCATTTTGAATAAACGGACCATAGAGGGCCGGAGCACAGACCAAATTCCGAGAAAAACCCATGAATATATCGCTTTCAATCACCGCCAACACGCTGACCACGCCATGTCAAATTCGGCACCAATTTCTCCACATTTTGAACGATTTTTCGGGCTGAAACCGATCCAGATGCCTCGGTTCTATGATTCATCATGCATAATTCGCCAGCAAGGTTGAATAATTCCCCGCCACAGGACGGCCCATGCTGGGACAGATTGGTGGCCGTTGGTTGGACCGATTGTTGCAACAACTGAGCAAAGAACTCAGGGCCCAAGGCTGGACGCAAATGCAAATCGCAAGAGCAACGGGTTCGACGCAAAGCACGGTCTCCCGTCAGATCAGTAAACCTGTGATTGAACTGGGCGCTACGGCCGACGAGGTCATGATCGACGGTTGGTCAAAGGAACTCGCAGCCTCCATGGCGCAGTACGGCCCCGAGGCCACGGTCGTCCGCCAACGGTTGGTGTTTGAACTTCAATTCGGTGGCGGCCAGGCTCTTCGGTACGACAAAACCCTCACCGGCATGGACCTCGACGAGGACCAATCCTCCAAGGCGTTGATTCGTCGTCTTGATTGGGCGACGGGGCGGCTTGATTTGCGCCGACTCAAGCCGTACATGCCGGCGGTGGGCATGAACATCGCTGCGTGCCTACCCGAAGCGAGCGGCATCGATGATGTCGCAGCCTACCCTGGTCGAATGACGTTGGTCGACGGTGTCCTTCGTCGGCATGAGACACCCGAATTCGGAGCCTCAAGCCACCTCGCGAAAATGCTCATTCAGGCCAAGGCGGTTGACGGAGAAAAGACGGCGATTCTCAACCTTCGACCACCGACCCTTGATGGCATGGTGGACCAAGGCGACATCAACTACATCTCGGACGAACTTGATTACCGACTTGGCTATGCCAACAAGGGGAGTCTCCAACCGCATCAAGGGCGACTTGACATTGTGTTGGACGAGGGGGCGTTTGGTTGGGAGCCCTCCTTGTACATTCTCGGACCCAACCCCATGGATCTGGTCGACAGGGCGCATGCCATTATTGACGCTATGAACACGGAGTGACCTACATGAAAAACGCAATACTACTGACCATACTGCTGATGCTGACGGCGCCCCTTACAGGGTGCCTCGAACGAATTGAGCCCATCGTTGCCGATGTTTCGGGTGATTGCACTGTGCTCGAACCAGGACGAGCTTCGGATGGTAAACTCCGCATCCTCACCTACGACATCGCGGCCTTTTCTGATGAAATGCTGGCCGAATTCACCAATCAAACAGGGTACGAAATCGAGATGATTCGAACCGATGATTCCGGTGGTATTCTCGAACAACTGCTGCAAACCCAGCAGGCACAGCAAGCCGATTTGGCCATCGGACTGGACAACACCTATCTCCAAACCGCACTCAACTTCTGCCTCCTTCAAGCCCACGAAGCCAACGTATCAGGGATTTCCGAAACGGCTCTCGAACCCTACAACGGTCCACTTGCCTTGCCCTTTGACCGAGGGGATGTTTGCCTCAACTATGACGAAACCCGGGTGGACGGTACCAACCGCACGGTGCCAACCTCCCTCTGGAACTTAACCGAACCCGAGTGGAACGGGCTCACCGCCTTCCCATCACCGGTCACCTCCTCCCCCGGACGAGCCTTCATGTCGGCGACCATCGATTATTTCGAGAACGATGAGGACAACACGACGGATGCTTTCGACTGGTGGAAGGCCATGGCGGACAACGGGGCCATCTTCACAAGCGGCTGGACCGAAGCTTACGAAATTCACTACAGTGGCGGCTACGGCGAATGGGTAGAAGGGCACCTTGGTGATGCTGCGATGACGGTTTCTTACTGCCATTCTCCTGGCGTTGAGGCCTTTTACGGCGGCAACTGGACCAAGTCCACATCCCTCACACTACCACGCTCCTCCTTCCACCAGGTGGAATATGCGGGCGTGATCAACGGCGGCACGGAAATTGACGCAGCCAACGCTTTCATCGCTTACCTGCTCTCCGAGGATGTCAATCGAAACATGCCGGAGAACAACCTCATGCAATCGGTCTTGGTCAATGCTACATGGCCGGCTACCGACGGCTATGCATACCATACGGACACACCCACACTGAACGCTGAAATTTCCAACGAGCGCATCGCCGATGAAATGGAAGCATGGCTCTCGGACTGGAAGGAAGCCACGCAATGAGGCGTCGTTCATGGCCACCCATTCGGTGATGCGAACCGGTCGCATCCCGGCAACCCATTGGTTGGCCGTTGTGTTGGTGATCGCTCTTGGCTTGTTTCCCATCACGTTGGCCCTGCTGCGCCTGTGGGCCGTGACCGGCATCTCACCCGTGCAGGCGTTGTTCACCGTTCATCAGCAACCCGGAGCGATGGAAGCCTTGCGTTTCTCCATGATGGAAGCCTTTGTATCGACCGTGGTCACGGTCGGACTTGGATTACCCATCGCTTGGGGCTTCGGCCGATACCAATGGCGGCACCTTCGTTTGAAGCGAGCCTTGCTCTTTCTTCCGTTCGTGACGCCGCCCATCGTGGCTGCCGTCGGGTTTCTTGCTCTGCTCTCGCCAGACGGCTTTGTTTACCGCTTGGGACTGGACATGCGCGGTGAAACCGGACTCGTGGGGTGGGTCGCTTCCACCACCGGCTGGGCACACCCGGGCCATTTTGTGGCCTTGGTTGTCGCGCACGTGTGGTTCAACCTGTCGCTGGTGGTGCGGTTTGTTGAGCCGGTGGTGGCCCAACTTGACCCTGCTTGGGAAGAACAACTGGCCCTCCTTCCGGCCGGGCAATCTCGCACTGGGCGCCTCCAACACCTGTGGCTGCCGGTGCTCGGACCTGCGACGTTGGTCGCCGCCACGTACACGTTTTTCTTCAGTTTCACATCGTTCGCCCTCGTCAAATACCTCGCACCGTCGTCCAACACGATGGAGTCCTTGCTGGGCGAAGTGGGCGGTTCTGCAGGCATCGCAGGCTACCAGGTTGAAACGAGTTTGGCAGTGCTTGCCATTGCGACCTGCCAAATGCTGCTGATGCTGGTGATGCTCATCATGGCGGGCCGATTTGAACGTCGCCACAGTCAGGTCCTCGCTCTGCACCACGAATCCATGAACCGAGAGCGTCACGGTCCGCCCACCCAAGCGATGTCGTGGTTTGTCAACGGGACGCTCGTGTTGCTTCTCGCACCGCTTGTATCGGTGGTTCTCGCTTCCTTTCGGGTCCGTTCGACGGGGCCATCAGGACCCGGCGCACAGTGGACGTTGGAAGGTTGGCGACGTGCTTGGAGCGGTGATTTCTCAACGGTTCCGTTGATGGATGCGTTGACCAACTCGCTCAATTACGCCGGCTTTACGGTGGTGATTGCCCTACCAGTTGGTTATGCCGTTGCTTCCTGTTTGGTGTCGCTCCGCCAGCGGGGTCGAAGGAAAACGGCAGGCGTGTTGGACTCACTGTGCATGCTCCCGCTGTCCATGTCGGCTGTGATGGTGGGTTTGGGCATGGTGGCGGGCATCCTCCGATGGTTCCCCGAGATGTTTTCGTTCCCTTACCTCCCGGTGGTGCCACACATCATGCTCGTGCTGCCCTTCGTCATCCGATTGATGGTGCCGGCCATCGAACGCATCGACCCTGTGTTTGCCGAACAGGCATCGCTCCTTTCCATGAAACCGCTGGCGTTTTGGTGGCACTCTCGTGGCTCGTTTTTGGTGGTGCCTGCGACCATGGCGGCCTCGCTTTGTCTCGCCTTCTCGCTGGGTGAGTTTGGTGCCACGTTCCTCATCGTCCGCGTTGGTTCATGGGATTCGTTGTCCATCATGGTGGACCAAGTCGCATCACGTCCAAAATTTGACCCCTACGTGTTTCCCACCGCCATGGCGCTCGCCACCATCTTGATGGTGGTGACCCTGCTGGTGTTGGCCATCAACGAGCGCGCACGTGCTTGGAGGACCCGACATGATGTTTGAACTGCTCAACGGAACGGTTCGCCTGGGAGAGTGGACGGTCTTTAACGGATTGAACCTGACAGTTGAAGACGGCGAAATCGTGTCGATTCTCGGACCCAGCGGTTGCGGGAAAACCACCTTACTCAGGGCTTGCTGTGGCCTTGAACGTCTTGAACAGGGCAACCGCCGCCTCGGTAACAACCTGCTTCCCCTCGACACCATCGTCCCCGAAATCACGATGCTGTTTCAGCAACCTGTGTTGTACCCCCACCTGAACGTCGCCCAAAACATCGCTTTGGGGGCGGGGAACACCGTTCCCAAGAAGACGTTATCATCGCAGGTTGACGCCGTTCTCAACACCGTTGGTCTCGAAGGTTTCAATCATCGAGGGACGGCAGGCCTCTCGGGGGGTGAAGCACAACGAGTGGCCTTTGGTCGAGCCTTGCTTCAGGAACCCAAGGTGATGTTGCTCGATGAGCCGTTCGCTTCGGTGGACGTCGAGCGCCGGATGGCACTGGCGACCATGACACGGACCCACCTCAAAGAACGAAAGATCACCACCGTCCATGTGACGCACGACCGAGAAGAGGCCCGTGTCCTCTCTGACCGCATCATTGAATGGAACGACTTGGTGGGTCAAGCAAAGGAGGACGGCAACGATGGTGAAGAATGACTGGCCCGTCCTCGACCGGTGGTGGCCGCAACGCCTCGAATGGAGTCGGCCACACTATGCGGGTTTTCTGTTGACGGCGTTCATGCTGCTCGGAGCGCTGCCGTACATGCTCATCAACCGCCTCTCAGCGTGGCGAGGCACCACCGTCATCGAAGTCTCCTTCCCCTTTGACTGGGAAATTCCCTACGTGCCGGCGTTCGTGATTCCCTACTACTCCTTCTACCTCTACTTCCCCATCGCCGCCTGGATTGCAGCCCATGAATCGGTCCGAAAACAGGGGATGCTCTTCTTCCAGCGTATGCTAACGCTCACGTGGCTGGCCTTCCTGGCGTTTCTTGCCTTCCCATCGGAAATTCGACTTCGCTCACAGGCCGTCGGGGCTGATGGCCTGTTTGGGACCCTCATGGACGAGTTGCACAAGGCCGATGCACCGTACAACGCTTGGCCAAGCCTCCACGTCATGCAAAGCGTTCTTGTCGTTCTCTTCGTTCGTTATGCCCTCAAGCGACGGGACCGCTGGTCGCCCCTGCTGTCTGTGTTCTCTTGGACAGCCTGCGCATCACTCGTGGCGTCAACGGTCCTCATCAAGCAACACTACGTGTTTGACGGCCTGCTCTCCATTGCCATCTGCGCCGTGATGTGGCGCTGGTGGATTCGCCCCGCCCTCAACTGAACAGGGCATTGACGGCCTCGGCGTTGGTGAGGTAAATCGTCAGGCCAACACCGGCCATGATCATCATCCACGAGCCAATCATCTTGATGTGGCCGGTGGCTCGTCGAAGGAAGTTGATCATGACTTGGCGACCCATGCCAACAAGCATGGTGACGGCGATCATCAAAATGAGCAGCCCGACCATCAACCCAGCGATGCCGAAACCGATGGCGGTTGTACCGAGCGTGCTGAGAAAGATGACAAACGGCAACACGGCGGCGGCCGTACAGTCAATCGATGCTGCGGCGTAGCCGATGCCGTAGAGGTACATGTTGCGTCGTGGCGTGAACGTTTCGTCGGCCTCGGTGGTGCTGTACTTGTCGACGAGATTCTGGACGAAGCCCATGACGTGCGAGGTGATGCCCAGCAGCATCATCGAGCCGAGCACAACGAGGAGCAAGGCGATGAAGATGGCGATGTAGTGAATGATGCCAGAGCTGGCGAATGCCTCTCCCATGAGCAAGGCCACGATGCCAATGATGCCGAAAAACGTCCACATACCGAGTCCAGACAAGACACCGATGTTGAACGAACTTGGCATGCCGGTCTTGAGTTTCCCTTCTGCGATGAGTTCGTCTTCTCGAGCCCCGAGGGAAAGGTAGTACGAGATGAATCCAGGCAGCACCGGGAAAGCACACGGCGAGAAGTACACGAGGATGGAGAGAATGAGGCCGAGGGCAAAGACAGCGGTGAACGAGGTTTCAGGCTCTTCCCATCCAATGCGGGAATCAAAGGTTTCTGAAATGTCCTCGGTCAACGCAGTTTCAAGAATGCCGTCGAATTTTTCCCAGCCGTCAATGGGTGTTCCGGTCGCCTGTTGAGCGATGATGTAGCCTTCCTCGTCGAGAATGAGCACGACGGGGATTTGTCCCGTTCCACCCGTCGTGAACAGGCGAACAGGGTCAGCCGTTGAGCCATCCTCAAGCACGGCTGCTTCCGTGGAGCCGAAGCCCGTGGGATAGAGGGGGACGGTGTATTCGCCGCCGCTTTCACTGAGGTATTCCACGGATTCGCCGTACCACGCACCGTAAGCGAAGATTTTGAGGGACTTGTTGTTGGCTGCAGCCGTGACTTGCCAGTCCTCCATTTCGTTTTCGATGTGCTCCTGAACGAGGTGACAGTTGCTGCAGTCTCGTGCCATCAAGTCGAGAATGATGACGCTGCCACGGTGGTCATTGAGGTTGAACCACCCGGTTTCATTCACGTAGCCCGCCTCAACATCGCTGCGGTTGAGCGATTCGTAGACAAGGTTGGGGATGGGTGCAGGTTCTGCATCGGACTGGAACAACTCGTCCATGCTGTCAAACATCGAGAGGGCAGCGAAGGAAATCGCCCCAAACATCACGACGGCAATAGCGAATGCCTGCCACGTGTCCTTCTGCTTGAACACGCCCCAATCGGCTTGGTCCAGAAGGCCCATACCAACAACTGAGCGCCGGTCGTAGAAGAATGTAGCCCCAACCCTATGTTGTGTTTGAACTCAAACTCCAGTCATCCAATAAACAAATTCGCAAGGACTCATTCCTCGAATAATTTGTCATAACTTGATGAATCATCATCGTAGACATCTCCATAGGAAATTGGCCGGCACCTCCATTCTCTAAAGTCATCGAGCTCGATGTTTCCGACAATTTCCGTTTCTTTCACCAGCCACGAAAGGGGCGTTGAATCTCTGAGTTGGTCGGTTTCAACCATAGCGTCCTCGTAGAGTAGTGCCAATTCAGTGTTTTCGCTGACCTTGTACACCGGGATGAGCGTTTCCTCACCTCGTCGTATCGTATCCTCTCTGGCGACTCTAGGTACGAAGATGTTCCGAACCATCGTTGAAAATGCTGTGTACAATTGCCTCTTATCTGCCCAAGTTTGAACAAATTCCGTATCAGTTGCGGTGTGTGGCAAACCAACTTCAACGAGAACTCGCTTAATGAGTTCTGCAAGGACGTTTCTCCATAGGGTCGTGGGGGCCGTGTCTTCAGTTTTTGAGTTGTCCAGGACGTGGCGTGTGCATGCAATGATTGAAGAAAGCGAGATAATCTCGTCAAGGACACTGAGTTCTATGTTTTTCTGATTCAATTGGTCCGTAATCGCTTCTTCTCGTAGGATCGTGAGTTTTGCAGATCGAACAAATTCGTGCATTACAAAGTATTGATTCAGCGGGATACGAGCTGAGTAGAGTCGGTTTCCAAACCTGTAATGGTATGGCGCAAGAATACCCTTGTCGAAGGCCTCAACCACTTTCTCAAAGAAAAAGAGGCGATTAGAATTTGATTCTTGTTCATTGGGTAAGAAAACAGACCGAATACCCCTCTTTACGATTGCATCAAGAACAATGTTCCCCCCGTTGGAATCGTTGAGTTGGACAGGTTTGAACGCAACTTTTCCATCTTTGAGGAGGAAGTCAAAATTAGCAGTGATTCGCTGTGAATCAATGACTTTTTTCAATTCGTGTGGTCGCAATCCGAGCATGCGCACAGCCTCTTTTCTCCAATATTCAGGCTGGCTAAGTGTTTTCTCTCGAACTCGAGAATAATCTTCGCGTTGTTTCGTGGAGAGGTAGGATTCAAATTGATTGAAAAATTCATTCTCTTTACCGTACTGCACAACTTTTTCGTTTGAAAGGAAGATAACGTTCCTCAAAGCAGGTGGGAGATTGGACTCGTAAACATTTTTCAGATGCACTTCGCCATTCTCTTGGTACTCACAATTGAAGACATTTTCGATGAGTCGTCTGTGGTTAAAGTTAGTTCTGAGCCAATGTTGTAAGGTATGGCCTGCTATGTTTTGTTTGAGAATGTCTCCTACACTCATGGGGAGTGGCCCACCATTCTTCCTCACACAGTACAGTCTGTAAAGCATGACATCAAGCACGTCCTCGATCATTTCAGGATACACTTTGAAAAATTTCTCGGCTGCAGAGAAGTTTTCAAAAATGGCAAACTTGTTTTCTTTGTCCCCGATGAGCGATTGTACAACATTGAGGGGTTTACTTCCATCAAGGCCCCATTTGGTGTGAGCATCAAATAATTCGTGTGCCGACATGTTTGGTTTTCTCAAAAATTCTGAAAAATTATCTTTGAGAGGCTCCACATCATGAGCACAGAGCAATGAGAAGATATTGTTCACAAGTTCGGGGAAGTGTGAGTAAACACGTGAGCTGTGCTCGCCGTTCAATAATCCCAAAAAGTGCTGACCTCTTTCTTCACCTAACATTGAAAACATCCCATGAATGTTGAAGATGTTGTCCTCGAACAATTTGTCCAGAGTTTCGCGCTTTTTCTTCAGTGTTTTTCGATGTTGTTTGCTTTTGCTATCCACCTTGATATTGTAATGCTTGATGCATTGGAGAGCAAAATCCCGTAGATGATGGAGGTCAATCTTATTGTTCTTCCCAATTTCAACGAGATCGACGGGGGATGATGCGTCACCTACATGTGCAAAACTTGTCAGTCTGTCCACGAAGGTCTTGCTTTTTTCATTGCTCTTTTGCTTCCTTTCCACAAAAAATATCATTGTTAACAGAAGTTCTACCTGCTCTGGAGCACTAATTGTCCAGGTTGTGTTTCGCAGTTTGTTTTCTATGTCGCCCCACAGTACATCAACAGATTGAGGGCTGAGCGAACCTGCATTTATGTGGTGAATGCCTTCTTTCCAAAACCGAGCCATGTCATCAACAATTCCATCCCAGTATTCTGCATGGCTGTCCTCTGTACGCAAACCATAGATGTGCCCAAGAACTTCAAGTCCTGGGATTACCTGATTCTCATGAGACAAGCTGACTTCTCTATTGGCAAAATCATAATTTCTCAAAAAATTCGACCACACCTCCGCAGAATTTGACACCAATTTTCCACCGAGAATTTTTGACTGAATGAAGCCAGATAAAGCCTCAATGTCCACTTTATCGGAAGGTACCCATTTCGGCATCTTTGTTAACTCAGTAAGGAGATGATTGTACTCTTGTGTGAAGAACGAAAAATAAATTGGCGAAAATTTGAGAATATAGCCTTCATCACCTCGATTATTTTTTCTTATTTTCCTTCTTAATCCAACCAATCTTTTTGCCTGTTCGACCGCGGGGTGAGATTCGTTCAGGAGTGTACCATGAATGAATCCAGTTAGGAGATGGTTTGTGACCTTCTCACGAACGTCCGAAGATGTGTCAGAAGTTGATGAAAGTTGATCACCGAATCTAAACAAATACGTTGAAACCGATAAGAAAGGAGAGTA
>CEUV01034606.1_pt1 | contig 33549 bp, 26 predicted proteins | sample 356401 | NCBI WGS metagenome assembly CEUV01 (sample SAMEA2622710, study PRJEB7988) | marine metagenome | isolation source: saline water (ENVO:00002010), including
TCTTCTTCAGTGGGCGCTTCGTCAGATAGAATTCGAGAAACTAATTCTGCCTTGGTTCCGCTGGTTGCTAGCCCTTTGTCGGCTGCAATCTCAACCAATTCGACTTTCTTGAGGCCGAGTAATTTCTCTTCCTCGCCAATCTCCTCTACTTCTTCTTCAACTTCAGGACTTGCCACTTCTTCGACCATTTGCTCGGTTTCTTGCTGAACTTCTGTGGATTGTTCCGGAGCCATAACCTCATCATCGTCATCGGGTATATCGTCTGCTGAAACAATCGGATCATTCTCCGGGGCGATAGCAGTTGGTTGTACCAATTCTACTTGTTGAGGTTGAGCCTCTTCAAGCGGTTCTAATTCGGTTTCAGGAACCTCAAATTTTGTGACGAATTTAGGAGCGTCAGCAGATGTCAATTGGTAATCGTCTTCCTCCTCTTCGTCAACAGGATCAGGATGGTCGACGGTCATAGCAAAAGTTGGATTGTCGCTGAGTTTGATTCCATCATCATCACCATATTGTTCGACATCTATTGTGACGTCGTCCATGGTGAAGGTTCCCTTTGACCAATCGATTACTTGCTCCTCTTCATCCTCCTCAATATCAGCGAGCAGTTCATCGAATAAGCTTCCTGCTTCCTCCTCATCAACGGATGCGACTTGTTCAAACGCGGCCTTACCTAATTGGTACATACATTGGGAGCATTCTGTGGCTTCCTCGGGATTGTGAGTCTGACAAAGAGGGCATTGAATGGTTGGGCCCGCTTCTGCCTTTCGCCAACCTTTGAACTTGTCAAATACCAACTCAAGTCCCCCAAAGACGAGCCAGTTCGGCTGCGTTCTGCGTATAACCCTCACGTCCTGTTGGAAACTATATCCTTCAGCAATAAGGATTCCAAGGTTTGCGAAATCTGATGTGTCGCCTGCCCTGCAGAGGTGTCGTGAGTTCTGACGCTGCAGTTCCTGCGAGGTTCACTCGTAGCCAAGATCACCATGAGGTATATTTGCCGTTAATTCAATGGGAATTGGATGATGAATTGGACGCGACCGATGAAAGATTGCGTAATTGGTCGCGTGCAAAATTAGCTGCTCACGGTTTGGCTCTATTCGATTTACGAGCCCGACCGGATGGATGGTTATTCGGGCAGCGAATCGTCAAACTGGAATTAGACGGTCGGGCCGATATGGGCCAACATAGATTTCGGCAGGGGGATATCGTAATGCTGAGTCGCGGCGACCCCATCGGTGAGAAGCCAATTGAAGCAATAGTGTCGGATCGTTCACGGAATAGAATTCGAATTGTTTTGCCTGAATTACCTAGCGGAGTTCGTAGTGGATATTGGAGAATAGATCGAGCCGCCAATAAGGTAGCCTTCGATCGAATGCGAGATGCACTAAATTCTATTTTCGAAGAGGAAGGAGGTGCACCGCTTAGAGACCTACTTCTTGGATTAGTTCACGACCCGGTGGGGACTGCAGGTCTGGGTCCAGAATTAGGTGGAGCAAATCGAAGACCTGCGAGCAGACCTGAAGGACTCAACGAATCACAAAAGGTTGCCTGTGAAGCCGCAATATCCCAGCGACTGACCTTAATTCAGGGCCCCCCTGGTACTGGAAAAACCCACACGGCAGTACGAATTCTACAAGCTTGGTCAAGTCAAAATGTCGGTACCATTCTAGCCGTCGCTGACTCAAATGTAGCCGTAGACAATCTGCTCGAGGGGCTACTAGGTCTAGGCGTAAGTGCGGTTAGACTCGGTCAGCCGGTCAAGGTTAGAGAATCATTGCGAGAAGCTACCGTCGATGCACAGATGGAAAGTCATCCACTTCGTCGTGACCTTGAGGAGCATTTGGAATTGAATGAAAAATTAGCACGGCGGATTCCAGGGATGAAAGGAAAGGAGAAAGGTCTGGCTCACCGAGATTTGAATCGTGGTTGGAAAGAGGTTAGACGTATTGAGCGACAAATGCGTGATGATATTTTGGATCGAGCTCAAGTCCTCTGTTGCACTTGTATCGGTGTAGGGCACCAACTACTGGATGGTAGAAGATTTAGTCGTGTTTTGCTCGATGAGGCGACTCAGGCAACAGAGCCCGCTAGCCTTGTGCCTCTTGTTCGAGGTGCAAGGCAAATCGTCTTGGTTGGAGACCATCGACAACTACCTCCAACAGTAATCAGCCGCAGGGCGGAAAACGGTGGCCTGCGGCGCTCTTTATTCGAAAGATTGGTGGCTATGGGAATCGAACCAATGTTACTCGATACGCAATATAGAATGCATCCTGCGATTTCTGATTTCCCTAACCGCACCTTCTACGAAGGAAGGTTAGTGGATGGTATCACAGCAGCCGATAGGCCTAATCCTGCAGGACTACTTTGGAATGATTGGGAAGTTCCAATGGCATTTCTGCCAGTTAATGGAGATGAGTTACTATCACCTGATGGGGCTTCGAAAGAAAATCCTGCAGAGGCTGGTTGGGTTGCAACAATACTTGAAAATCTACTACAGGCAGGCGATTTGGAAGAGGCAGATATTGGAATAATTACGCCTTATGCTGGACAAGTTAGAGCGATTCGTGACGCCCTGCCTGAACGAAATGATTCTGTTGAGGTTCACACCGTTGATGGTTATCAAGGCAGGGAAAAGGAGGTCATCATCTTCTCCTGCGTACGCTCGAATTCGGATGGAACAGTAGGATTTCTTTCGGATGAACGGCGTCTGAACGTCGCTTTGACAAGAGCAAAACGTGGATTAATAGTAATTGGAGACCCGGATACACTTCGAAATGATGAGACTTGGGCTTCATGGTTGGATTACATTCGTGGACGTAACCTTGAGGCGTGGCACATTCTCGGCATGGGTTGAGGATTAGCATGGGTGACCACGATTCGCCAATCTCCCTACAAGACGGAGGGACGCTCGCAAAGCAAATTGTAACGGCTGAGGAAGGTGGCCATTGGCCTGTCCCCGAAGGCACTATTCTAGCCTCTGGGGTCCGTAGAATCGCTGCACTATCAGTCGATATTGTGATTGTCACAACCGTATTGATGGTGGCTACCGGAGGACAAATTATTGATGCATGGAATCTAACTCTCTGGGGTTCTTCCAACTTTCATTATTCACTAGCAATGGGGTTGTTAATTTTCGCTGCACATTGGTTGTACTGGCGATTGACTGGACTTAGGTATTCTCGCTCATTAGGTCAGAGAATGTTTGGTATCGCTGTGCTCGCCGAAGACGGTTCAGCGATGACTAGCCAGATGTGGGATCTACGCGCTTGGAGAAAGTTGGTTTTTCTTATTCCAATACTAAACATAATTCAGGGGGTTCGGGAATTAGCGCGGATTTCTCAAAGGCACACTCACCAATCGAATATTGATTTGCACGTCGGCTCTATAGTCGCACATGCAGATTCCTTGCCTCCTGCAAATCGTAAGCATATCAAGTGAGGAGGACTAAATTTTGGCTGAAAACTCTGAAATTATCAATTCTGAGGCTCTATCTATTGTTGCCGCCGATGGTTGTATTGTCTACCCTACCTCGACCCAACCTGCTCTAGGTTGCCTGCCAACAAGTACTGCCTTGGATGGTTTGTATGCAATCAAAAACAGACCTGCGCATATGCCTGTTAGTATTGGTGTGGCCGATTTAGAACAGGCCTCAAACTTGGTCGAGTTAACCGATGACATTCCTGACTTATTGGCTTCATTTCCAGAGGGTTCTCTAACTTTGGTACTTCCAGCAAAGAAGACTCTTGATAGTCGGCTCGGGGCAGATAAAATTGCGATTCGAGTAGTCGCTCACCCTGTCGCAAAAGCACTACTGCGAGCCACAGGTCCCCTTACAGCGACCTCTGCAAACATCAGTGGTACCGAGCCGGAATCCAATTGCCCTGATGCCGTAGAAACCCTACAAAAAGCTGGCCATAAAGTCGGTTTAGTGAAGGGAAATACTCCCGGAGGCTCGCCCAGTACTTTGATAGCGTGGTATTCGGTCTGTGATGCATCCGATAACACGAGCATAGAGGTGCTGAGAGAGGGAATAATTGCTACTGAGGAGGTTATGTTATGGTGGAAGAGTCAGATCTGAAACAATGGCGAGACGCCGGTCATGTAGCTCGAAGAACCCTTCAAGGAATCAAAGGAGAAATAGTTGCAGGCAAGGCTTGGGACGAAGTAATTGATTCGGCTGAGCGGTTCATTCGAAGGCATGGAGGAACTCCTGCATTCCCTGTGACTATTTCTGTCAATGATATCGCTGCCCATTATACAAGTGACCATCGACTGACCACCCCTGATGGTTGGGAAGGAGAGATGGTTTTCCGGAAAGGTGACCTAGTAAAGCTCGATGTTGGAGTCCATGTTGCAGGAGCCATTGCCGACAATGCTATGACGATTGAAGTCGGTAATGGAGGTAAGCATACAGAGCAGATTAAGGCCGCAAAGGAAGCCAGGGATGCGTCGATTGAGAAGATGCATCCTGGAACCCCATGGCATGAAATTGGTGCTGCTGCGGAACAGGTTCACAAAGACGCAGGCTTCGAGCCTATTCGCAACCTATGCGGGCATGAGTTGACCCGTTGGAATCTACATGCTGGGACATCTATTCCTGCTCACGCTTGTGGAGCAGATAATCCAGGATTCAAAGGTGAGGTAGAATTAGGTTCGATTTACGCAGTAGAGCCGTTTAATACAACAGGTAAATCAGGAATGGTTGAGAATATACAACCTAGTAATTCCAGCAATATTTACAGAGTTACAGGGAACATAACAATACGCAAGGCAATGGCGAAAAATAAACTCAAACCGATTGGTGCAACAATGGCGAGATATATCGAAGAACGCTACCATACTCTTCCATTTGCAGAACGATGGGCCTATCCTCTTCTAGAGAAGCCGTTCCCAGGAGAGGATGAAGAAATTCTTCGTAAGAAATGGAACGCTCTAGTGAAGAAATTAATCTCGATTAGATTCCTTGAAACATACGCTGCACTACGTTGCGAAGATCGTGGCCTAGTGGGCCAATATGAGCACACCGTTTGGATTACAGAAGGCGGACCAGAGGTACTTACCGTCGAATGATTTTGTTAATTCTTGACAATCAAGAATAGAAATCGAATATAATGATGAAATCATTAAACTGCGCCTCAGTATAGCGTTATTGGGGTTTAGAGGCCTAATTCGCACAACGATTATCTATCGTCTGCCCCGAACTCCTGCCGTACGGGGCCGTTGAGGTTCTCGCTGAGTGCATCCCATCCCCTCGCTTGTGTCTCTCGCCCTGTACACCTTTTCGGGGTACGCGGAGGCTTTCTCCGAAGTTTCAGGTTTCTAAATTGTCTGTAGAGGGGACTGATTCCTCAGCAGCCCCAAACAGTGTAACTGCGATGATTGCAGAGAAAATTAGTACCATTCCTGCGGATTGTTGTAATGAGGGTGATTCATTGAGTATAATCACGCCCCAAACGATGGTCAGCACCGGCTGTAATAAGACCGCGAAGGAGGTATGGGCAGCGGGTAATCTAGGAAGAGCGTAGGTAATGGCAATCCAACCAATTACTTGGCAAGATATTGCTAGTAAAAGCAACCAGCCATGATTTGGCCATGTGATTGAATGATCGATTGCTTCTATTCCTAGAGAGGTTGGAGGTATAGTGCCTAAGATTAGAATCCCGAGAGTTGCTCCAGCGGTTGCATCGAATTGGGCATTTACTGCGGGACCACCTATTCTATTCGATTGGCGATAAGCTATCAAGAAGGAGGAGTAGAATACTGCGGCTACCATCCCTCCGATAACTCCCTTTACCGGATCATCGCCAAAGGGATCTTCGTCCCATATTCCAGAAATCAACAATAAGCCAATCATCACCATTGGTAATGAGAGAAGAATAAACCGATTTGGTCGTTCACCAAATAACCACCAACTAACCAATGTGACAATAATTACCTGAGAGTTACCAATCATTGTTGCAATCCCGCTACCAATGTAGTCTATTGCACTGTGATAACCTGCGAAATCGATTGCGAGTAAAATGCCCGCCCCAAAGGCAAGCCAGCGTGAATTAGAGTCTCGAGGGTCTTCCTTTTTCGAAATCAAAACCAATAATCCCAAGATAGGAAGGGCGTAGAACATTCGATAGAATGCTCCAGTCAATGCTGTTGTATCTGAGCGAATATACAGTAGAGGAGCGAAGGATATCACCGTCGCCCCTGCTAAGGCGATAATCATGGTGCGACGGTCTTCCGCCGTCGCCATCTAATCGCCTCACTCAGAGTTTGCATCGCCGTCGGCAATCATTTGTTGAAGCTCTCCAGATTGGAACATTTCGAGTGCGATATCAGAGCCGCCAATTAGTTCTCCGTGAATGTATACTTGGGGCATTGTTGGGAAGTCGGCCCAAGTACAGACTGACGGTATGGCCCTTGGATCGGCGAGCACATTTACACTTGCGAAAGGTTCCCCAAGTTGATTCAAAACAGTTGCAGCTCTATTGCTAAATCCACATTGTGGTTGTTCTGGTGTTCCCTTCATGAAGAGAACTATTCGGTGTTCATTTACTAGGGCATTTAGTTCGTCTGGGGTCCAATTGAAACTCATTCTATCACTCCTGATCTGGTCGGCGGATGTGCACTCCAAAGAATTGCATTTCTTTTTCACCGTGGGGGTCAAAAGATGTATCTCCAGACTTCTCTGCCTGTTCGGGTGTCATGCACTTCAAATCCAAGGCGTGTACGGTGTTTTGCGCTATGAAGGGCTTGAAGTGGCTAAGAATAGGTCGCTGTCTCTGTAATGGACGCACTCCCTCGTAACTCTTCGATATGACCCGAACGTGGAAGTGATCGCCGCTGCCATGCAAGTCCTTGGCTTCTACAGTAGCATCTGGTACTACCTTCAGAACTTCCTCAACCACCCACTGCTCCGTGACCATCAATCACCTGCTCGGGCCGCTGTGATTTGAATGCTCGCGCGCGTGAACCAATCAAAGGCCCAGGGCCGAATTGATTTCTGCGAGGTTATCAGCGATACTGGCTTTGTCATTGATGAGGCCACTTCCAACGACTGCCACATCTATCCCCCACTCTGAAACCATGGCGGAGTTGTGGTGCTTGATACCACCATCTATCATCAATTTAGTCGCTCTTCCCCCATTACTGATTTGTTCATCTATTGCACTACGAAATTCACGCACCTTGCCTTCAACCTCTGGCATGAAAGATTGACCGCCCTTTCCAGGAACTACCGACATCACCAATACTAGGTCTAAATCTGAGAGATATGGTAGAATTGAATTCGTCGGAGTATCTGGATTTAGGACTAAACCTGCTTGACATCCAGCCTCTTGTATAGAAGAGATTAGTGCGGCTGGGTCCTCGATAGCCTCGATGTGAGCGATGACTAAATCTACCCCCGCATCGACGTACTGCGACCATGTTTCTTCTGCATTTGTTATCATCAGGTGGCAATCGATAAAGACATTCGGACCGAGTCTATCTCGAACTGAACGAATTAGTGCAGGTCCGAAAGTGATAGTCTTGTTAACTACCCAATTGCCGTCCATTACATCCATGTGAATCCAATTTATCCCAGCATCTACAGCTTCTTCTAGAGTCTCGCCAAGACGAGAAAAATCCGCTGTCAGAATGCTCGGAGTGATTTCGATGATGCTCCCCTCATTCTTTCCGAGTGGAAGGGGGTTCTCAACAGTTCTCACTCAAATTAAGATACTAGCATTGATAAAACCACTATCCACACGAACTATGGGGCGACATAATGGGAAGGCTGATTGAGGCAAGTGATGGTGATTTTGACGCAGTAACAGCGAGCGATGAATGGGTGTTAGTTGACTTCTGGGCGCCTTGGTGTGGGCCTTGCAAGATGATTGCCCCTGTTCTCGAGCAATTATCAGGAGAGAGAGATATGACGATTGCCAAAGTCAATACGGACATCAACCCCCTATCCTCTGGAAAATTCGGTATTCGCGGAATCCCAGCCTTGCTTCTATTCCACAACGGACAGTTGGTAGACCAGCAGGCTGGAGCTATGCCAAAACCAATGTTCGATCAATGGCTTGACCGACACATGGCATAATTATACTGATTCTCTCAATTTTGTTGCGCGCTCTTCGAGTGGCTGTCCAACTTCTCTCAGCAAGCGAGAACGTAGGGCTTCATGTAGCCACATTCCACTTTCAAGTTCCAGCATTAACCCACGAGATACCAGCGCTTCTGGTGGCTTTCCATCGTATCCTGCTGCTGAGGCCAATTTTTCCCAAGGAATTGGCCTGTCTGCTACTGCTAGCAGAGCAAGAAGTTCTCGATGATCTTGAGGCAGGACGTCTAGAATCTCCTCATCTAGGAATCTAAGCCAATCATCGTGTAGCGTCTGGCCGTATAGTTCCAGAAGTTCTACAGCGAGGGGATGACCTCCAGTGGCCTTGTGAATTTCTTCTGCCGGAGCTTCTGATGGTAGGTTGATTGAAGCAATCCATTCGGCTACTTCTTCCAGAGAAAGACCGGTTAATCTGAGCTCAACAACCCTGCCCCGAGTGTGAACATCTCGACGATCATAGAATGCCAAATTAGTCCTCGATATAAGCAGTAATCGCATATTCGTTGACTCTGCTACCTGGAGCAGAGCCCCAAACAAATAGTTACCATCTGAGGCTAGGTTGTGAACATCATCTAGTATGATTAGTAAATCGTTTTCTTTTTCTCCTCGTTTACCTTCTTCGTCGAGTAAGTGAGCGATTAGACGGCGTCGGTATTGATCGAGGTCTAAATGCGCTCCTGGCTTCATTGGAAGGGTGTCCAAGACCCCATAGGGGTCTTGATTTTCTTCTTCGGAACTTATTTGCAGCCTGTGCAATAGGCTCGTTGCGATGCCTAAACTGCTATCCCAAGGCTGACACGGATAGTACATCACATCGAGTTCAGGATTCTTCTCGAGAGCCTGTTCTAGCCAATGGCTTGTCAAGGTGGTTTTTCCACAACCCGCAATTCCTGATACAACCGCCATAGCAGCTGTACCTGCGAACCATTCGTCTAGCACAGCAACCTCGCTATCTCTCCCATGAACTGTACGAGTTTCAGGCGGTCGTGTGTGATATGTCGAATGAGCTCCAGAGAGTAATCTCAGTGAGCCAGGGGCTGGCGATTCTTCCGGGTCGGTTCGAACGATTGCACCAAATCGAATATCACCGAAGTTGAGTACACCCTCGTGCTGAGCGTGCATCAATACCTGTAACAGAGTAAGTCCTGTCTCTAAGCGAGACCCCGCCTCGTCGGCTCGCACCTCTAGCAGGTTGCCATTACGTTCTCGTAGCAGTACATTGGTGGTCCGCAATTCTGGTAATCTGTGTTGTATTTGCTCTCGGCCTTCATCTGTTAATTGCCATGTTTTCTGTCTGCGCTCGTCTCCTCGAACTACTCGAGTATGTTCACTGACCATTCCATCGGTTGCCAATTCACGCATAGTTCTCGAGACATTAGGAGGATGGAGCGCGCAAATTTCAGCTATTCCAGGTCTAGTAACTTCCCGACTAACCAAATAGTGGTCAGCCTGGTGGTCCTGTTCCCAAAGATGTAGCAAAATGCGGTCAGCAACTGCGATGTTGACCTTACTGGAAGGCGAATCCATTGGATTAATCCTCCACAACACATTGAGGGTAGGGGTCGTCCATCATAGGTGGCATGAACAAATCATCGCAACCACGATCAACAGTTGAGAGAGAAAGAATGCTGGTCGCACCTACACCAACGGTTACCGCTTGCATAGATACAGGACTTGGAATGTAGTCCTCGCCAGTTTGAGTGATAATTAGATGGATACCATCGCCCGCAGGAATTAGCACATCCATCCCAAAGAATTCCATCTTCGCATTGACAGTTTCTCCAGGCCCAAGCACTTCTCCATCTTTGCCACCAGCGTGGAATCGAAGATCCATAACCGCGTGGCCGAGATGCATGTCATTGCTAGCCTGAACCATCTCCACGAATAGATGCCCGCTAGTAGAGAATGCGGAAACGGTTGCATCTACATGGAAAGTTGGAGTTCCTACTATTCGAGTGTCCTCTTCGAATTCTGGACATTCGATTCTCAGGAATGAACTAGACGAAATTGTCTCTCCTCCACCGATTATATTGCATTCATCCATTCCGAACCGAATCCAGTCTTGGTTGGCTGGAGGATATGTCTCTTCTACCCTCCAGGCACCCATATTGTCCTGAACCTCTGCAATCAATCTCGGCTGTGGCCCTTTTTCCAAGAGATAGTAATCGAACCATTCCAGTAAATCATCAGCCCAGTCCCATCTCAAAGTGAATGGGAAGGCTTCCCCGCCGCGGCCGCTTGAAAGCCCTTGATGGCCGCTCATTCGGTCGGGGTAATCGTGCCCCCATTGACCGTAAAGCCCCTTTACCTCGAAGCCGGCATCTTCCATCATACGATGTACAGGGAAGGCCATGTGAGGGTCTACGTTCCAATCTTGCAAACCATGAATGATGTATACAGATCCCTTGTAATTTTGAATCGCTCGCTCAAGGAAGTGCCGTTCTTCCCAATAATCCGAGCCTAACCAAGCCAGGTTATCTCCCGTAACGTAGGCTAATGGTCCAGCATAGTAGCCTTCGACATAACCTTCGCATGCATTTTCAATATCTCCTGAGTCTCCATCTAGTCCAAAACTACCGTATACTCCGTTGTGCATAATGGCTCCTCTAGCTTCCATGCTACCATTACGCCACATGAGGTCCTGTACTCCAATAAGTCCGGACATAGGAACGATGGTTTTCAGATATTCAGAACCCATCGCTGCAGCCTCCCAGGGAGTTGAGCCGTCGTAGGATTTACCGATTATTCCTACAGCACCATTCGAAAATGGGGCGCTTCCTAGATATTCGACGGCTGCGTGTATACCCTCCTGCTCATCTAGGCCCATTAGATCCATGCAATGATTTGAGTTGCCGGTACCAAATACGCTAACCTGAGCAACCCCGTATCCGTGTGGAACGAAGTTCTCGATTAAGAATCGACCTAGGCGATTAGCGGGAGTTAATGCATCGACATCCCCATCGTCATAATATGGGCCGATCTCAGCGATTACAGGAACTTTACATTCGTCAGGAAGTTCGGTTGCATCGTAATCGCAGCCTTCAATCTGAGGTAACCAAAGTCCAAGATGGACTTCCGCGCCGCCTGTTACACCTGCTCCTCCATCTGCGGTTGTGATTTCTGGTACAGAGACATAGATCGACCGAACCATATCGATTCCATATGTTCCATTCCAAGATACTCGGCTGAATACATCACTATTATCGTAAACTAGATCTTCTCTCTCCTCGACAGGCGGAAGCCAATGTTCTGAATCCGAGGAATCTCCTATCTTTATCGCATCACCAAAACAGCCCGACAACATTGGAGCTGTGAATAACAGCGCCAATAGTAGGCTGATAGTAGTGCGAGACACGCGCTTCGCGCGTGCTAGACTACTCAAGAGAGTTCTGACTCTTGGTGTGAAGGAAAAATATCCAGATAATGGGAAATCCAATTGTGAATTTGCTATATCGAAGGGTTTGATGAGGGGTATCGACCCGGTCCTTACATGGATGCTTACGATGAGTTACTTGAACGTTTGAAGAATATTGACTTAATCTCGCAAATCGGAGGTCTACTAGGCTGGGATCAAGAAGTATTGATGCCACCAAAAGCCGCGGCGCTTCGAGCGGAACAATTGGCTTGGGTTTCTAAAACCGGACACGAAGCGACTACTGACCCTAGAATTGGAGAATTACTGACTGAGCTGGAAGCGCGCGAGGACCTAAACGACGTACAAGCAGCTAACGTTCGACTCGCACGCGACTCGTACGATAAAGCCACAAAACTACCAACAGAATTCGTTGAACAGATGGCAAAGCACAAGTCTCAATCTTTGATATCTTGGCAGAAGGCTCGAGCCGAGGACGATTTCTCGATTTTCCGAGACGACTTGGCAAAGATGGTTGACCTAGCTCGACAAAAAGCTGACTATTTGGGCTATGAAGAGCTTCGCTACGATGCTCTATTGGACATCTATGAATCCGGCCTCAGTGTATCAAGAGTAGACCCGTTATTCGCTGGATTGAGAGAGAATGTTGCGCCTCTTGTAAAGGCCGTCGTGGAGCGAGGGGAGCGTCCTGAAATGGGCTTCATCGAGAATAATTCTTGGAGCCAATCAGGTCAAGAATCTCTATCTCAATCCGTATCCGAAGCCCTTGGTTTCGACTTTGCTGCGGGACGTCGTGATGCATCCACTCATCCATTCTGTGGTGGGCCAAATCCTGATGATGTGCGTTGGACAACTAGGTATTCAGAAGATGATCCTTTCGGCTCTCTTTACGGTTCAATGCATGAGACTGGCCACGGTTTGTACGAGCAAGGTCGGCCTCGTAACCTAGACTTCCAACCAGCTGGACAGGCTAATGGACTAGGTGTTCATGAAAGTCAGAGTCGACTATTCGAGAATCAGGTTGGTCGGAGTAGAGAATTCTGTGAATGGGCATTACCGATTTGGAAGGAAAATTTCCCAGAAAATATGGAAGGAGTAAGTGCAGAAGATCTCTGGAGGGCGGTTAATCTAGTAGAACCGAGTTTAATTCGTACAGAATCTGATGAGGCAACCTACAACCTGCACATAATGATTCGATATGAAGTCGAGAAGAAGTTAATCGCTGGTGAAATCGAAGTTGACGATCTCCCTGATGTTTGGGACGACATGTACGAAGAATTCCTAGGAATTAGAGCGCCAAATCGAACTCTAGGTGTTCTGCAAGACATACACTGGTCTATGGGAGCCTTCGGATATTTCCCCACATACACACTTGGAAACCTCTACGCTGCGCAACTTCTTGCCAAGGCTAGAGAAGACCTTCCTGACCACGATGAACAAATTCGTAACGGAGATTTCGCGCCGATTTTGGATTGGATGCGCTCGCGCGTGCACGCGCGAGGTAGCATTCTCGAGCCTGCTGCCCTAATCGAGGAGGCTACCGGCTCGCCGCCATCTCCTGATGCATTCGTAGAATATCTCCAAGACAAGGTCGAACGGCTCTATGGCTTGACCGCGTAGACACAAAATACGATATCCAGCAGTCGAGTAGAGGCTCTGTGACCGGACTTTCCCTTGAGGCTATCTCGTCCTATGTGCGAGACCTTTCCAGCTCCTGTTCCGCATTACTTCTAGTCGAGGATTTACTATTCGCTGGCTCGCACGATGGATTACTTGTTTCCTGGGAAGCTTCCAGCGGAGTTGAACGTTGGAGAGTTTCAATTAGCGGCCCGATTTCTGATATCTCTGTAGATTCAGGCAGCGTTTATGTCGCAGCATCTGATTCTCTTCATGCAGTTGACATAGAGAATGGGTCGCTTCTTTGGAATAAAAAATTGGAAGGAGCAAGTGACTACGTATTAGCAGCGAATGGGAATATCTGGGCTACCTCATCAGTTTACGAGTTAGAGGTCGCCGACTTCATCGAATCCACCATTTGGAGATTCGATAAATTGGGAAATGAATTGGAACGTTGGGTAATCACTGAACGTGCTTGGCATATTTCTTCAGATGGTTCTGGGGGTATCGTTCTAGGATTAGGGCGACCCAGGTGCGGTTATCTCAGAGTTCGCCCTGAATCCCCTGTCGAGCATAACGCGCTACCAACAAACAGTCCGGTCACCTGTGGTTCTGGAGGAAATAAAGATTTGATTTTTGGACACGCTGATGGCTCCTTGGGTTCATTGGATGAATCGGTACTCGAGACGGGATCGTTGATTACCTCGATTGCTTCTAGCCCCAATGGCTGGATTTCTGGTCACGAAGATGGTAGCATCTCGATGAAAGCCGTATCAGAAAAACTACCTGGTTCTGTTGATGCGGTCGAAATTATCGAAACTAATGGTTGGGCATCTTCCTTCGATGGAGTGAATGTTTGGATAATGATAATTGGTGAAGTATCGAATACAATATCTCATGATTCTAGGTTACGACAGATGGATTCATCATTCAATAAAATAGTACTCGGAGATGACCAGGGAAGAGTCTACTTTGTAGAATCTGAAGTTATGCAGAGAAGAATAAATTCACATCAAGAAGAGGCTGAAGAATATTCTGAAAAATCAGATCTTCGAGCTCGTCTAAGGATGTTAAGAAATCGGTAATTCTCGGCCTGGGATGCAGTGGAAATTAACATCCCTAGACCCCTATTTCCGGTCCACAGTACCTCATTTAGCGAAATGTTTATTTGCCTCCGCCGTTCAGACCAAAGATGCCGCTCTGGGAGAGTGGTGTGGTGCGAGCTTCGGCGAACACCGCGGGCCACAGAACCGAACCCCGAACTCGGGGTGGTAGAACCGGAAACCGCAAGGGGACCGGGGATGATCGAACTTGGCACTTGGGCCAGGGGAGATACGGTCGAACTGAGGTGGAGAAAACCGGACGAAAGGAAGGGGAAGGAAGCCACAGGGAAAGTTGGGGAAAACACAACCGCACTGCTTAGGCAGGGAAAACGCATACCGTGCCAACTAACCAGACCGTGAGTGCATACGCGAAGAGCGAGAGAACCAGAGATGGGAAAAGCTTGAGGCGAATCTGCGGGGAACAAAGGAAGACAAAAACCGGACGCAAGGAAGGGGAAAAGAAACCAGAGGGAAACGCGGCGGGAACAAGAGCGCGGAGACGCGTGGAGGACCGGCACTCATTCCAAAGAACAAACCGGTGAGAGCCGGGGAGGGAAATGGAAACGCAGAAACGGGGAGCGATCCTCGAAGAAGCGGGAAACGACGAAAAGGCTCTTCGGAGCAATGTAGTCATCTACCCGGGAAAAAAAGGGCGCAAGCCCGGATGGAACCGGACCCTGCGGAGATAGCAGGGGGGGATGCTCCCCCATGTGCAGAACCCCCTGCTGCTCCCACCTTGTACCAAAGTACGGCTGAGCCCCATTCCATCTAATTATCAATCATTGCGGAGGCTTTCTCCCTTCAATGTATGATTTCGTTAGTTCAGAACTAACTCCAGTTAGACTACTCTTTAGGGCCTATCATCTCTCTAGGTTTCACCCATTGGTCAAATTGATCGTTTGTGACTAATCCAAGTTCAAGCGCTGACTCCCTTAGTGTAGAGCCGCTTGAGTGAGCGTGTTTTGCAATCTTTGCAGCGCTATCATATCCAATGTGATTGTTCAGAGCTGTGACCAACATCAAACTATTCTCAAGATGAGAAGCGATTACTCCTTCATTGGCTTCAAGCCCATCGACACATTTCTCGGTAAAGGCCCTACAAGTGTCTGCGAGCAACCTAGTGCTGTGTAGTAAATTGTAGATCATCAAAGGCTTGAAGACGTTGAGTTCAAAATTTCCTTGACTGCCTCCAACGCTAATCGCTGTGTGGTTACCCATTACCTGGCAGCATACCATTGTCATAGCTTCAGATTGAGTTGGATTCACCTTTCCTGGCATGATGCTCGACCCAGGTTCATTGGCGGGGAGAGAGAGTTCACCAAATCCGCAGCGTGGCCCTGAACCCATCCAACGAATATCATTTGCAATCTTCATTAGACTTACAGCGAGAGTGTTGAGTGCTCCTGAGGCGGCAACGATTGCATCATGAGCCGCTAATTGAGCAAACTTATTTTCAGCCGAGACGAATGGTAATTGGGTCTTCTCGGCGATTCTATCGGCTACTTTGTCGGCGAATTCGTAATGTGTATTTAGGCCCGTTCCGACAGCTGTACCCCCCAGAGCTAACTCTAGCAAATCGTCCCAAGCGGCTTCAATTCGATGAATATCAGACGATAACATGGAAACATAGCCGCCGAATTCTTGGCCAAGAGTAAGTGGGACTGCGTCCATTAAGTGAGTTCGGCCGATTTTTACTATATTTTCAAACTCATCCGCCTTTGTTGCTAGAGCGTTGTGTAGCAATCTAACTGCAGGTAATAATCGATGGTGGATTTCCTCGGCGGCTGCGATGTGCATTGCTGTTGGGAAAGTGTCATTGCTGGATTGGCCGCGATTCACATGATCATTAGGGTGCACGGGTGATTTGCTACCTAATTCACCTCCGGCCATCTCTATTGCTCGATTAGCAATTACTTCGTTACTATTCATGTTAGTTTGTGTCCCCGAACCCGTTTGCCAAACTCGAAGCGGAAAATGTTCATCCAATGAGCCGGAGATTACTTCATCGCAAGCAGAAGAAATTAGGGCGCCAATCTGAGGGTCCAATTGGCCGAGATCGACATTAGTTTCTGCCGCAGCTTGTTTGAGAATCCCGAAGGCTCTGATTACTGACGGTGGCATCGTGTCAGTACCTATATCGAAGTTGATTAGGGAGCGAGCGGTTTGTGCTCCGAAGTATCGATCTGCTGGGACTTCTAACTCTCCCATGGTGTCTTTTTCGATTCTGATTTCACCTGCGACTCCGGATGCACTTCTTTGCTCGCTAACTGGGGTTTGTATTGCTACGGTTTGCTCAGTTTCCAAACCGTTTTGTATCATTTTTGTTATTGTTGCGGATCTACCATCATTTCGGCCCTTCCCGACCCTTCTGTCTAGCTTCCTTGCAAGCTCTTCTGGTATGCTGATGCTGATTATGCGACGGTCGCCCGCCCGATGTTTGGCCATAAATAGTCGCTTAATTAGTTATTAATAAAATTAATTATTGGCTTTCTATACAACGATTACTCTTCTAATCGCTGAACGGAGATGATTTTTTGAGGGTCATAAGGCCTATCTCCAGGCTTGGTATCACAGTTCTCAATCTTGTAGACATTCTCCATCCCTGCAACAACCTCTCCAAAAATAGCATGATTTCCGTCCAACCAAGGTGTTGGAACCGTAGTTAGAAAAAATTGTGAGCCACCGGTATTAGGCCCTGCGTTTGCCATGGAAAATAACCCTGGTCTGTCGTGCTTTTTTGCCAATGCGGATGCCTCGCAAGGGATTTTCCAACCTGGGCCGCCCGTTCCAGCTCTTCCATCGAACGGGTCCTTTGATCTCGGGCATCCGCCTTGAATCATGAAATTCTTAATGACGCGGTGGAAGTGTAACCCGTTGTAGAATTCCTCGTCCACCAATCTGAGGAAGTTTCCTGTTGTCTCAGGGCAATCCTCTGTATACAGTGCAATGTCAATATCTCCAGCGCTTGTCGTCATTCTAACCATAGTAGGCATGGTGTCATCGAGTGGCGTCTAGTCCAATAGCATGACGATTGAGTTTTCACTCTTCGCTGGAAAGATTAGTATTGATTTCTTTCAGTAAATCTCTGATTTCAATTAGAACGTCATTGGATTCAGTTGATGGGCTAGACTGTGGAGATGGAGTCGCCATCAATGAGTCTCTGTGTTGGAGAACGACGTCGCGGAATTGATCCGCGTTTTTCACCCCAGACAATATGAAAGGTGCAGCACCTGCTGTCTCGAATTGCATCTTTACAACCCCGAGTGCTTTCAGAATTGGGCCTTCTGAAATTGATACATCAGTAAGTTTGTCTAGAGCGATGTTCTGTTGTTTCTTGAATAACCACCCCATACGCATATTGAGTGAACGAGTAGTTAGTGCTCCGCTCATATGTTCGTACTGCTTCTGGTGAACTATCCAACCAAATGGAAGCCAAATCAGCATCAATGGGATTCCAATAAATGACGTTAGGAGACCTAAATTAGCCACTAACCACCAATAAATGACGATTTTTTTGTCAAATTCTACAGACATAATTTGGCCGCTATCGGCGTAACCCGCCCGTTCCTGCATAATTACAAGAACTACCACCGGGTTATTCAATATCACTAAGCAACCATCGACCCAGGGTTGACTCCCTCTGGAAGTTCTAACAGCCTAACCGTACCATCTGGGTCTAAGGCCCCTAAAACAAGGAATTGGCTTACAAAACCCGTCGGCAACGTCTTGTCTCCAAGATTCAATGCACCAACTACACTTCGTCCGACCAACTCTGCTCGAGAATAGTTGGTTATCTGGGCCGAGCTCCAAAGCTTACCAATCACAGGTCCAAAGTCAACTTCAATTTTGTATGAGGGTTTACGCATCTCAGGAAATTCTTCGACTTTGAGAATGATACCTGTTCTCAAATCTAATTCAAAGTAAGCAGCGGCACCGACATAGTCCTTTTTTTCGAGTTTATCTGGATGATATGGTTCACTAGAATCAATTACATGTTCCGACATTCACTCACCCGTTACATCTGAGCGAAGAATGAGTGGATGCAAGCTAATTCCGGCAGATTTGAAGGCGTCTTGGCCTCCTTCTTCCCGATCTAGAATAGTAATACAAGCCGCAACATCGCACCCCATATCGATTAATCGATTAGCGGCTTTGAGAGCGGACCCTCCGGTTGTGGTGACATCTTCCAACAATACAACCCGGTCACCTTCTAGCAAGGTTGACCCTTCTATCCCTGGAGGGTTTCCTGTTTTTCGGCCGCCTCGGCCTTTTGCTTCTTTGCGAACTAGGAAGCCCCGGAGGTCAGAACCCTTTCCTGCCTTCGCGATTGCAATGCCGGTGAGTGGTACAGCTCCCAATTCGAGCCCGCCGACCGCGTCGACTCCGCCGATTGATTCAATTTCTGCGTGGAGCAGTACGCCGATTAGATGAGCACATTCCGGGTCCATCATTACTGGCTTCATATCAAAGAAATGTGGACTCTGTCGGCCGCTGGCAAGAGTGAATAATTCCTCAGGAGAGTGCAGATATGCCAAATCACGAACACGTTCGATTAGACGTTGTTTTGCTTCAGCAACAGTAGTCGACATGCCTCTTCCCTTCCATTTCGGCTTGGTGGTAATCGGATGAAGGTTCGCACTCAGAAGAGGTTAGAAGAGTTGGAAGACAGTGAATGTTCTTGGACGGCCTCGTGCGGTCGTCGAATGTTCAGCAGCGGAGCGTATGCGACATGGTAGGTCAAGACAGCCCTGAAATCGTAGTGGATGAGGCTCGTCTTTCTAGCGAGCTAGAGTCCTACAGAGACTGGCTTGAAGAAAATACAGAGAAAGCTTACCAAATTGCTGAAGAGGCTCGCTCCAAAGGCTTGGATTTTGCCGAAACTGTTGAAATTCCGCGTGCTGCGGACTTGGCGAGTAGGACTGAGAAATTGCTTGAGGAATACCTCAGACCGACTCCAGATGATGACCCAATCAGAATTGAGGATGACTTGCGTAAATTGCTCAGCAAGGTAGACCGTGAGACTGCTTCGATTCAAATCGCCGTTGAAGTTGGAAAAAGAATGCACAAACTAACAGCCGATGTTCGACGATCGATAGACACAGGCCTTCGTGTCGGATTGGCGGTACTTACTGAGGCCGTTCTAGTCGCGCCTTTGGAAGGAATCGGCGATGTTAAGATTCTCAATAATGAAGATGGGACAGAGTTCCTATCAATCGAATTCTGCGGGCCGATTAGGGCCGCAGGAGGTACTGCGCAGGCTCTTGGTGTGCTGATTGGGGACATGGTCAGGCGTGAACTAGGATTGAATCGATATATCCCTAGTACACCAGAAGTTGAGAGGGTTAAGGAGGAATTTGGCCTCTATCGAAAGGGATTGCAATACAAGCCTCCACCAGAAGAAATTGAGATGATTGTAAGGGCCTGTCCCGTGATGATTAATGGAGAGTCAACAGAGGATATCGAATGTTCGGGATTCAAGGAAGTTCGAAATATAGATGGAGCCCGAGTTAGAGGTGGAGTTCTCCTGGTAATTGGCGAGGGGCTTTGTCTCAAGGCTCCTAAAGTTCAGAAACACACAGAGCGACTAAACATTCCTGGGTGGGATTTCATCGCCCACTTTGCCTCAAAAGGAAAAACTGAGGAGCAGGAGAACTCTTTCAAGCGTAGAGTAATCAAAACTGATTCTCGGTTCATGGATGATGTAATCGCTGGTCGGCCTGTTTTTGGTGAACCCAGCCAGCCTGGCGCTTTCCGAATAAGATATGGTCGCAGTAGGGCGTCCGGATTGGCCGCGGCAGGAATCAATCCCGTTTCTATGGAAGCAATGCAAGGATTCCTTGCAGTTGGAACCCAGATGAAAGTCGAGCGCCCCGGAAAAGCGGCGGCGGTTACTCCTGCCATCGATATCGAAGGGCCAATGGTATTGCTCGAAGATGGTGGATTCCATCGGATTGATTCGATGGAGGAATGGAATAGTATCAAGGATAACGTTGTCAGCCTATGGGACTCTGGAGAGATGTTAGTTGGATTTGGCGAATTCCTTGAGAATAACAAGAATCTTGTTCCCTCTCCTTACAATAAAGACTGGTGGGCGGCTGACCTCGCAGAAAATCTCGATCAGCCGCAAAAAGTCGAAGAATTCGCATCAATAATTGGTGTAAGTAGAGACAATTTGCCTCCTGGATTGCCATTCAATGGGGCGATTAGTCGTGGTGGAGAGCCAGCTTTGGACCGTGTCCGTCGAAAGAGGGATTGGAATCGCTATCTTCGTAATCTTGAGATGGATTGGTCACAAATTAAGCAAATTTGTATCAAATTCGGAACCGCACCCCCGCCTCCATTCAACCCATGGTGGTCGGACTTGCCATTATCATTTACAGGGAAATTAATCGAGGCACTATTGAACTCCAAAATCAAGAGTAAGGGGCTAAGGGTTCCTGATGTTGTTCAAGGCTGGTCTCCAGAACAAAAACTCGAGGACATCGGGCTCGATATACCTTCAACAGGGGTTTGGCCTAGATGGACTGAAGTAGAGACACATGGAGTAATCAAATCTTCACTATTGGTTCTAGGAATACAGCACCACCACCGACGTGGAGATATTGTAATTCCATCAAATTGGGAAGCGCTATTGGAGGGGCTTGGACTTGAGGTTGAGGGCTCACAAATCAAAATGCGCGCAGACGCTGCACCGCATGTTACGGATAGGGTTGCCAAAATTAGAGCGGCGACTGAAAACCTACGAGCGGAAGATGTTCGAAGAGAGGAGATTGAAGCGGAGCGTGATGTAGAGCGCGTTAGAGCACAAACCGCCGCTCGACAAAGAGGTATGAGTATTGCCGAGACCGAAAAAGAAGGTGACGAAGCGGCAGAAGCAATCGAAGACCCCGGCCCCCCAAACCCAAAGGAATTGGTGGCTGCACAACATCTTCTAGATGATCATGAGGTGGACAGATCGCTTTGGCTGGTTAGGAAATTATCCGATTTGAGATGGGAAGATGCAGTGCCCTGTCGAGTCGGTTCTAGAATGGGCCGACCTGAGAAAGCCAGCAGGCGTGAAATGAAACCATTAGTCCACTCGTTATTCCCAATCGGCGATCATGGGGGCCCGCAGCGCTTGCTTGGTGAAGCTGCAAAACGCGGTCGAATTCGAGTTGAAACTGGCCCTCGAATTTGTGTAAAATGCGGCATGGAGTCACCAATGTTACGATGCCATAATCGGCCGGATTCTTCTGTTCCTGAAGAATGTGGAGGGAAGACTCGCCCCCGGCCGATTAGAGGAAATAGAACACCTCGAAGATTAGGCCAAAGAACAAGTATTCCTGTCGCAGGATTACTTGAGGTAAAACGTCGTTCTCTTGGCCTAGACAGATTGCCTGAAAAAATCAAATCTGTAAAGGGTCTAATGTCCTATGAACAAACACCTGAACCTTTGGAAAAAGGCATACTGAGAGCAAGAAATGAACTTTCAGTGTTTAGAGACGGGACGGCAAGATACGATATGATTGATGTGCCGGTAACTCATTTTCGACCATCTGAAATCCATACTTCTTGGGAGATACTAAGCAAACTAGGATACACCCACGACGTCGACGGAAACCCATTAACTGGAGATGAGCAAATCCTTGAGTTATTTCCTCAGGATTTCATCCCTTCCTCCCTAGCAATAGAGCATCTTACTTCGACTTGCAATTTCGTCGATGAGTTGCTGACTAGATTCTATGGAATGGAGCCATTCTACAGAGTACACTCCGCTGATGATTTAGTTGGCCATTTGGCAATTGGTCTAGCGCCTCACACCTCTGGAGGCGTTTTGTGTCGAATCATTGGTTGGACCGATGCATCAGCCGGCTATGCACACCCACTATTCCATGCAGCCAAGCGTCGCAATTGTGATGGTGATGAGGACAGTATCATGATGTTGATGGATGGTTTGTTGAATTTCTCAAGGGCAATCCTTCCAGCCAATCGAGGGGGAAGGATGGATGCGCCTCTCGTATTGACCACCAGGTTGAATCCCTCCGAGATCGACAAAGAGGCATTGAATGTAGACTGCTCATGGCAATACCCTAGAGCATTCTATGAGGCTTCTCAAGGACAGCCTCACCCTGCTGAATTGAAATCTCACATCGAAATTGTTGAGCATCGTCTAGGCACTTACGGGGACTTGCGTGGATATGGTTGGACTCATGATTCCGGCGCTCTAGATGCGGGTCCTGCTAATTCATCCTACAAGACATTGGAGACTATGGTTGACAAAATGACGGCTCAATTGGAATTAGGATCAAAGTTGCGCCCTGTGGATGTTTCTAAGGTTGCAAGTCAGGTGATTGAATCGCACTTCTTACCCGATTTGAGAGGGAACCTTGTTGCTTTCACTAGACAGAAGGTGCGTTGTGTTAGATGCGGGCAGTCATACAGGAGAATGCCATTGGCAGGTCGATGTATTCAGCGAAAGAGGAACGAAGGAGGTTTGTCTAATGGCAGAGATGATTCCTCTTCCATGTGTGGTGGAAATATTGTTCTGACCGTATCGGAAGGTTCTGTAAGAAAATACATCAAGGTCACTCAACATGTTATGGAGAATTACGGAGTTGACCTTTACACCAGACAACGCGTTGATTGGTTGTCCGATAGCGTTGATTCCCTATTCAATGACGATACTGTGACGGTAATGACCCTAAGCGACTTCCTTTGATTTTTAGACTAGGAAACCTAAGTGTTGCAGAACCTCAGCCATCCATTGAAGTTTGACCAATTTACGTTTAGGATTGGTCGTACCCGACCACTCACCTACTATATCGGTTCGAGTTCCAAGAAGTAAGATGTTGTCTCTTTCGACCCCCAATGCTCGAGCGAAACACACAGCTCGATCGCCGTCAGTAAAGCCACCAGGATTGTGCATTCCTTCAATCGATTCTGGCGTTTGATGTGTCAGTACAATCGGTGGCGGAGAGCGTTGAGAACTTGCTAATTCTAACAATTCAGACCATGATTCTGTATTATCTCCATGGGCGTGCAAAATTACTGGAACACCCCGCTTGACGGCGGCGATTGTACCATCTCCGCCATCCGCGTCGCTAACGATACAAACCAAACGCGACCAAGCACGCTCTGATACTGAATTAGGTAGCTTGTCTAGTACACCGCTAGAGCCGTCGGCGGCAATCATTAGGCAGTTGCTTTCCAAAACTTGTTCGATTTCATCAGTGGTTATCGCCGCCCCCAAAATAGCAACTTTGGTATCTCGAAGGACCAACCTTCTGTGCAAGGATGCGACTGTTTTGGCTCGCCAAGGTTTGGACCAAGATTCAATCTCTAAATCATCAACACTGGCAACCAAAGCAAGGGCGCTATCTACATCCGCTTGGAGGCCCCAACCGAAGTGATCACGCACCTCATCCTGAAGTTCGAGCAAGCGCTCGTCAACTGGATTCAGGTCGGTGGGTTTAGTCTGCATCAGACGCCTCTCCAGTGGAAGGATTCGGTGAGGCTTGAAATACCCTCTCGATATATTGCGACTTACAATGCCAATGCCGCTCACTCCACCGGCCATCGAAGATGAGTCCGTTCTAGCGCGCTACCCATTCCTTCCACAGAGTCGAGATTTCATTCGTAACCAACTAAGTGCCAATGGAATTTCTGTTGAGGGGCTCATCGAAGAACCTTGGCTGGAAGACATAAGACGTCGTGGAAGTTTACGCTTGGTTGAGTCAGTAGTTCACAAAGAAGGGGTTGACTCGACTACTACCGTCGACCTATCTTCAGACGTAGGCCGAATGACCGAGGCTCTATCCTTTCTACATGCCATGCTGGTCGTCTGTGCTTCCTTCGAAGAACGTCTGCTCAATCGCTGGGTGGAAGGAGAATCTAGTCGCGCCGACCAACTCTTTGGAATGGATGCGAATCACTTCGAAATTATCGCTCGTACCTATCTCTCTGATATTCGCAGCGAGACGGTTGCAAGTACGACCGAAATTATCTATCACGTTCCAATGGTAGATTTCTTGGAACTTTGTCCAAAAATAACCGGTGGGTATTGGCGATTGGTAAACCGGCCAGTGAAAGAAGGCTGGGTTCAGATGGATCCTGCCAGTGGAGAGAATAGTCAACAGCGCACTGCGCGTCTATTGAAGGAGAGAGTTAGACAATCTTTGACAGAGGATTGTACCGACCGCATGGACAAGATGGATGATGCATTTGCAGGCCTTTTTGCTGACCCAGTCGACAGAATTCTCGGCCTACTCTCTGAAAGGGTTAGCGCCGAGATGCCAATGACGGCGGCTGTCCGAGAGGATTGGCCGCCTTGCTTCGAATCTGCAGTGGCTGAATTGAGTCAAGGTATCAATGTCAATCACACAGGACGAGTCTTCTTGGCCGCAATGTCAAGGGCTATGGGGCATACGCCAGAAATTACTTGCTCGTTTTTCGAAAACGCCCCAGACTACAATGCAGAGACCACATCATACCAAGTCGGCCACATCTACGAACACCAATACACACCTCACGGATGCTCTGCACTGAAGACTGGTGCTCGCTGCCCAGTTAATCCGGGAGACGATCGTTTGTGTGATCAGGAGTGGATGAACCATCCGCTGAAATATCTCAGAGCCAAGCAACGAAGGAGATACCAAGATGAGGGGCGTTCATCTCAAACCGAAGAACCTCCAGAACGCACCGAAGGTGCGTCTCAAACAAGCAATCCTGCCGATTCTTCATAATGGGGAAGGCCTCATTGCACTTCGCAACGGAGGCTTCCAGTATGGTGCGGACACTCGTTATCACCATTGATAGAGACAATGATCTCGGAGTTAAAGCTGGAATTAGGGGGCCAGTAATTGGTCGTAAAGCGACCTTGACTGCGGCCCTAAAACTAGGTATAGCTGACCCGGAAGAGTCCGATACAAACGCCATTCTAGGAGCCCTTCATCATCACGACCGATTAAGTGAGAGGAATGATGGCGAAGATGAAATCGAAATTGCAATTCTGACTGGTGATGTCCGAGTTGGCCCTCGGTCAGACCGAGCGATTGCTAGCCAACTCGACGAAGTGATTCAGGAGTTTCAACCTGATACGGCAGTCTTAGTCACCGATGGAGCAGATGATGAAGCATCACTACCAATCCTAACATCTAGAGTGAGGGTCGATCACGTTGAGAAAATTATAGTAAGGCAATCAAAGGGAATTGAGAGCACTTACTACTACGTCGCCAAGGCAATCGAAGACCCTCGTTGGAGGGCCCGATTACTCGTTCCTGCAGCTTTGTTTTTGATTATCTTCGGGCTGGGCTTGATTCTACCAAATGGCGCTGTTTTAATCGGCGCCATGCCATTGATTATTGGAATCTGGATTCTCGCTAAAGGATTGGGTTGGGAACACCAATTGGAACGACTAATGATAGATATGAGAGAAAGTGCAACCGGAGGAATTTGGTCTTCTTTGTTATGGGGGTTATCTATTGTTTCAGTGTTGTTTTCAATCTTAACTTTCTATTCGGTTTTCTACGGCAATCCTACTGAATTAAACGCCTATGTACTAGACACATTCCTTCGAATCGACAATTTTGATTTGGATGCAGTAAATCGGGATTTTGCCGTTTGGGTAATTGCAATTGATCAAGCGCTAACATGGATTCTAGTCGCGGCTTTCTCATTCGTTCTTTCCCTTGGTGTTCTACGTTGGAAGGAAGGATCATTCACAGGTCAAAGTTTGATTCTAGTAGGACTTGGAGCGGTGGTTTATTCGATTACAAAGGCTGTTATTGAGGTCACATTAGCTGAGTTAGGCGGTGAGGGTTACGACATTACTGCGGGCAATGTATCAGACACCTGGTTCTTCCCAATTATCGCGATTGTATTCTACTATCTTCTGAAGACTGCAATTGATTCGGTTACTGCGGAAACAGATGATGACGGTAGCAATCGCTACTGGGGCATCTAACTCTCGTAAGTTGTCTCAACCCCGCACGAAGGACAGGTCACCTTAATCGGGCGGATATTTGGAATGCCGAGAGGTGCGGAACAATTAGTGCAGACAATTGCCTGATTGACCTGTTGCTGTCTTTTTTTCCCTTCATGACTTGGATCGTACGATACTCTGAATTTTGATACGTCTGATACAAACGTTGGAGAATCATCTCCGGAGGTTGATTTATTTCGTGAAAATATCGATTTACGTTTTGGTGTTTCTACAGGTGGGGGAGATTCAATTTGGTTTGAAGAAGAACCAGAGTCTACCGAATCCAGTTCTGATTGAACCTCTTCTGCAGTGATACCCAACTCGCTCGCTACCCTATCGATGGCTAAGGTCAATTCATACTCATCGAGACCCATTAATTGCTGTAGTTTAACAGCGGGAATCTTACTCATTGTACCCTCTCAAATTTTGCGAGTGTTTTCGCACCTATGAATATCCGCGTTTCAAGCATCATTCAGAATCTAAGGATGTGTCCAGGAAGCTCGCAACTATCTCGCCCTCAGCCTTGACTAATTGCTCTGCAACTGTTGACTTGGAAAGACCTAGCTTGTCGGCCAAATCACGTATCGAAGTTCTCTTTGGCACCTCATACCATCCACTTTCATGGGCAAGTCGAACGACTCGGTGTTGTTGCAAAGTTGGGCCTTTCTGGACCAAACCTTCCGAGCCTTTCGCAGAGGTAACGCGCTCGACTGAAATCTTAGTTCTGATATCGGATAAGAAGCGAACCATTGATTCATGGCGACCTGCGATTTGCAATACCAAACCATTAGCTGTGAAGTTTGAGCCTGCAAGAATTGCTAAATCCCCACCATGGAAGTAATGACCAACAAAGTCCGAAGAAAATTCTAGGACTACAAGATGGTGAGTTAGAATGTCAGATTGCCACTCTTCGAGGATTTGCACAACACGGATCCCATCGACATAGTACCCTTCAGGAGGACAATTCCCTTCGATGGTGATACATTCGACCATTATTCGCAGATTTCCATCTACCATCCCAAGCATGGAACGGAAGTCCCAGGAAATGCACTGCAAGCCTGCTTGGGCTCTAGAGTCGTCCTCGATTGCAGAGAAAGCGCACTCTACTCTGACCGCCCTCATGTGGTTGCCTCGCAACCCTCAGTCCCCCCTTGGCGTTTTCAAGGTGCTCAATACTGGTTGCGAGGGAAAGGATGGCGAAATGCCATCCAAACCCTCGGTCATGGGAAATCACTCCTCAGACTGTTTTCTCATTGCATCCTCTGAAGCAACGATTGCTCTCGCGACTTCAGGAGAATAGCCGGTTTCGACTAATCTTAGGTATTGGCTGTCATCCTCTACTTCGGCTTTCGTAGGTATTTGTATGGCTTCAGTCTTAACCGCCCATAATTTATCTTCGGCGCTCATAGAATCCATGACATCTCTTGTATCATCTCTAATTCCATCTTGACCTCGGCGCTCTGAGCGGCGCTGTAGAACGGCCCCCAATAGCACGATTAGAGCTAAGCCAGTAATTGCAGCCATCAGAACCGGAGAATCGGTGATGGTCTGAACAATTCCTCTCGGCAATGATTTGTCTTCAGAGGAATCTTGACATCCGTCGCCATCAACATCTGTTTCCTTTGTTGAAATCCAAGCGATTACTCCGTGAGCACACTGATCTCTAGTATCAGGAACTCCGTCATTATCATCATCAAGATCGTATTCGTCCATACATCCATCGCTATCATGATCGATTGTAATTCGAGTGCTGATAGGGCATGCATCATCGGCGTCGAGTACTCCGTCGCCATCATCGTCGAGATCTTCGGTTGCATCAGCACAACCATCTCGGTCTCGGTCTGAATTGAGGGATGATACCCAGCCTGGGTTTGGATTTGTTTCACAATTATCCTCAGAGGATTCTATTCCATCGTTATCCAAATCTGTATCTTCCCCACGGTCATCACAACCATCCATATCCGCATCAACTAGGTTTGGTGACGCACTTCGAATACAGGAGTCTTCAGAATCTAGGAAGCCGTCGTTATCGTCGTCTTCATCTTCCTCTGAGTCATGACAGCCGTCGCCGTCCCAATCATTCAGAGGTGTAGATTGCCATCCGAATTTTCCTGTCGTGCAAGAATCCTCGATGTCGAGCACTCCGTCGTCATCAACGTCGGCGTCTTCGTATACATCATTACAGCCATCTCCATCTTGATCGCTAATCACATTAGAGGTCCAATCTAGCATTCCATATGGACAGGAATCTTCCCTATCTAGGACTCCATCGTTATCGTCGTCTAAGTCTTCCTCGTGGTCTTGACAGCCATCTGAATCATGGTCGTAAGCCGCTCCTGTCCAACCAATTACTCCTGTTGGACAGTCGTCGTAAACATCGAGATATGGGTCGTTATCATCATTATCATCCTCATCCATATCTCGACATCCATCTCCATCGTAGTCGGTTGAATATGTATTCCAGTATTGTGCACCATCTGGACAGAGGTCTTCGTGGTTTGGTACTAAGTCGCCATCGATATCAGTGTCTTCCAGATTATCATCACAACCATCGAAATCTGCGTCGATTCTATCTGGATTCATCATGCCAGTTGGGCATTCATCTAGAGCATCCTCGACTCCATCATTATCGTCATCGAGGTCCTCTGTTTCGTCTCTACAGCCATCTCCATCATAATCGGTCATGGCTGTTGATTCCCAGCCACTTTCACCGAATTGACATAGATCATACTCATCCAAGATTCCATCTTGGTCGTCATCATTCCAATCGTTATCATTGACTAGATTGATTCTTACCAATTGTTCAGCGTTTGCAAACTGGTCTGAAGTAGATTGAACCTTTACTATAACATCAAACGACTGATCATCGTTTACTAGACGAATATCGGGTGCTCGAATTAGTAAGTTGACCTCTTCCAAAGTGCCCTCTGCAATCGAGGTTGAAGATTGATAGTTGTCTCCAAATCCAGCTGTAATGTCCCATAGATCAAGTGTACCCTCAACATCGATTGTAACTATGTCAACCTCGCCAGGAATTTGTATTGGACGTAGATTCATTTCCACTTCTATTGATTGGTCCGGTTGAATCGTAACGTAGCCAGTTTCAGTTGGTTCGAGATTTAGTGACATATCGTATAGATCTTCACTCCACATGCAAACATCCCACTTGTTAGTTGCGAATCTATCGTCAGTGCAATCATTTGCTGTCCAAGCGATTGTTCGCTCAGGCCAAGCAAACTTGACAATAGGCTGGGCGCTAGCATCGAATTCACTACCAAATATTCCCATCAAATTATCTGAACTGCTTGTGATTGTTCGAGTATTTACGACACTGTATGCTTGAGTAAGATAACGGTTCAATGGTAATTCCTCCAAGCCATTCATCACTGGAGATTGGATTCGAGTCCAGCGAAGTTCAACAACATCAGAATCCCACTTTGCACCTGTTTCAAACCAAGTGATATGGATTGAATCATCTCGGTCGAAATCGACCCTTGGATTTGCTCCCCAAATCAGGTTAGAGGAAAGTACTGCTGTGTCTTTCACAGTAGATACTTCTGACAATACAAGCCCGTTAGGCTCTCCGTCAAGTTCACCCTGTCTGTCTGGATCAAGTTGCATATAATGCAGTTGACTTGGTCCATCTTTGGAAGGGAATTCACTTCTTCCATCGATCCAAACAATGTGGATGTTACCGTCATCGTCAACATTGACATCCGGATTTAGTGCCCATCCATGGCCTTGAGATATCTGAGTGTCATTGACCAGTACTAAGTGGCCAACAGTATCCCAGCCACCGCCATCTTCTCTCCAATACCAATCGGTATCTGGACCGATATCTTCCTGATATTGACCCGTGCTTTCATCAATAGTGTGTCCAGAATCTCCCACTGACCAAGTTGACCTTGGGTTTGAGAGAATAGAGTAAGGGTTCAGCACAGTGAGGAAGGTGTTGGTCGCTCCACTTCCGGTTGTGATATTGATTATTGCACTAACCATGTTGTTCATTTCTTCAGTGTATGAAGCAATTGGAAGCTGTACGTTATCAATCCAAGCCGAGTCATTTCCATGAGATACTGAACCGTCCTTGACATACTTCCAGGTGTATGTGTGATATCCTGGTGAAACCGTTGCCGTATAGGTGCCGTTACTTTCTCCTGACCAGGCGGATGTGAAGGAACTTCTCGAGCAATTTGGATTATCAATACAGAATAAGAGATAGTCGTAGTTTGCCTCGCTGGACACTGAATAATTGAAAGATAGAGTTCCGGATGCCATTGCTCCAGCGTATTCTAGAGTTGAGTGTTGATTGTGAGTTAGGTTACCTGATTGAGCGGTGTAATTTCCATCAATGATTCGATCACTTTGGGCAAACCACCAGTAGTTGCTCGAACCGACTTGAGTCCATCCATTAGCGATATACCCGACTTCGAAGTCTCCGTGGAATTCAGTTAGTTCTTCTGTAGGATAGTAGAATAGTTCTCCACCGGCACTGGTATTTCGTACAGATGTACCATCGCATGTACGTGTGTGTATACCGATATTATTCATGTCAGGACAATGAGCGAGATTCATCATGTGGTAACGCACGCTTGTATCTTCGTTTGTATTGGTATTTGGGCCATAGGAAGTAGTACCTGCAACAGGAACTGGAGTTATGCCTGCTTGCAAGCAAGCATCGTGTGCCTCGTCGATACTTTGGTAATCATCGGCATTGAGCGCTGGTGAGCCTCCAAATGGACCCTCGTCCGATACTGGAAGGATCAGTTTGGTAGCGTTTGGATTCCAAGAATGATCTATAGTGGTTGCAGGATTGCCTGGCATGGAACCTGAAGAATCTCTCCAAGATTCACACGCCCATGTAGAACCTGGCCCCCACATCTCAGAGTTGTAGCCCCAATCGGATGGGATTGATAGTGCTGAACCATTGAACATAACTTCTGTCAGAGGTCTGATTCCACCGCTTGTGTCGGTGGCATTCTGGCCAAGATATGTCGAACGTGGGCCGTTCGAGCCATCGTCACCTATTGTAATTGCATTAGCGCAATTAGCATGTTGATTTGCGTGGTGCATATTTCCACTTAGTGTGTATAATGTTTCTAGAACTGTGATATTCGCGGCTTCAAGCATTGGCTTGATTCCAGCAAAGTTCTCACCTGTTGTCAGAACTCCACCGTAGAATACTGCACACATATCGGCCCACTCTGTTGTCATTGAACCCGACGAGTCGAGAAGTCCAACATACTCAACTATGGAACCTCTTGTATCTTCCCAAACGATAACCGCAGTATTGTTTGCACCGATGCTGATTGCTGGATTGCCTCTGTGTCCTAAGGCCGGTGTGACCATTGTAGAATTGATTAGAACTTGGAAACCATTGTTTGCATCATGGGAAAGCATGCAGTAGTAAATTAGCGGACTACCGAAGTACAAGCCCTGTGGATCGTATGTATCCACCCAGACAACGTGCACTGCATCGTATGAATCTACAGCAATGTCAGGGGAATTACGAGTTCCGCTGCCATCGGCAATGGTGTGGGATGCGATAGTCATGTTCTGTATATCACCAGAGGAGCCGTCCAAGTCATCCTCTGAAGGATCCAATAATGTGTAGAGAATATCCGTATCAGTGACTTCCCAAACGATGTGTGCTCTACCTTGTGAGTCGATTACCATCGACGGGCCGGAGAGAGATGTTGCATTGGAGCCCCCAACCTGAGTTGTTGAAATTAGAACCGTGTCAACACCGGTTGAAATCTGAATTAGTGCATATCTTAGCAATGGTGTGCTAGTGTTCTCAATCCAAACAAGGTGTATCCTATTCGAGTCATCCATTACCCCCATGACATCGATTGGATTGTTTGCATTCAGGTTCGTAAGTAGAGTCTGAGCGTCACTATCATCGATAGTTCCGTTCGCTGTAGGAAAACGAGTTGGTTCATTTGCCAGCTCTTCCGGTTCACCAGATGCGGCTAATAGCGAGGGTGCAAGTAGGGCACTTAGCATTAGCAAAGCAAGGGTAGCAGCGAGTTGGGTTCGCTTGATTTCTATTCTGTTGTTTTCGGCGCTCAGAGTGGGGGTTGGGCTTCCGACCATAGGGTTCGAGAGCCTTGTGAGCACATAGAGAGGAGGCCGGACAGGTCCGAATAACGGTGATTTTGGAAGAATTACGGGGAGAATCACTGAGATTGAGAGGCGCGCTTCCGGCGAATGAAATCAGAATAATTTCCAGGCCAAATCCACATACTTCCATCAGCCGGCAATTCCCAAATCGTGTCACAGATTTTGTCTAAGAAAAATCGATCGTGACTGACCGTAATTATGCTTCCATCATATTCTACCAAAGCCTCCTCCAGAGCTTCCTTCGCATCGGTATCCAAATGATTTGTAGGCTCATCGAGAAGGAGTAGGTTATTCTCTTCGAGCAGTAATTTCAGTAGGGCGATACGGGCCCTCTCTCCTCCACTCAATTTTTCCAGTTTAGTCTCTACCATTTCGCTGGTAAATTGGAAGCGCCCGAGCAGAGCCCGAATGTCTCCATAATCCATCCTTGGTTTGAGGGCTCTGACCTGTTCTACAGGAGTCAAGTCAAAATTTAGTGATCTGTGATCTTGATGGAAGTAACCTATCTGAACTCCTGGCTTTACATCAACACTACCAGAGTCTAGTTCAAGTTCACCTTGAATAAGACGCAGTATTGTGGTTTTACCTGCTCCATTAGGACCAACGATACCAATTTTTTGACCTCTTGAAACGCCAACTTCCAGTCCTTTGATTATCGGGCGATTAAGTCCTTCAAAGGTCAATGTCGCATCATGAAAATCAAGAACTTCAAGACTACTCTTTTCAGTCGATTCAAGTCGGAAATTCAGCCCTCTACGCTGGCGGGGTTTTAGCGACTTTAGCCAACGTAATTCGCCTTGTGCTCTGGCCAATAAAAATCGCTTTTGAGAGATTGATTTGTCGTACTTATTGGCGCGCTTCATAGACTGTAATGCACCTGTTAACCGTTTGACCTCTGCATCGGTTTTTTTGATTCGGTCCGCCAATGTCTGAAGGAATAGTTCCTTTTGTTGTAAAAATGAGGTGTAGTTGCCGTGGTAGCCTTTTGCTCGAGTATCTTGTATCTCAACTATGGCGTTACAGACTCGGTCGAGGAAATATCGATCGTGACTGACAATCAAAAGCGCTCCTTGGAATGTAATGAGGAACTCTTCGAGCCAATCAAGAGTTCCAAGATCAAGATGGTTTGTTGGCTCGTCTAGGAAGAATACATCGATTTCAGATAAGCCCACCAATTGCCTTGCCAGTGCTACCTTCGCACGTTCACCTCCAGACAAATTTGCCAAAGGAATCTCAAGAGGATGATGAGCGAGGTCTAGTGCTCGAAGGATTT
>CEUV01093028.1_pt1 | contig 33526 bp, 34 predicted proteins | sample 356401 | NCBI WGS metagenome assembly CEUV01 (sample SAMEA2622710, study PRJEB7988) | marine metagenome | isolation source: saline water (ENVO:00002010), including
CCAACAAATGGATGGTGACCACCAACCATGAGGCCCAACGCGCGAGCAAATTCAGCTGCTTTTTCGGGGTCGTGGATGTGCCGTCGATCCCCTGCCATGGTTCACTATGCGCAAACGGATTAACGAAGCCTTCGGAGGGCTAACATCGTCAACCAGTGCTTATCGAGTGTTTGCTCGAGACGGGGGTTCGTCCGTTTCAAATAAGGCCCATCGAGAGAACTTCGATTTCGCCCACGCCGTGGATTTCAGCCATCTTGGCTTCAAAGGCGTCAGCAAGACCTTCGCCGTCGTTCATCTTGACGTGAACTTGGACGAACTTGAGACCAAAGGCCAACGGCTTAGTCTCAATGGCTTGAATGTCGTAGTTGTCATCACGGAGGGTCGCAATCGTTTCGGCGATGGCGTCCGTGTCAACATCTTCGAGATCGGAATCAGGGTTCACCTTGTATGTCATCACTACCATACCCATGCAATCACCTCAGGGACCAACGAACCCACAGTTCGGACACTTGTACAACACGCCTTGGTTTCGCACACGGGGGCTTCGGCCAATGGGATAGAAGCATCCAGGGCAGGGGAAGGTGGTCGAACCTTCTTCTGCGAGAGGGATGCCTGAAGACGTACAGACTTTTGCTCGTTCACTCATGGGAATGGCTCCTTGCAAGGTCGCCCACGGCCTCCCCCTCTTTATGGTTGCGTGAGGGACAGGCAGCATCTCATCTGTCAAAGCGGCTAATGATGCTCAATTTCCCATGTTTTCCGGTGCTGACCACGAGTGCTCCGTCCCTGGAACGGCACCAACCCGATTCAATGCGAATCACATCGCCCACATTGACCTGCTTGACCTGGTCGGCCCAAAACACGAGGCCCACCAAACCGGTTTCATCTCGGCCGCAGGCGGCGGCGACGGGACCGGTGTAGGACGAGGAGGCGATCATCCGTTGCGGGTACATCCGTAGCACGACGAGTTCTAGCCGCCTCACCGGCGTGTTTGGACGGAGGTTTTCGATGCGGTTGGCTGGCGTCGGCCAGTGAAGTCCGGGCGGGGTGTTCATGCCCTGTGAAGTCCACATCAACCCTCTTCAAGGTCGCTGCTCGTTTTCTTCTTACGGACTCGGAACGAGGACGCGACGATTTCAGGGTCGGCCTCGATTTCATCCCCACCCACGATTTTGTTGACGCCTTCTTCGTAGCGTTCTCTCACCGAGGCTTTGGGGGCCTTCCACGGCGTGTGGTGCTTGCACACGAGGTAGACCTCGGACGATGAATTGCGGGAAGCGTCGGGGGAGAAGCGACGCACGCTGGAGAAATGGGGTCGCACGGCCGTAATGAGTTCCTCAACGCCAATACCTTGGAAGAGTTTGGTCGTAAACGCTCCTCCCTTGGTCAGCAACGGCAAGGCAAAGTCGAACACGTCGGCCACGAGGGTCATCGCCACTGACTGGTCCATGTCCCACTTTCCGGTGATGTCGGGCGAGATATCAGAGACGATCACGTTGAGAAGTTCACCATCAAGCTCTGCGAGAATGCGCTCTTGCGTGATGGGTTCGGTGATGTCGCCGGTCAACAGCACGGCGCCCTCAACGGGTGCACAGGGCATGAGGTCAACGCCCACCACGCGGCCCTTTTCGCCGACCAATTCAACGGCCACTTGGGCCCATCCACCGGGGTGACAACCCACGTCAAGCACGAGGTCGCCGTCCCTGACGAGGTTGAAGCGTTCCTGAATTTGCTTGAGCTTGAACGCAGAACGGGCACGGTAGCCGCTGGCTTTGGCTTGACGCCGCCAAGCATCCCGCTTGTGGTTTTCCACCCAGTGCTCTGCCATGCAGGTGTCCTCAGCCCACCCTCCGGACCTCGTCCTCATGAATCCTTTTCCCAAATCACCGCGAAAGCAAGCAATCAAGGCAGTCCACCCGGTCGCCGTGGACAAGGAGGCAGGCAAACCGTGCGACAAGGGAAGACGCTGGCCCTCACTCTCCTCCTCACGGGTCTTGTTTGTGCTTTTAGTGGCCAGGCCATGGTCGTCAGTCCTTCTGACGAGTTCACCGGCCCCATCACCACCGAAGGCGGCGGTCGTTCGATGTTGGTTGAAGAAATCACGGCGACCTGGTGCCCAAGTTGTGCGGAAATTGACCCTGAACTCCTGCAAGTAGCCGACAGTCACGGTTCCCGCATCGCCTTGGTGGCGCTGCACCCATCAGACGGCGAAGACGCCTTCCAACCGGCGGCCAGTCAGCACCGCATCAACAGGCTCGAAACCGTTCAGGCGGGTGTGTCGACCTCCACACCGACCTTCGTGGTGGAGGCCGGTGCCGCCCGTCGAGGCTACGATGCATGGGCCGATGTCCAGCGAGACATCCTCAACGAAGAGTTGGCTCGACAAAACACCTCGGGACTTGACATCACGGTGGAGCGGACAGCGCAGGGCTACCGTGCAAGCGTTGCATCAGCCACGCTCACGACCTTGGAAGGCACGCAGTTGACGATCCTGTTGGTCGAGCACGGCAAGCCCATGCCGGACGGTTTCGTCAATCCAGGGTTGGACCATCGTGACCGAGTGGTGGTTGGCCTTGCGGAATGCAGCCTTGACAATCACACCATCACCACAAATCTTGGATTGCAGGGGGCAAGTGTCGCCGACGAGTGTTCGACCTCGTTTTCCGTTGAGTTTGAGGAGCTTGATTCATGGAGTGTTCTCCTGATTCACGAGTCCACACAGGAAACGCTGGACAACGGCGGTCAGACCACGTCGTACGGCGTGGTCGAACTCGCCTATCGGGAACGAGCCGACCCTGAACCGACCTCCGGTGCCATTGGCTCCGCCCTGCTGGTGGGTTGCGTGGTGTTGGCCGTGGCCTCAATTGTTCGGAAAAAGTAATTTTTTCCTACGAATTGGACCAAACTCAAGCACTGATGTGGAAGAAAACTTCCATTTTCCGGTAAGAAGGCTCACCGGGAGTGAAAGGTTTGATAAACTGCAAGGCCAATGTAATACCATGACAAACACATGGGAAGACGTCGCTTGGGAAACGGAGACCCCTCGTCGAGAGTGGGTCGTCGAATACTACGCCAAAGTGGGCAGCGAAACCACCCACCACCTGTCGGTCCTCCACGGCGACGGGATGGAGGATGTGCAACGTATGCTGATGCAAGAGCTGCGAGCAACCTACCATGAAGCGCAGGAGATTGAGGTCACCGTGCTCCGCATGGAAGAAATCGAGACGGAACCCAACGCTGCGATGTTCAACGGTGCTTTCACGCCGTGATCACTCGATGGCTCGGTAGACCAACTCGATAAGTTGGCCGTCCTTCACGATGTGGTCCTGGAAGGTTGAGACCTGCGTTCGCTCGCCACCCTCTTCAGTGACGAACATGAGGAATTCGTGGGAGGCATCGATGCGGTGGTCGTCAAAGCCAGTGGAGTCCATGTGCTTGCCCCAAATGTCGAAGAACGCCTCAAGAGGTGCTTCGACGCCCGTCTCCTTGAATTCCAAGTGAATCTTTCCCGTTGAGTCGTGCGTGTGGAGTGGGCGCATCGAGCAACCCCGGTCGTTGAGACCGACGTCGTCGGGGACGGCGATGTTTTCGTTGAGGACGGAAATTCTGACGGTGGCGTGGTAGTGTTCTGCAAGTCCGCCGTCGTGACTGCCAATGCATTCATCGGCGAGCGCATGACGCTCGTCAGCGGTGTTGAAGGGTGGTTCGCCATCACTTTGTCCGAGCAAGAAGCCCATGGCAGCGAGTGCACTGAGGGTCACCAAAAGCCAAAACATCGATTCCTTGTTCATGTTATTCACCAAAACTTGTCATTCTTGTCGTTGCCCTTGCCGCCTTTCCTGTTGCTTTGCTTGGGTTGTCTCTTCGGTGCTTTTTCAGGGGCATCGTTGGATGACTTTTCCGAATCTTGGTTCGAAGCCGTGGTCTGTTCTTTGTCGTCCCAGTTGCCTTCTTCGTGCATCTTTCCTGCTTTCCAGAAACCGAACAAACACACAACGTTGGCGATGTGAGCCATCGTACAGAACTGGCAGATCTTCTCCATGCGCACTTCGTAGGAAACAAGGAGCGCAATGACGAGCATACCAGCCCCGGTCATGTACATGCCGTACTTCATGTAGGATTCAGCCCAAAGCGCATCGGGCTCTTTGCCCACGGAGTTCGTAATGAACAAGATGGCGCCGAACGCAAACATGCCGATGAGCCCCCAGGAAATACCGAAGAAGGGGTCAACGTTGTATTGTGAGTTGCCGAGCACATCATCGCAAGAGAACACGGTGGCCGTCGAACAGACGTTGGCACCTTCGCTGATCTTGTTGGAAATCCATAGGGTGTGAACGGACACCACGAAGCCCATGAACGCCACGAGGTTCATGCCGAGCATGTGGCGGCGGCGGGCGTGAGCGTACCGTGGATTTTGCTGGGCCAGCGTGTCGGCCAAGCCGTCACCAGCCTTCGTCATTAAAACAAGACCGAACACCATGGGCACAGCATAGCCAACGAGAATGAGGTTTTGGTCAACCATGGTCAGTCCTCCAAAGTGAGGCGGAAAATGGCATCCGCGACCTTCTCCTCCGTGCTTTCAGCCGATGACCAAGCGACGATGCCGTCGGGCTGAATGAGGTAATAAGCGGGTGTTCCCGGAACCTTCCATTCCTTCATGTTGTCTTGGTCGATGTCGTCGATGTAGACAAAGCGGTGGGCCGCACCGTCTCGGTTCGCACACGAGCTGCTCGCGCACTCCTCTTCGCCGGACTTGTCGCGGAACGCTTCGATCTCGTCCCGGCTGGTTTCGTGCCCGGGGATGTCCAGTTGCGTTGCGCTGGCGACGAAGTTGACCACCGGGCCCTTCCAAGCGGGACTACCGTCGGCATCCTTGTCGATTTTCATGAAGTAGTTAGCGTTTTGACCCATTTCGCTGGCTGAGCGAACACAGAAGGGGCAGTCGGTGTCCATGAATTCAACCAGGAGCCACTGACCGTTTGCATCACCCGCCGTCCAGTTGGCGGTGAGGTAGCTTTCCATGTTGAAATCCGTCCAGGCACTGCCGTTGTAGGCCTTGCCTTCCAACGGTGGGGCTCGCTCACCCACACCGGTGCCGGAAGGGATAGGGTTGGTGGTCACCGCTAGCACGATGATGGCCACAAAGAACAGGGCCATCACGCGAATGAGGGTGTCGGTTCGTACGTCGGCTTCGGTGTTGTTCATCATGGCCATCAATCCAGTCCAATTTCTTCCAAAAGTTGAGTTGCAGTGTGGCGAATCGCTTCTTCGCTGTTCATGGACACATCAAACCCACTCGCCAACATGTTGTCAATTCCGAGGCGGGCACGAGGGATGTCGCCAGCCCATCCACGGTCGCCACCGGTGTATTCGATGCTCGCATCGTGGCAGCCGGTGACTTCCACGACGATCTCTGCGATGCGTCGAACCGAGGCGGTGTCGTGACTGCCGAGGTTGTAGAGGTTGAGCGGTTCGTTGGCGTGTTCCATCACATGGAGGATGCCGTCAACACAGTCCCCCACTTCCATGTAGGACTTTTCCTGCAAACCGTTGCCGAGGACTTCGAGCCGTGACGGGTCCTTCTTGAGTTTGTGAATGAAATCAAAGATGACCCCGTGCGTGCCACGTGCACCAATGATGTTGGCAAATCGGAAGATCCAGGCTTTGAGGCCGAAGGTACCGACCCAACTGCTGATGAGTCCTTCACCGGCTTGTTTGCTTGCACCGTACAGCGAGATGGGCATGCACGGGCCGTGATTTTCGGGTGTTGGCATGGGGGCGTTCTCGCCGTAGACGACGGAACTTGAAGCAAAGGCGATGTTCTTCACACCGTTCAAGCGCATGGCTTCGACGATGTTGTACGTCGCCACCGTGCCCTGCTTGAGGTCGGTGTCGGTGATGCGGGTGCCGAGGCGAATGTCGGGGTTGGCAGCGAGGTGGAACACACAATCGATGTTCATGGCCATGGCTCGACCAACATCATCCGGATTGCAGATATCGCCTTCGACCAGAACAACTGCACCGGAGTCAAGGTGGCCTTGGATGAATGAAAGGTCGCCGCTCGAGAGGTTGTCAATGACGACGACCTCGTCCCCGCGAGCCACCAAGCGGTCGATGAGGTGGGAGCCGATGAACCCCGCTCCGCCCGTGACCAAGGCTCGCATGGGCTGACCACCAAAACCGCTCGTATAAGGCAAATGGTCACAGCCATCAAACCAGCATACCGTTAAGATTGTTGAAGCAAATGCTTCGGTTCCTGAGGAACAAGAACCTTGGGGGAGGTGAACACATGAAGAAATCTGAAACCGCAAAGCAAACCGAAAACCTGGACAACAACATCCTGGTGGGATACGTCCGCCGAAGCAACGCTGGTGGGGCCCTCAAGCTCTCCATCAACACGGCGGCGTTCGCAGACTGCAGCACATACATGACCAGCGACGGGCAATCCTATGTCCCGTTGGTCATTTCGATGGGCGCCTTGCAAAAGGTCCTCTCCGGCGAGCGAGCAGTCACCACCGTGACGCAACTCCACGACTGAGCCGCTATCGGCCCATTCACCGGGTTCCTTCTCTCTGAGAAGTACAACGCCGTTCGGTTGCTCAAGAGCAAGTGAACGGCCTTTTCCTTTTTTTCTCTGGTTTAATTTAAACAGCCATATATAGAACTTCAATGACGGAAGGTCGTGCCTCAAGGGGACAAGCCAAACAGTGCGGCCAAGCCGCGCATCGTTGCTGGCATGCCCATGTACAACGAAGAGGAGACGATTGGTTCGGTTGTCACCCGAACCCTTCGCTACGTCGATGAGGTGATTTGCATCGACGACGGCTCATCCGACTCCAGCGCCCGAATTGCCGAGGCCTGCGGGGCGACCGTCATTCGCCACCGCGTGAACCGTGGCTACGGTGGGGCCCTCAAGACGTTGTTCTTGCGAGCCTCCGAATTGGACGCCGACGCGCTCGTGCTGCTCGATTCCGATGGTCAACACGAAACCAGCGACATTCCCAAGTTGCTCCAACCAATCCTCGATGGCGAGGCCGACTTCGCCATCGGCTCTCGCTTTGTTGACGGAGGAGGCGGCACCGACATGCCCGCCTACCGGCGGTTGGGGATCAAGGTGATCACGGCCGCTTCCAACCTTTCCAGCGACCTCGGCATCAAGGACACGCAGTCCGGCTTCCGAGCCTTTTCCAGAACCGCCCTCGAACGCCTGAGATTTGACTCGGAAGGCATGGAGTTGTCCCTCGAAATGCTCGAAGACGCTCACGAGAAGCAACTGCGGGTGCTCGAGGTCCCGACCGTCATTCGCTACGATGTCCCCAAAGGCTCCAACTTCACGGCCGTTTCCCACGGCTTCACCGTCATGACGTGGGCGGTGCTCTCTCTTTCCCAGAAGAAGCCGCTGCTCGTGCTCGGTCTCCCCGGATTTGGCCTGCTGGCGACCGGTGCCGCCATGGGAACCCGCACGGCGCAGGACTTCACCCTCCAGCTTGACAGCATCATCGGTGCCGGATTCTCGGCCGTTTGGATCGGTCTGCTCGGGCTCTCGCTCATGGCCACCGGTCTGGTACTCCAAAGCGCGCAACGCTTCCTGCGCTTGCTGCTCGTTCGTGAGTTTGGTTTGGACTGAACGCTTCAGAACAACCCGGTCACGAGGACCAACAGGTAGGGGACGGCAAAAATCCCGAAGAAGATGAACATCATGATACGAACCGTTTTCTGGTTCTTCTCGTCCTTCTCGTTCTTCTCGATGCATTCCTGTTGTTTACAGACGCGAGGGTCAGCCTTGACGGGAATGGGTTCTTGACAGATACGGCAGTGCTTGTGCGGTGGAACCTTACCACCGCCCTGCATATTGCCGATGAACTGGCTTGATTTCTTGGCCACCATGTCTTTCACCTTCTTTGCATCCACCATTGTTTCACCTCAAGCTTTGATGACGGTCCCGTCGAACAGTTTCCCGTCCAGGGCATCGTCCAATCGCCGAATGTCACGGCCGTCGAGCACGGCCAAATCCAAGCCGGCCTCCATTGCCACGGCCACGGCCACCGGGTCAACCACGGCCGATGCTCCTGGCTCGAGTGGCTGACCCACGCCCACGATGGCGCCGAGTTCGGCGAGGGTGATGTCGGTGAGGGCCTTTGCATCGTCGTTGGCTCGAGGGTCCTTGTCGTAGACGTGCGAGACATTGGTGGCGATGATGCAGTGCCTTGCGTGGACGGCAGCGGCGAGTTTCACCGCCACGGTGTCGGTCGTATGACCGGGAACGGTACCGCCCATGACGACGATGTGGTGGTCGTCAAGCAGCGAGCGTGCGTCGTCGATGGTGTGAGGCACCGATGGAGCGACGTCGCATCCGATGTCGAGAAGCACTTGCTGAAGCACCGTGGCATTGAGCCGTGTGCCGGCAATCCCGATCTCATCCAATCGATGGGGAGCCGAAATGGAGGTCTTGGCCAGTTCAATGCCTTCACGTGCAGGCAGACCACCACCGACCACGAGGGCGATGCGGCGCCCGTTGCCCTCAAGGTGGACCATGAGTTGGCGGAGCTGTCCCATCCACATGGCTCGAGCGTCGGCTTCTTCAGGACGAAGAAGACTCCCGCCAAGGGCAACGACGTGCACGGGGCTCATGGTTTCCCTGCGACGCGGCCATGCTTTCATCCTATCCCTCTCCAAGGCCACACATTGTGGATACCACAGCGAAGCGGGGCGAGGTTTGAAGTGCCCCGCCTCAGCCCGACAATGGGGGAAGCACCATGGCAGACGATGCGAAGTTGTCGGCACGAAGGATGCGCCTCAAACTCGCTTTGGAAGACCTCCGAGAGATGAAGGGCTTTGGCACCGAACTCGTCACCCTCATCATTCCACCCGACCGTCAGGTTTCCGATGCACGTTCCATGCTGCAAAACGAACACGGTCAAGCGGCGAACATCAAGTCCAAAGGCACTCGAAAAAATGTTCAGGGCGCCATTGAATCCGCCATTTCAACCCTCTCACGCTACAAAACACCGGGCGAACATGGACTTGCCATCTTTGTTGGCTCCATCATCGTCGGCAACAACAAAAGTCGCATGGTCAACATTGTCATTGAAGACCCGCCCCAACCGCTCATTTCCTTCCGATACCGCTGCGATTCGAGGTTTGAACTGACGCAACTCGAAGAGATGCTCGTTGACAAAAAATCGTACGGTCTCTTCGTCATTGACCGAGCCGAAGCCGCCTACGGCATCGCTTCCGGAAAGCGAATTCACGTTCAGGAGCACCTGGTGTCGAACATCATGGGCAAACACCGCCAAGGTGGTCAGTCGGCTCAACGTTTCGAGCGGCTCATCGAAGAAGCGGCGCACAACTTCTTCAAGCGGGCCACCGAACACGCCTCGTCCTACTGGTTGCCCCACCTTGAGAACATTCAGGCCGTCATCATCGGCGGTCCGGGCGCCACCAAGGATTTCGTGGTCAAGAACGAGTACTTCCACCACGAAATCGCCAAGAAAATTGCCAAGACCACCTTTGACGTCGGTTATTCCAACGAATCCGGTGTTCGAGAACTCGTGGAAAACGCTGGCCAACTGATGGGCGAGATCGAACTTGACGCCGAGCGCCAAGTCATGAACCGCTTCCTCGAAGAATTGATTCGAGCCCACCCGAAGGCCACCTACGGTGAAATGATGATCAAGCAAGCACTCTCGAGCGGTGCGGTTGATACCTTGCTCATCTCGGAAGGTCTACGAGGAAACATCATCACCATGCAGTGCAAAAAGTGCGGTCACGGAAGCGAGAGCAACTGGGAGGCTCGTCTCACTCGGCAACAAGAGCTCCCTTCATGTCCGTCCTGTGGTGCGTCAGGCGACTCCATCAAGGAACTCTCAAGCCATTCCATTATCGATTCGTTAACCTCCCTTGCAGAGGACGGTAACTCTCAAGTTACGTACATCTCTGTGGACACGGAAGAGGGTTCACAACTGATGCAAGGCTTCGGGGGCTTGGCAGCGATTCTGCGCTACCCCATGATGTGAGGTGAGCACGTGGACCTTCTCAAGAACGAAATCTTGCCGCTCGTGGAGCAGGCCGCTGAAAGCATGGGCCTGGACGCCGGTTTAATCGCCCGTGTGCTTCAGCCCGCCCGTGAATTGGACCAGGGCGACCTTTCCCTTCCCTGTTTTCCCTTTGCCAAAACCCTCGGCATGGCACCTGCAGCCATCGCCGAACAACTCGCTGCATCAATACCAGCCCACCCTTCGCTGGAGAGCATCAACGCCGTCAACGGCTACCTCAACTTCCGAGCATCACCGGCATGGTTGGCGCAACAACTCTTGGAAGGACGACATCGAAGCACGAGCAATACGCGTCGGGAAGTCCTGATTGAGCACACCTCCGCGAACCCAAACGGCCCCTTCCACGTGGGACGGGCTCGAAACGCCATTCTTGGGGACACGCTTGTTCGCCTTCACCGGTTATGGGGCGACACCGTTACCGCAGAGTACTACGTGGATGACATGGGCAAACAAGTCGCGGTCTTGGCATGGGCCCTTGAGAACATGACCACCGAGGAGGTCGAAACCCTGCTCGCCGACCGGGAAGCGGCGAACCCCCAGTGGTCAAACAAAGCCGACCATCAACGTGTCCGCTGGTACCAAGCCGCTCAACTGCGCCGAAAAGACGACCCTTCTGCTGAAGACATCGAGAAGGCCATCGGCACCCTGGTCCACGCCAGTGAGCACGGTGATGAAGCCGTGCTCCGCTCGTTCGAGAACGCTTACCAACCCGTGTTGGACGGGATGCTGGAAACGCTCGGCCGTCTTGGCATCCACTTCGACCGCTTCACCAAGGAATCGTTGTTCGTCATCAACGGTGACGTGGCCAAGCTGATGGAGGAACTTGGTGGACTGGAGATCAACGGCGTCGCCGAGAACGGTGCGCAATACCTCGATTTGGGTCAACGTGGACTGAAGGGCAAGACCGAATTCTTCTACCGCAGAGGCGATGGTTCCTCGCTGTACGCCACGCGAGACATCGCTTATCATCGATGGAAATGGACCCAGTGCAACGAATTGATCAACGTCCTCGGTGAAGACCACAAGTTGCAAGCTCAACAGGTTGGCCTGACCCTCGAAGAACTCGGCGAGCGCCGTCCTGAAGTCATGTTCTATTCCTTCATCAAACTCCCTGAAGGAAAAATGTCCACCCGTCGGGGCAACGTGGTGTTCATGGACGACCTGCTGGAAGAGGCCCAAGCCCACGCCATCGAGGTGCTCAAGGAGCGTCGACCCGACCTCGACAACGCTTCGATGAAGACCATCGCAGAGGCCGTTGGCACCTCAGCGGTGCGGTTCAACATCATCAGCGTCAGCCCCGAGAAAGGGTTCACCTTCCGGTGGGAGGACGCCTTGAGTTTCGAGGCCGGTTCAGCCCCGTTCATCATGTACAGCCATACCCGTGCCTGCTCCATCCAGTCCAAGGTTGAGGCACTCGTTGGAAAGGAGTTCCTCTCGGACGCAGTTGCTGCACCAGCAAGCGACGCCATGCCGGAGGGGTTGATTCAGCTGCTGCGGACCTTGGCCGTCCATGACGACCGGCTCGAGAAGGTGGTCCGTGAACACCGCCCGAACTTGTTTGCCGAGTACATGCTTCACCTGGCAACGGCCTACAACTCGTTCTATAGAGACTGCTACATCATCGAAGACGGCGAGGTCAACCCGTTCTACTACGCCGTTTCCGAACTGGCCCGAGCCACGCTGAGAGCCGGCATGGAAGGCTTGGGCGTTGTGTCGCTCACCACGATGTGATCAGACGTCTTGGCGGTACCAGCCCTCGGGGAGTTCCATCGGGTTGTTGGGGCGAGCAGACTTCACGCGCCGAACAATTTCCAACCGCATGGCATCAAGGCCAACGTTCTCCGTCGCCGAAAGGCACACACGCCCTTGACCGTCCAACAGGAGTGGTAACTCGGGTTCGCCCTCAGCACCAGCCTCCCGCCAAGCCGTTTCGTGTTCCACCACCTCGTCCCACATCACAGGTGGCGGGTTGAGCAAATCGGCTTTGGAACTGACCTGCATGAGGTCTGTTTCTGGAAGGAGCGTTCGAACCTCTTCGAGGAGGTTCATTTGTTCCTCCAGCGGCGTCCCACACGACTCGCTTTCATCGACCAAAAACAACACCAAGGAACCAATGTGTTCCAGCGCAGCGATGGCCTGCATCTCAATGTGATTCCTTTGCTCCATGGGTCGGTCGAGGAGACCGGGCGTGTCAACCATTTGGTACTGCAGCCGTCGGTGCGTAAAATGGCCAACGTGGATTTGCTTGGTCGTGAACGGGTAGTGGTTGACTTCCATCTTCCCCGTGCTCAAGGCAGCGATAAAGGCTGATTTCCCCACGTTGGGAGCACCGCAAACAACGATACAGGGCGAGACGGGGTCAATTTTTGGAAGGCGTTTGAGGGTTTCACGTGCTTCACTCAGCCAGGTCAAGGAAGGGCCCACCTGACGCATCACCGAGGAGATGCGCCCGTAGGCTTCTCGACGAGCCTCGTGCATCAAATCCGTTCGGCCAGTGCGAATAATTTTCTTGGCGTTCTGGGAGGCGATACGTTGCACCTGTTTCGAAGCCCATTGGAGTGTAGCGAGGTTTTTGCGATAGTCATCGCAGCCGACGCAAGCATCGATCATGGCGACATCGAACAACGGTGATTGATCGAGCGAAGGCCAAGCCGAGACCAGTTCTTGAAACTCGGTCGCAATGATGTCGGCTGCTGTTTGAACCATCCGTGTCATCTGTTTTCGAACCCGAAAAACACGATCCGAGTCGTCCACCCGGTCGGCGGCCTTCTTGGCTCGAGAGAAGGCCTTGTCGAGGACCTCCTCCTCGAGCAGAACCGTTCCGAGTGTACGCCAAGAGACCTTCATGGTGTTGCCTCGTTCAAAGGGCCGCCGTCTTTCCTTCATGAAGTATCCCGTTGTGAAACGGGTGGGGAAAGCAAAGGGGAGGTTCAAGTACGCTCGCCGTTTCGTTGAAGTCATGGCGAAGAAAAAGAGTGTCGACCTCCCGGATTGGGCGAAATCGATGTGGGAAGACATGGGCTCGCCCGAACTCGAAGGCTTGAACCCGGTCTACAACGGCGATCTTCTCGAGCGCCGCCAAGGGCTGAGACGAGACGACTTTGTCGAACTTCACCTGAACGTTCAGGCCTTTTCCGACCCAGAGGACGCCCATGTTCGTGGCCGCCTCATCTCTTCAGGAAAATCAAGCCTCGAAATCCTCACAGACGAAGGACGTTGCATCTTCATTTCACGAGAGGTCATCGTGAAGATGGAACTCATCGCCCACACCCGCCCTGCGTACATCGACGACAAGGAGCTCTTGGCCTTCGAGCGAGAGGACATGAAGCGACGTTCCAAACTTCACGAAAAGGTCGAGAAAGAGACCAAGGGCAACGACGATTCACACCTCTGGGGGTGAGGCCATGTCAGCCCCGGCGGGTTGGACCGAGGTCGAAGGACGGCTCATGCGTGAGTTTTCGTTCGAGGATTTTGCTGGTGCAAAGGCGTTTATTGATGCAGTTTCATCGATTTGTGAGGACATGAACCATCACGCAGAACTCCATTTTGGATGGGGCTACGCCGTAGTGGAAACCATGACCCACGACACCAACAGCATCACAACGCTGGACCATGAACTCGCCGAGGCCATCAACCAACTGGAGGTGTCTTGATGGCGTCCGACCCCAAAGGGAGAACCGAAGCCGGCTACCTCCGGCATGCCTTCGTTTGCGGCCATCAGCGGGGCGAAGGGGCAACCCGTCCTTCCTGCATGAACCGGGGAAGCCTTGACCTCATGCGTGAACTGAAACAGCGCGTCAGGGCAGGGAGCGACCTCAACCTTCGCGTGCAAAAGTCAGGGTGCCTGGATTTCTGCGAGCAGGGACCAACGTGCGTGGTGTATCCAGAGGGAGTCTGGTACAGCCTGAAGGACGAGGCAGCCCTGGAAGCTGTCTTCCAACACCTTGTCTCGGGAACAATCGACGAACAAGCAACCCTCAAACTGGAATGATCAAAGTTTCACAGGACGGGTCGCACCGCAGGCTTGACACTTCAGCAGCGTGGTTCGATCTTCCTTGACAAAGTGGGTATCAGGAGCACCACATTGGCTGCACTTGATGTAGGTGTTGACGTAGTTGGCGATGGTTCCCTTGATTCGCTTGGGCGGAATTCGTCCCTTGAATCGGGCACGGGGGCCATCACGAGAACCGGAGGTTCCCAACTCGTTCAGAATGTACTGGTAGACATGGTTGTCATCCCTGTCCATCATGGACACCACTTCGTTGAAATTGCGGAAGATGGTGTTTGAACCTTCGATCATGATTTGTGGAGCAGGGAGCCGCCAACGGGATCTCGAGGAAATCTCCTCTGGAATGTTCTCTCGGGCTCGGTCGAGAAGGCTCTCGTAATCGAAGTCTCCCATGGTTTGCCGCCGTCGCTCCCTCCCTTCAAGACTTTCGCCCCGTGAACCGAGCCCATGAAAGCATTCATGAGCGTTCAACGGCAGGGCATCGTTGAGGACCATGGTCTTGAGCATTGAAGAACTGAAAGCGCTGGCTTCCAACCTCATGAAGGAGGGGTTGAACACCCAACAAATCGCTGACGAACTCTCCCTTTCGCAGGACACCATCACTTGGTTGTTGTCTGGCACGGGTGATGGTGAGCGCCCGAACGACGTCCGCATTGGATGGCGTACCCTCGGCGTTCGGCCCCAGCGCATCGCTGCCGTGGGCTCCATCATGGCCGATGTAGCCGACGAAGAACTTAGCTTCGAGAACATCGACACCGTGGTTGGTATTTCCATCAACGGCATCGCCTTTGCCTACGAAGTTGCTCGTATCCTTGAGTCCGACGTGACGGTCTTTCGCACCACCGATGAAGGCGAAGGCAGCGGTTCCCTTTCCAACAAGTACGGCCAAGTTGCTGGCAAGCGCGTGGTCATCATCGACGATGTTCTGTCCTCTGGCAAGACCATGTCGAAGACCATCCAATCCATCCGGGCCGCAGGCGGCGAAGTCTCGCTCGCCGTCGTATTGGTCAACAAAACCACGCGAAACGAAATCGACGACGTCCCGCTGCGTGGTTTGATTCGTGCAGTCGCTGTTTGAGGTCTGCTCATGCACTGGAGCGATGTCATGGCCCAACGCCTCGCCGAACGCGGCGAGACCCACATCGTGGCCACCGGCATCACGCCCAGCGGCGAATTTCACATCGGCCATCTTCGTGAAATTCTGACCGGCGACATGATCGCTCGTGCAGCTCGCAGAGCGGGCATGGAGGCGGAATTGGTGTTCGTGGTCGACAACGCCGATCCGCTGCGGAAGGTCTACCCCTTCCTCGACCCCGAGTACGAGACCTTCATCGGCCATCAACTTGGCTCCATTCCTGCCCCCGACGAGAACGGAAAACCCGACTGGAAACGGTTCAATGAAGAAGGCTGGACCTATGGTGACCATTTTCTTACTCCCTTCCTTGAGGCACTGAAACTCATTGGCGTCACGCCCCGCCTCCTCCCCAATCTTGAAGCCTATCAGGCTGGAAAATTTAGCCATGCTGCGCGGGTTGCTTGCGACGACCCCGAGGCTGTCCGCGAGATTATCGAGCGTGTGTCGGGTCGAGAACTTCCAAGGGATTGGTTCCCCTGGCAACCGTTGGATTCCAAAGGCTCGCTGGACGGCGTGAACGTCACCGGCTACGAGTATCCTCACGTGCACTGGACCGACGCCCACGGTGTCGACGGTCGATCAAACATTGAACAGGGCGAAGGAAAACTCCCGTGGCGACTTGACTGGCCGGCCAAATGGGGCTTCAACGCCATCACCTGTGAGCCCTTCGGAAAAGACCACGGGGCAGCTGGAGGCTCGTACGACACCGGGAAGGAAATCGCCCTCCTCTTTGGCCATGAACCTCCCGCACCCTTGACTTACGAGTGGATCAGCCTGCGAGGAAAGGGTGCCATGTCATCGTCCTCCGGCAACACGGTCGGACCCATCGAAGCCCTCCAACTCGTCCCTCCGGAAATTCTCCGATTCTTGATCGCCAACTCAAAGCCAAGCAAGGCCATCGAATTTGATACCGGCATGGGTTTGGTGAACCTCGCAGACGAATACGAGCGTCTGTGCGCTCGAGACTTTGAGGCTGAGTTGGCCGACCCTGACTTGAGCCGAAGAAAGCGTGTTCAAATAGAGGATGCGAAGGTGGCGTTGGAACTCTCCGTGGTGGAAGAGGCAACGGCAAGTGTGGCGACTTCGGTGAGCTTCCGTCATCTCGCTCTCCTGGCCCAAGTCAAGCCGCAAGATGAGGGCGTGTGGGAGAGTTTGCGAGCGACGGGCACCATCGTTGACCCGACCCCGACACTGAAAGATCGTCTTACCAGGATGCGTTCTTGGATCGCTTCCGAGCATTTCCCTGAGGAAATGCGCATCCATCTCTGCTCGGAGCCCGACGCAACGGCGCTCGGAGAACTCACCGAAGACCAGCGCAGTGTTCTCCCCTTCCTCGAGAAGGCCCTGCAATCTGCACCTTGGACCACCGAAGGCATCGCGGAGGCGTTCAAGACCACCGCCACCCTCAGCGAAACCGGTATGCGAGACGTGTACCGTGCAAGTTACGCCTTGTTCATGGGAACAGAACGTGGCCCGAGACTGGCACCCATTCTCTCCAACTGCGATCAGGGCGAGATGATGGAACTGGTTCGTCAAGCAACGGCCCTGTGATGCAAGGCGAACATCAAACTCGCCTCCTTTGTTGCATCATCCAACACACCATTCAAAAGGTGTCACCAATGTATCTGCGCCATGGGCGGCGTGTATTGTCCCACATGTGAAGCGGGCGTGGAAGTCACGGCGAAGTTTTGTCTCTCATGCGGTCATGATTTAACACAACAAGGACCCATCACGGCCACGGGCCACGACCTCAACCAGTTGAAGGACGTGATTCGCCTCCGAGAAGACCTCTCCATGGCAGAGAAATTTGACATGATTGCCAGGGTTGAAGACGGGGCAGACCCCATCAAACTCGGCATAGCCGCCGCTGCCGATGAAGGCGAACTTCCGGAAGGACCCGCAGCAAATACGCCTGCTGCAACCGAGGTTGCTCCCGGCCTCCAAGCGGCAGAGTGGAATCATGCTGCGGCAGACGCCGCTATCGAACTTGCAAGCGAAGGCAGCAAACTTCTGGACCTGAAAAACGCCGGTGCATTTGGGAAACTCGACGACCGGTTCAACGAGGCCATGGATCTTGGCCGCCAGGCTACGCTGGAAGTTCTCAAAGTATCTCAGGGCGTGGTGCTTCCAGCCTCCGATGCGCTCCAATCCGTGCCCATCATGCAGCCGCCCAACAAGAGTTTCTGCCCGAAATGCGGTTCGGACATTCACGCCAACACCATGCTGCAGTGGAAAAAATGGAGCGATGCGTCAACCGAACTCTTGACCATTCAGCTTGAAGCGGCAATGCGCTCATCCTTGATGCACCTCGCAGCCACCTATCGGGATAAGATTCAGGACCTTGAAGACCAACTCTCCGATGCCAAGAAAGCCGCTGCTGACGCCAAAGAAGCAGCAGCAAAGGCGCCACCGGCCAAGGAAGAAGAGAAACCAGCAGAGAAGAAAAAGACCTCCGGAAAGGCCGCTGCGGCCACCAAATCTGCACCTGCGAAGAGCAAGCCAGCTCCTGCCAAGCCGAAATCGGGCGGACTGTTCGGCGCCAAGAAACCAAAGAAGACCTACGAAGGGGAGCCCGGCGGCAAAGCCGAATGGTTCCTTGAAGAAGCCTTGGACACCGTCTACGACCCCCACGGCACGGGCAAACCCATCAAGGCCGCCATGATCCTCGCTCGCTCATCCGATGGAAACGTGAGGGTCAGGGACGTGATTCGAACCTACGCTGTTGAAGGCGAGGACGGCATCTCTGAACTTGCTTGGACCAGCCCGCTCACCAAGTACCTCATCGAGGCGTACGACGCCTGCTGAACCAGACAGACGGCCGCTCTCGGAGCGGAATCCTTCTTGAGCCACCACGGAGTCCATCCACCATGGAGAGCGAGGCATCCGCCCTGGACGGCCTCCGCCACGCCGTTGAGCGAATGGCTGCTTCGATGAAGTCCACCTTCAACGCACGCCTTGATAGCCTCTACACCACCGTTCTGGCATCTCCAGGGACCATCCTCGCCCTGTTTATCATCATCAGTGCCGTGTTTGCTCAGCAGGGTGTAGCGTTTCAGGAACAAATTGACGGTGATGTGGAAATTTTCCTACCCGATGGCGCATCATCCACCGATTTGCTGCTTGAAGTTCGCACAGAATGGTCAACCGATCTAGCGGTCATCTACATCACGACACCCAACGCCAACAACCCCAACGATACGACCAACATCACCGATGAAGCAATTTTGAACGAGATCAGCTGGCTGGAAGGTGACGACCGAAACATCGGCGGTGATTCGACCAGTCGAGGGATGGATTTTGACAAAACCGACCATGGACGCAACGACGGTGTGCTCTGGATCATCTCGCCTGCTCAGGTCATCAAGGAGATCAACTCAGCCGACGGACGATTCAACAATTCCCTTTGTGTCCACGGAGTGAACAACCGCTTACCTGTAGCACTGGACTGCGATCAACTGCCAGAAGGCGGCGAGTACGCCATCCCAGACCAAGACCGAATTGACCAAATCATCGAAGAATCCGACGGTGCCTTCGACGCCCTCATCAAAGATACGAACGACATGGATCCCACCGTTGACAGCGATGGAGATGGGAACTTCACCAACGACATGGATGGGGACGGAATATGGGACACGACCGCCATTGTGGTGGGTATGCATCACGACCCTGGTGTAACCGGCGACTGGGCTGATTTCTCTGCACTGCTGAATCACTTCCAGGACATCATCGACAACCGACCCTCGGAATACAGAAACACCGAAACCATCACGGTAACCGGCTTGACAAAAGTGCTCGAGGACATCTCCGATGCCATTTACGAAGACCTCCTGATGATTTTACCATGGTCCGTCCTCTTCACCGTCCTCGTCATCACGGCGTTGCACCGTTCAGCCAAGGTGGTCCTCATCACGGGAACGCCCATCCTCATGGCGCTTGCCATCACCTTCGGTTCGTCCGTCATCATGGACATCACGCTTACGCCAATGATTGTGGCCACCTTCCCCATCCTCATCGGCCTGGGCGTGGATTATGCCCTTCACATGGTGAACCGCATTGAAGAAGTCAGGCGAAAAGAAATTGACAAGGCCCACGACGAAAACGAGCGACGTCGCAAACGTGGTCAACCAGAACAACCGGTTCCAGAACTCTGGGACCTTGAGTTCTACAAATCGTGCGTCATGGAAATGACACGATCAACTGGCGTAGCGGTCTTCCTTTCCGCGATGACCACCATCGTTGGGTTCTCCGTCCTCATCGCTCCGCTCATCGTCCCCATCGCCCCGATACGATCGGTGGGCGTGACCCTCGTCATCGGCATCTCATCCACGCTGGTGTTGAGCATCATCCTCGTCCCCACGTTGGCTTGGTTACTCAAGTTCAACAAACGCACCAACCCCAGTGTGTGGAAAAACATCGGCCAAGCACCCATCAAGGGCTTCCTCATCGTCATCCTCCTCGCTGGCTCTGTCACCGCCTACGGGGTGGCCAACCTCGATGAATTGAACGAGCCCATCACCGGCTCATCCGAGGCCCCTGACGGCATTGAATCGCTGAATTCCCTTGCCGAGTACTCACGGCAGTTCAGCAGCGGACAAACGTCGTTGTTCATCTACGACGCCTCGCAGCGCCCGAACAACAACAACACCCTGAACGTGCGGGACCTGCCCGTGTTGGATTCCATCGATGCGATGGAGCAAGCCGTGGACCAAGTTGACGAAACCTCAACGACGAGCATCATCACCTTCCTCAAGGCCGTTCCTGCCACCATCACGGTGGCTGATGGCATCACCATCGGCGACGGCTCGCTTTGGGATTTACTTCATGACCCATGCTGGGAAAGCGAGGATCTCCTCGACCCCAACTGTGCTGGCTGGACCTTGGTTCCGCTCAGCGAGCGGGAATCCTTGCGAAAAGACATGGTGAACGTCGCGTTTGATACCTTGTCCAAAGAAGTACGTTCCATGCTGATGAACGAAGGAGGCACCAAGGCCATTGTCTACGTCTCTCAGCCCTACATGAACCTCAACGTGGCCGGGGAGCTGCGCGATGAAATCGATGAGATTCTGGCAGAGGGACCTACGCTGCTCAACACCCGAACGTCCCTGCTCACGGGTGGCCTGCCGGTTTCGCTTGATATCAACGAGGGAATCCACAGCACGCAGTCCACAACCACACTACTGACGCTTCTCGTGCTCACCGTTCTTCTCATGTTTGTGTTCCGTTCACCAAGGTTAGGGATTTACACCATGGTCCCTGTGGCAGTTGTGATTCTGTGGCAGCCGCTCCTGATGCAAAGCGGGGACGTGAACGTCAACATCTTCACGGCGATGATTGGAACCATCGTGTTTGGCATCGGCGTTGATGACTCCATTCACGTGATGCATCGGATTCGAGAGGAAGGTGAATCACCTCACGGCATGGCATCGGCCATTGAGGAGACCGGCCAGACCATTTTCGAAACCACCATCACAACGGTGTCCGGCATTGCGGCAGGTTTCCTCGCAGCCTTCCCTGGTCTGGAGAATTTCTTCATGTTGATGTGCTTGCTCATCATCTTCGCCTTCATCACCAGTACCTTCCTCCTTCCCGCTGTCATCACGGCCGAGCATGTCGCCCGAGCGAAAATCAACCGCCATCCATCATGGATTGACTTTGGCGAGGGCGTCGCACTCGGGGACACGTCCGTGATGAAGCCGATGGACGCTGTCATTCCAGGAACGTACATGACACTGGACGCCGAGGGAGGAGGGAGTAGGGAGTAAGCCCCTTTCTGTTCCCTTTCGGTGACCGCATTCAACTGTGCATCCTACCTGTCCCTCGTCGTGCAGAGTCAACGGGACGGTTTGGACTTGCTCCGGCGGGGTGGCTCGTCTCATCGACCACAAGGCAACCTCGGTCTTTCAACGTCATTGTACACACCTTGCATCGTTCGTTTCTGCAGCCTTGAACCCAACCATTTCTGTTTGCTTCCTTCTGGTAGCCGCCTGCACTGTGGAGAGGGGACTTTCCTCAGAGTCGAACTCTGTCAGCGGTCCTCCTACTCCCTCCGATACAGAGGGGGTTGCCTTGACATTTCAATCCCTCCCATCAGCGAGAGGGGTCACTGGTAGGGGTTCTCACCGGGAGAGCGCGCCGCCTGTGCTGCGCCGTAAGGTCCGCTGGCGGCCGTGTTGTCCGGTATCGCAGGTGCCTGCTTTGACGCGTTGGGCCGGAGGGGTGCTGCAGGGATCTCCTCACGGCGGAGGCCAAACACCAACAACGCCACAAGACCGACCGTCAGAAGGAAAACGACGACCAAGAGCACCGGATTCACGGTCGATATGGTGCCAAATACACCGTCAGACCGAGGTTCATCCACCAGCACCGTGGGCGATTGAGCGTTGGGCCCGTTGACGATGCTCAGTTCGAGCCATTGCGAACCGTCTCGGCCGGGCTTCCAAAGGAACTGGTAGATCATCTGTTCACCGGCTTGGACGTCAACTACACGTGCTTCGAGCCGGGTCCGGGCGCCACTGGATTCCACCTGCTCGAGCACCAGGTTGGCCTCACCGTCGGCAAGGCCGCTGTTGGTGATGAGGGCAGAGACTTCGATGAGATCCCCCTGATGGATATCCGAATTCGGTTTTATTTCAATGTTGGAAATGCTGTAAACAGGGACGCGTTGTTCCAAATTCCAAACTCGAAGCGGGGCGTTGATGTCGTTGTACACAGCGTCGATGGACAAGCCTGCTTCGTCATCGCCCGTTACCCAGATTCGGAGTTCAACAGCCTTGGTGCGGAACGCAGGAATCATCAGGGCATCAACATCCAACGTGCATCGAACAGGGATGGATTCACCGTTGCGTCGCTCTCCAAGAATTTCGAGTGGGAGGCTCCCGTTGTCAAACACATAGGAGTTCAAACCCAATCCTGCTTCATTCAACGACCAGTGCAAACGAAGACTGCTTTCATCCAGTTGAGCATTTTCGTCCAGCCTCAGTTCAAACTGAAGGTCCTTCCAGTCCTCTTCAGCCAGCATCGTGTTGAAACCTGGCCGGTCAACGGCCGCCACACGGGGAGCTTGGTTGTCGACGATGAACCAAACAAAAGCCGCATCATTCCCTCTATAGACAGCGCCGTTGGGAGCATCGCGAAGGTCGCCGTACAACCCATAGGTTCCATCGACCAGCGGTGCGAGCATGGAGCCTTGGAAGGTACCGTTGATGACGTCTGCTTCGAGATTGTTCTCGCCCAGCGTTAATTCCACATCGAGCGGCTGGCTTGGTGAAGTTCCTGTTCTGTACCACACCAAATCACCCATGACGTCGAAGGTCGTCCGGGGTTGCACCCAGTACCCGAGGGAATCGTTGGCTTCGTTGGGCAGCGCAATCCGAATGGAATCGGGGTCAATGGCCAGTTCTCCAGAGAGGCGCCAGCTCAACGGTTCAAGCATGAAACGGTTGGATTGACCCGACTGATCGAGCAGACTAATCTGCGGCACACGAACCACCGAAAGGTCGGGATCGTAGCCCCATTCGACCATGAAGTGAACCACAAATTCGCCGTTTCTGGAGAACAAATCCTCGGCATCCGCCGGTACCAAATCGCACGATTCAACCTCAACATAGGCGTTCATGGACTCGCAAACTCCCGTTGTTTGGTTCCAGTGAATCGCTGCAGGCTGCGCCGTGTTCGCAGCCAACTCCAGAACGATTTCGGAGAGGTCATTGATGCCGTTTTGTTCCCAAACAGGAACACGGAGTTCGTAGGTCTCTTGGGGATGGAGCCAGGGCGAAACTTGGCCGTCATTCCAGCCAAGCGATGTCGCACCGAGCGAAGGTGCACCGTTGGTGTTCAGTTGAACATTGAACATGGGTTGGCTGATACTTCCCCCGTCGGCCATGATGTGACCGGCGCTGTCAGCAATTTCCAACCATCCAAGGAAATAATCGGCCTGTGAGGCTTTTGAGGTGTCGACGGTCGTGGAATATTCACCCATGAGCAAGGTCAAATTTTCTGGTAATGTGAGTGGACGCACCACCACCTCATCGGCATCCATGACGCCGTTTTGATTCCCATCGTTGATCCAAGATTGCCAGAGATGAAGGTTGGCATGCGTTGGCAGATGCGGGCGGTCAGCAACGGTGAAACTGAGCGGCGTTCGAGGTGCGACATCCCGACTGTCAAACGGCTCAACGGAACTGCTCATAAGGGTCGGAGGGACATTATCGAACAGGAAGGTCAGCGTGTCGGGGAGGGAACTCACGACGCTCTGTCCTCGGAGTGGCACGACCTCGACGCCCAAGGTCATGGATGAACGTCCCATTGGAACCGTGTAGGGGAAGAGAGCAACACCGTCCTGAAGCAGGGTCGTGGTGGCGTACTCGTTTCCATCGACAAGGAATCGAACGAGGGTTTGGCCCGAACGAGGCTTCCCTTCGGTGGTGTTTTCGAAGCCCAATTGAACTTCCATGTGAACCACCTCACCCGCTCTAAGGTACGGGAAGGCTGCAGAGGAGCGAATGCCGTTGTTGGAGAGAACCGACCAGGATTTGATCTCAACATCGTTCTCCACACCGTTATCAAGACCAAGACCGAAGACCTTGGACACCGGGAGGAGCGGCCCGGACGACGAGATGAGGCTCACCGACATGGTGGCTGCTGCTTCATCATCCCATCCATCGGGGAATCGGAAATGATGCATGACTTCGAGGAACTGCCCAGAGCCGACGACGGAAATTGAACCCGAGGTCCCTTCGTCAAACCAAATCAACGCCGTTCCCGTTGCCGTGCAAGCGGCCAATGAGGTCGAGGTGATGGGAAGGGAAGCGATGGGGCACTGAAGTTTGGATTGCTGTTGAGCACCAGAAAGGTGGAGTTCCACCAACCATGACGACTGCTTGGCGTGCGTCAGTGCATCCGTGATGCCCAGCGGGGTGAAGTCAAAACTGGCCACCGACTCAACCCAATCCAAACCGGGGACCAGCGTGTCGGTCACGTTGTGGACCGTTAATTCGAGCGCCTTGACGGAAGCTTGTGATTCCATGTCCATGACGCCCAGGGCTACCGACCCGGTTCCGTCGAGGCGAAGCGGGAGGGTGACGGTGCGTTGGCCAAGGGCAGGGATGGCCGAAGAAAGGGCATGGTTCAGCCCCAGTACGAGTGGATGTCCTGCGTTGAGCGACATGCTCACATCTGCATCGTACGGAGCAAACACACCGCCAACCAACAAGTCCTCTGAAGACAACGAGGACCCAATGCGGACTTCGACGGTCGCCATGGGGAGACCTGCAGGGCCGTGCTGACCGGAAGCTTGGGCGAGGGCGTTGTTCAGCGTCGTCAGTTCACTCGCAGTGAGCGAGACGATGGACAAATCGTTGATGTTGTCCAAGTTGCGGCTCAAAATGTCTTGGCCGTTCACCGCCATGGCGAGGAAGGGGCTGGCAAGGGTGCCCGAGGGCGAGGCTACGGCAAACGAGAAGGCATGCACGCCGCGGGTGGGCACGGCCACTTCAAGGGAGGCAGCGTTGGCCGGCTCAATGGCGTAGGTGGTCCACATGTCATCCGTGATCAAGGTGTTTTGAAGCCCGAAGACCCCGTGGCCTGCACCGTCAAGCGACCATTCGTTTGCTCCGTCGAGTCCAACATCGAGTCGGACACCGTCCGGGATGGAGGTTCGAATCAACTCGGCTTGGAAATCGCTCCATGTGAACGTCCCACCGCCCGTGGCATTCACCATACGGAATTGAATCATGTACGCTGGTTGCTGTAATTGTTCTCTGCCCACGGCGTTGATGCTCTGCCAAGACTGACCCGCATCGAGGCTGTACTGCAACATCCCTGCTCCCGTGTGGGTGCTGTTGGTGTCGATGGCCGAGAACCCGCTTCTGACATGGTAGGTATCGGACAACACCGAGGTGGAACTGGTAATCGCCCCGTTGGACCAACTTCCTCCTTGGAGGGTCCAGCCTTCGTCGGTTGGATCGCTGTCAAACGATTTGTGCAGGTGACCGTTGAGTGACCAACTTCGGATCTCGGAGGTCTCACCGTCGGGCGCCTCTTTCATGTGCACCTTGAATCGGAGCAGGGGGTGCGCCTGGGCATCGATCATGCCCAAATCGGCCCACGTGCTGGTCAGCCGCTCAAAACCGGGAACTGGACTGGACGTCGAAGCATCGAGCACTTGCCATTCAAACACGGAGCCGGGGTAGATTCGAGCATCCATGTGCAAAAGCCCGTGGGCAAGGTGTTCACCTCGTCCGAGGAGGGAGGGTCCAAAGACATCTGAGGTCCAATTCCCTTCGCCGTTTCCGGAGCCCCCACTGGGTGTGATCACGATGTCGTCCACCCACGCCGTGTCCGAACCGGAATTCACGCTCCCGTCCTTCACGTACTTCCAGGTGAGGGTTTGTGCAGTGGCTGGAATGGTGAAGGCTTGGTTACCGTTGTTGACGGTCCCGGACCAGCGGTAATTGTAGCCGCTGTAGCGAGAACATCCCGTGTTGTCGATGCAGAACAACAAGTAGTCGAAACTGCCCTCTGAGGACACGCTGTAGCGGAAGGTCCCCGTGGAGGCGGGGAGTTGAGACACGTCCAGCGTCAATCGGGATTCTTGATTGTGGCTGATGGTGCCTGCTTTTGCCAGTTTGGCTCCCCCGAGTCGGGTGTCGGAAACGATGGCCCAGTTTGAACTCCCAGAGCGAGTCCATTCTGGGGCGAAACTCCCGGACTCGAAATCATAGGACCAATCCTGTGGAAGAATCTGAAGTGAGGACTTGTTTACATCCATGCCGTCGTACACAGCGTTTTGGTCAAAGTCCCCGACATCTGTGAGGACGGTGCCCATGGGATTGTTGAGGGTTCCCGCCTCAAGATCGACATCGAGCGATTTGATGGCGTGGCCGTCCGGCACACTGACTTCGACCCGTTGATTGGCGCCGTCAGGCCATGAACCGATGGTGAGGGTTTGCAGTTGACCAAGCGGGGTTGACTCAACCACGGAAGGTGCATCAAGGGTCGGGCTTCCATCGTGGTGGGTCGCTGGGACCAACGAGAGCAGGAAGATGAGAACCAAACCGACGGCCAGTGCCCCAGCGCCACGGCCTGTTCTCATACCTGCCCTACGGCCCCTTCAAGGTCTAAAGGGTTGGGCCCACGAGTCTTCCTCAGTCCGGTGCGAAAGTCAATAGATGGCGGACCAAACCACGGGCCATGGATGTTGAGGCGTTGAAGGCCGAAGCTGGCAAAGCTGCCTGTGATTATGTCACTGAAGGCATGAACGTCGGCCTCGGCACGGGCTCAACCGTCAAGTACACCATTCTCGAACTCGGCCGACGCGTCGCCGAGGAAGGTCTGAGCATCGTTGGCGTGCCGACCTCCATTGCCACGCGTGACTTGGCCTTGGAAGTGGGTATCCCGCTTGCCGAACTCGACGACCTGGACGGGCTTGACGTGGTCATTGACGGCACCGATGAGTTCGACCCGTCGTTTCAACTCATCAAAGGCGGTGGAGCGGCGCTTCTGCGAGAAAAAGTGGTCGCACAATCTTCCAAACGCATGGTGGTGGTGGCGGACGATCGAAAGCAAGTCAGCACGCTCGGGGCATTTCCACTCCCCATCGAGGTGACGCCCTTTTCCTACAACACGACCCGGCGGGCCATCGCCAAGGTGTTGGGATGTGAGGTCGTGATGCGACAATCAGGAGAGGCGTTGCTCACAACCGACAACGGGAATTACATCGCCGACGCCCACACCGGTGCGACCATCGCCAACCCAGTCAAGGTGGAAGCATCCCTGCTGGCGCTGGCCGGTGTGGTCCAAGTTGGCTTGTTCAGCAACATGTGTGACGTCGTTGTGATGGCTTCCGGCGACGGTATCACGGTGCTCACGAAGCAGGATTGAACCTGTTTTCACCACCGGCGTGCATCAAGCGTTAAATAGACGAGGCAGAAGGCGAAGTTGGGCCTGTAGCTTAGTCAGGTAGAGCGACGGACTCTTAATCCGTCGGTCGCGGGTTCGAACCCCGTCAGGCCCGCCACGAATCACCCAACCAGCGTGCCTCCACCAACCTGCACGGGACCGGCCCGAAATTGTGGGAGTCCTCACTGGCCAGCGGGTCGGGATTGTCCCCCACGAGAAACAAATCACCGTTTGCTTCGATCCTCAGCACTCGCTTCACCATACGGACCTCCGGCTTGAGCGGGTGAGAAACAAGGACCACATCCCCGGTGGCGAATGACGCAAGGTCCTGTTGCGTGAACATGAGCACGTCGCCGTCACGGAACGTTGGCCACATGCTGTCCCCTTGGATGCGGACATCCAGGGTGCCGCTCATCGATGACCCTCAGGATGCACGAATCCAAGGGACGTCTCGTCCCTTGGCGGTCCAGAACATCTGGTGAATGGATTCGCAGGCGTCCATCAGTTCTTGAGCATGGTCAGCCGAGACTTCGACTTTACAGGCCGAGCACAGCTTGGCAGCATGCCAGAACGTGTCATGAAGGTCAGGGATGGATTCAAGGTGCTGGGGTTTGAAGAAGTCCGTCCACAAAACGAGGAGTTCGTCCTTGCACTTCTGTGCCTCTTCTTCCTTCACGGCAGCGTAGCGGGCCATCGTGTTCATGTAAGCAGCCATGGCGACGCCGTCGTTGGTATCTGGGCAGGTCATGGCCAGCATTTTCTTGGTCATGGATTGAACGGCCTCGGCGGCGATTCGGGCGCTGGCTGGGTCGTACACACCGCAGGGTGCATCGCAGTGGGCTTCGGCAAGAACAGGGGTCTTCATGAGTTAACCCAAAGGTCCGAACCATAAGAACATGATTCTTGAATCACAGGAGGCTTCATCGCAGGATGGTGGTGCCTGCCTCACCCCGCAGGGCTTCAAGAACGTGGCCAGGCGAGCAAAGGACACCAACCCCACCGTCAATCTTCTCGACAAAGCTGCACAAGGCGTTGACCTTGGGACCCATGGAACCCTTTGGGAACTCTCCCGCCTCGTCCATGCGCTCGGCCTCCTCCAGCGAAAGAGAAGTGAGGGCTTCCGCCTCCGGTGTTCCAAAGGAGCGGTAGATGGCATCGGCTGCCGTGCTGATGATCAGCGCATCAGCGTTCAGTTCGGCGGCGAGAAGTGAAGAGAAATGGTCCTTGTCCACCACCGCTGGAACCCCTTGGTGGTGCTCATCACGCCGAACGACGGGAATGCCGCCGCCACCGCCGCAAAAGACCACGGCTCTCAAATCAACCAGGTGCCGGATGACGTCAATCTCATGGATGCGAAGTGGAAACGGGCTGGCGACCACCCGACGAGGACCGTGAACGGTTTGCGCAATGTCCCAATCAGCTGACATGACCGTTTCTGCATCGAGCACGGGTCCGACGGGCTTTGTGGGCCACTGAAACCCTTCGTCTTCGGGGTCGACCTCAACATGGGTGAGTACAACGGCCGTTCGCTCGGGTCGCCGGCGACGTCGCAGAATGGCGTTCAGGTGCAAGGAAAGTTCGTGTCCAATCATCCCTTGAGTGGCGGCGACCCATGCATCCAAGTCGTGGGTGTGCTGCTCGTCCATGGAGAGAAGGTGGCCAACTTGAGGCCCATTTCCATGGGTGATCACAACGCTCCAATCCATTTCGAGGAGGTCGATTACATCGCTCATCACTTTGGCGAGTACCTGAGAGGCATCGGCACTCCCTCCAGCAGGGGATTGGAGAGCGTTGCCTCCAAGCGCATAAACGGCTGTCTTCTTCACGGGTGTACCTCGTCTTGAACCGTTTTGACACTTTTCACGATACGATGCGCGAGCCCCCCACTTCCGAGGTACGGTGAGGGAGACATTCACATAGGCAGGGTGGGTGGGAATCGATGGTGAGAGCATGGTCAAGACCACGTGGATAGGCGATGTGCAAAAGGGCCAACACGATGGCGAGCAGGTTGAACTGAAGGGTTGGGTCAAGCGAGCCAGAGGCAACAACAACATTCGATTTATTGTCTTGCGAGACTCAACGGGAACCATTCAGTGCGTCGGAAAAAAAGCTAACATCGGCGAGGAAGCCTTTGACGCCTTGAAAGGCGCACTCATCGAGACGAGCGTCGTCTTCACCGGAATGGTCCGTGCTGACGAGCGCGCCGAAGGCGGGCATGAACTCGACATCACCGCTGTTGAAATCGTTGGTCCCGTCAACTCAGAGCGTCCTTTCCCCATTACGGAAGCCGACATGCTGGTGGAAGACGAGGACGGCGAGTTGACCTACGGCGGAACAGAACACACCCTCAACCATCGCCACCTGTACCTCCGAACCACACGCGCGACGACCATGCTCAAACTTCGGAGTTCAGCCTTCGGCGCCATCCATTCCTATTTCCGAGGGCATGATTTCTTGGAGTATCAGGCACCTAACTTCGTGGCTGGTGCCGTTGAGGGCGGCTCAACCTTGTTTGAGGTCCCGTATTTCGGGAAGCAAGCCTACCTGACCCAATCCTGGCAGCTCTACGCAGAGGCAGCCATGCCAGCGCTGGAGCGACTCTACACCATCGCACCTTCCTTCCGTGCGGAAAAGTCTCGTACACGACGGCACTTGACGGAATTTTGGCACGCTGAAATGGAGATGGCCTGGGCTACGAACAACGACATTATGGCGCACGGCGAGGGCGTCGTGCGACACATCGCAAAGGCACTATTGGATGAACGTGAGGAAGAACTCACTTATCTTGAACGGGACCTCGAATTAATCGCCAACTACGCCGACAACCCTTACCCTCGGATGCGCTACGACGAAGCCATCGAGATTCTGCAAGGCAAAGGCGTGAACGTTGAGTGGGGACAAGATTTGGATTATTCCAAGGAAAAGGTGCTGACCCAAGACTTCGATGTACCACATTTCCTGACGCACTACCCCAAAATCGCCAAACCGTTCTATCACCGTGTGGATCCGAGCGACGACAAATACGTTCTCTGTCACGACCTCCTGGCCCCTGAAGGCTACGGCGAGATCATCGGTGGTGGCGAGCGCACATGGTCCGAGGAAGAAATCCTTCAACGCATCGACGAAGAAGGAACCCCACGTGAGCCCTACCAGTTCTACATCGACGTGCGCTCCTACGGCGGCGTGCCGCACGGCGGCTTCGGTTTGGGGGTTGACCGGGTGGTCAGCTGGCTGGCCGGGGCAACCCACATTCGTGAGGTGATCCCCTTCCCCAGAACGTCGAGAAGGGTAACGCCCTGATTACAACAGCGTCTCGCCGCACATCGGGCAAGGCATACCAGGGATGAACACACCAAGCAAGAACCCGCAATGGGGGCAGATGGACATCAAGTCGTCAACGACCATGGAGTTGTTTTCATTGGGCTTCCCCATCAAGGTTTTGGCAGTCCAAATCGTTCACAAATGAGGTCAAGCACCAATCCCAAGTCCTTCTCTTCGATGATGTGGCGTGCATGTGCCCGAGGTCGATCGTCCCAGGGGTTGAACAAGATGGAACAGTCCGATTCCTCAAACATGCCGACGTCGCCCATTGAATCCCCAACGGAGGCCGTGCATGACTTGCTGACACCCAAGCGTCGCTGAAGCATCTTGACGATGGCCCCTTTACCGTTCATTTGAACTTGGTAACGGCCAAAATCGCCAATACCGGGAGGGTTTTTGCCATCGCCAGACTCCATCAACCAACCGTTGGTGAACACGTGGAGTTTCGAATCCATCCCCCCGGATTGCTCGTTCGCCGTGTGCCGGTCAATGCCTCCCCAGCGGCGGCGCCATGGTTGTTCGGAAGGAAAGGTTGCAGCGATGTCCCTCGCAGTCTTTTGCAAACCGCCGCTCACAATAGCGACATGGACGCCGATGTTTAGTAGGTGGTCAATAAGCCCGTGCCAGCCTTTCATCATCGGCATGCCTTCCATCAATCCACGGAGGCGTTCATCGGTGATGTTGCCACCGGGTGCTGATTTGATGAGGGCCAAATCCAGTTTGATCCAGTCCCACTCGTCCAGCAATCCTTGATTGTACAAGGCGAACGATTCGTCGTTTGAGATGCCCAATCCATCGTACACAAATTGCCATGTGGAAAGGTGGTCAACGAGCACGCGGTCCATGTCCAGGCAGACCAAGTGTGACATCTGTTCAGCTCCCCTTTGGCCAATTGTACTGGTTTTGGATGCGGGCGACCTGTTTTCCCATGATGTAGAGAATAAGGGCTACCATCATGGCAAACAGTCCGATCAGGGTCATGGCAATGGTGATGAGCGTCACCCCAATGGAGGTTGAATTCAATTCGGTGAACATGGTGGCAAGGTCACCGGACAATCGATACCCCAAGACAAACAGCACCACGCCAGGAATACCGAACAAGAGGAGGGGGTGCTTGGATTCCAGCATCCAATAGAAGAGTTGAGCAAAACGAGACGCCGTCGCGAGCGATTGCCGTTGAGGGAGTTGAATCGGCGCATCCGTTTTGATGAATCGTGCTCGGACGGTCTCCGATACATCCTCCATTGTGGCTTCGTCGGAGAGCTCTGCAAGGTGGTCCATCCCTTCCTCGCTGGTGATCAGATGACCCATCAGGGTGGTCGCAATGACGTGCGGAGAGTTGTCATCAACCGAGGGAGGTTCCCGGTAGAGATAGTGGATGTCCCAACCTTCTCGAGCCCTGTTCACGCTGAGCGGCAAGGCGGACAATTTCCAAAGGGAAGTGATCGGCAAAAACAAAGTCAATCCGTCGTTGAGGGAAGCTTGGATGGCTGCACGCGTCAGGTTCTGTGGCGTCAAGGCACCCTCATAGTGAACCACTTGGGTGTCAACTTCCTCGGCCAGTTGTGCGGTCTCATCCGTGGACCCCGTATCAAAGAGCACCACGTCTTCCGCCACTTCTCGGCAGCGAACCACCAAGGAAACGATGCGGAGTTCGATGTTCTCACCGATGAGAACAACACGACGGAGCGGGACCTTCACGGACTTGGTCGACCTCTCCAAGGCTATGAAACCTGTTCTCCCAAGGTGCTGGCAAGGGACGATTCACGCATAGGTTGATGTTGGCCACCTGCACGGAGAAATCATGCACCACGGACGACTTCTCGGCGTGGTCATCCCCGCTCGCAACGAAGAGGAACACATCGAGGCCGTGCTGTCCAGCCTCCCTGAGATGGTGGACTTGGCCGTGGTCGTCAACGATGGCTCTGTAGACAACACAGGTGCGCTCGCCAGCCATGCCGATGCGCCGTGTGATGTCGTGGTCTTGGAAGGAGACGGTGACGGTGTGGGCGCCTCCATCGACCGAGGCCACCAGTATCTCCTCAGTTTGTGGGACTCGCCATTCATCAGCGTGGTGATGGCAGGTGACGGACAAATGAATCCCGACGACATGGAGACCTTGGTTCACCCCATTATCACCAACAAAGCAGACCACGTGAAGGGAAACCGGAGGCTGCACCCTGATGGATACAACCGAATGCCGAAGCAGCGGCAACGTGCAACCGCAGTGCTCTCGTGGTTCACAACCCTCGCTGCTGGACAACCCATCGGCGACCCCCAATGCGGGTACACGGCCACGTCGTCAAAGGTGCTCAACGCCTGGGACTGGAAACGGTCATGGGCGGGCTATGGCTATCCGAATTTCTGGCTGATCAACCTCGCAAAGCAGGGCTTTCGTTTGAGAGAGGTGCCCGTTCAATCCATCTATAGAAACGAAGTCAGCGGCATCAAACCCCTCGCATTCTTCACCAGCGTTGGATGGATGATGGCGATCGAACATCACCGCAGAAACCTCGCTTGGCTGAGACCTGGCCGCCTTACACCGCACACCTTGTTTGCTCTGATGGCCTACCTTTTGGGGTGGTCTGCTGCGCTTCCCTTCTTGAGCAATGATTTGGAGGTTGAACTGGTCGCAAGGGGGATTCCTCCCCTCCTTCTTACCGTGTTCTTTTGGTCGTTAGCGCATCTTTTTGACAGGGGGGCGACACGTGTCCACCAGGAGTTGAAACTGCATGAGGCGACATGACCGGCGTCGGAAACCTCGTAAGGCCCATGTCCGTCATATCTTGGTCGCCAATAAGCCGGAAGCCAAGATGATTCTTGAGCAGATCAATGCCGCCAAAAAACCACTTCGAACCTTCAAAAAAATGGCCAAGAAATACTCCAACTGCCCCAGCGGCAGCAAGGGTGGTGACCTCGGGGAGTTTGTTGAGGGGCAGATGGTTCAGACCTTCGAGGATGCCGTATGGGCATCGGAGCTGGAGGCCGTACCTCAAAACTTCATCAAAACCCAATTTGGATTCCATGTCTTATGGGTGCACAGCATCGTGCTACCCGAGTGATGGTGGGCGTACCAAGATTTGAACTTGGGTCCAAGCGTCCCAAACG
>CEUV01043620.1_pt1 | contig 33475 bp, 17 predicted proteins | sample 356401 | NCBI WGS metagenome assembly CEUV01 (sample SAMEA2622710, study PRJEB7988) | marine metagenome | isolation source: saline water (ENVO:00002010), including
CTCTGACTCGGAATTTCGTGGAGGAAACCGCTTCACCGAACCGCGCTCGCGCTCGCCCTCATCCACCGTCGTCGACGCGTCCGCGCTCGATCGTCCGCCGCCGCGCGCCGTTCCCGGATTATGTCCATCCTCGACGTCCCGTCGCGTTTTCGCCTCGCGCGCGCCGTCCGTCGATCCAGATTCGCGTCCATCGCGATCGTTCCCGTCCCCGCGCATCGTTCGCGAGGCCACGCGCGCGCCGAATCGTCGGCCGCGTCGCGCAGTCGCGTCGGGACGCCGGGCGGGCTCGGACTCAACGGACAGTCGGCGAATGGGCGAGGATGATCGAATCGGGCGCGCGGACGGCGCCGCAGACCGAGTCGCGCGCGAGAGGCGACCGCGGTGGGGAGAGAAAAGTACGCGCGACGCCCGAGCGGCGACGAATCCGCTCGACGCGCGTCGACGTCGACGACGAAGGGTCGGCTCGTTCGTTCGATTGGAATTGGCATTCGATTGCGACGGTGTGAGCGCGCGCGACGATGTCGTACTCCGCGAGAGAGCGAGACGCCGGTCACGACGTGGAATCGCAGGAATCCGTCGTTCGGACGTACTGCGAGGGCGGAGGGAATCCCGTGATCGCGCTGTTGCTGTCACCGTTCGTGTTGGTGTTCAACGCGGTGAATGCCTACTTGCGGCCGTGCGTGGGCTCGTACGCGCGTCTGTTGTTGACGAAGAGCTTCTCCACGGTGTGCTGCTGTTTGGTCGGTTGCATACGGTTTAAAGATAAAAAGTGGTGCGGTGACGCGGCGTTGGGTGCGAATTCGGAGCATCGTGGGTGCGATTGGGTGCGCGTGACGGAGCTGCGCGAGGGAACGGAGGACAAGCCGATGGTGTTGTATCAGGGCGACATCGAACCGAGAGATTGCGTGCAAGGACAGCTCGGGGACTGTTGGCTCGTCTCCGCGTTGGCGTGTCTCGCCGAGTATCCGGGTGCGGTGAAGCAAGTGATTTTGAATCGTGAGAAGAGTCTTCGAGGAAAGTATCGGGTGCGATTTTACGACGGCAAGGCCAAGCGCTGGGTTGTCGTCACCGTGGATGACTACATTCCGGTGTACAAGGGCACGAACAAGGCCATCTTCATGCAACCCAACAACAATGAGTTCTGGCCTCTCATAATCGAAAAAGCCATGGCCAAGTTTATGGGGAGTTATTCCGCCTTGGATGGAGGCTTTGGAACGTGGGCGACGCACGCGTTGACGGGCGATCACGTTTTCTTGCTCAAGAAACAATTCGTGGGCATCTGGCGCCGACACAACATGAAGTTCATCGGCAAACCCGGCGATGGCGGAAAAAGAGATCGAATCTACCATCAAGAGGTCGAAGAAGACATCGCCAAAGATAAGTTATTCAACATCTTACTGCAGTACAGCGACATCCGGTCTCTCATGGCGGTGTCCAGAATGGACAAGAACGGCGAGACCAAGGACGCGTCCACCGGTTTGGTGAGCGGTCACTTATTCTCTATCATGACCGTGCGTTGGGCCGGCCGTGCTTGGGGCGTCGGCGGCAAACGCTTCGTCAAGATTCGCAATCCGTGGGCGACGTTTGAGTGGAAAGGCGCGTGGTCCGACGGCAGCAAGGAATGGGACGAGAATCCTAAAATCGCAAAAGAACTCGGTTACGTGAACGATCGCTCCGATGGCATCTTCTGGATGGAATTCAGCGATTTCTGTAACTTTTTCAACCAAATCGCCGTGTGCGATCGCACCACCAAACGTGATTTGACGCTTCAGTACGATCACGATCATAGGTATTGTGGTCCCCTCGTCGGTTGCGTCACCGGTTGCGCGTGCTTCTGGTGCGCGTGCCAAGGTCCGTTGACGCTGTATTGCGGACACAAGTCTTCCGAGGATACGCGACAGGCGAAAGTGTGCGGCTGCGTCGCGGTCGCTAACGATAAATAATAATGATAACGCGACGCAATCGAGCGTTGTATTACAGATGAGCTCGCCACGTGACGTGAGTGAATAATTTTTATGTAATTTAAATGGTCTGAATGCTCATTAAAGAATGCTCGAAATTGAACCGTCACACCACTCACGGAAGAGAGTACGTACCCGGTTTATCGAACGTGTACTCCGCCTGTTGGTTCTTTTGTACAACAAACCCACGGAGGGCATCGATTTCGGGCGCCTTCTTCCCAACCGCCTTAAACTGCCAACCCTTATTGTTCACCTTCAATCCATCCACCGTGACTTGCGCGCCTTCGCACGCCTTGATGATGAGCGTACCTTCAACCTCGACGTTCTTCAGGTTGACGCCGGAGCCTTCGACGATCAACGTGCTCTTCGCCCCCACCTTGACGGTGCCAACCTTCGGCTTGAGTTCGTTGAACGACGTGGCAAAGTTGGGGCCCAATACGACTCTAGCACCCATCGGCAGCTTCATGCCGTTAAACTCAGCATCGGACACGGCATCGGGGATATCCGCACCGGCGAGGCGCAACATATTGGCGCACGATTCGTAAAACTCAAACTCACCGCTTGTCGCGGTGTGCGTCGGTCCGCCAGATTTGAATTTCGCCAATCCATCCGCGGGCGAGTTTTTAACCGGGCTGTAACCGATCCAGTTGGCAAAAACAGTGAAACCAACTCGAGACTTGGCGCTAAGGCTCTTCGGGTAATCTTGCATCATGCACTCCAGGCGCGTCGGAGACTTGAAAGCAGTCTTCGTTGCATCCTTATACTTTGGGTTGACGAATTCTTCAATCGTGCCGCCAGTCTTGTTCAATTGTCTCGCGTACTCCGGAAGGCTCACGATGAGCTGGTTGATGTTACCCGGGAACGGGGAGAACCCTGTCGCGTCGTTGACGTCTCCCTCCGGACTCGTCGTCGCTCGGAGCAACGGATCGAGTTGGTTGTACTCGACGTTGATGGTCATCTTGCGACCATCCTTGTGCGTGAGCAAAGAAATCGCCCCGACCGCCTCCTTCGCCTTTCTCGGAACGCAGAGGGAGTTGAAATCGAGGTTCATCGACTTGGAGACACCGAGCGCGCCCGGGATGACTCGGAAGACGAGAGAGTTGGTGTCTTGGAAAAAGACGACCCACTTCTTGCCTTGGCTCATCCACTTGGACAGCAAGCCGCTCGTGTGTAAGAGAGAGTGCACGTCACCGTGACCGTGCGGCTTGAGGGCGAGCTTGTAAGGATTACCATCCTTCAGCGCCAAGTGTGCGTCGTTATCCATCAAACACGGCACCTTCTCTTGCTTCATGAGCGTGATTTGATCCTTGGACGCGCCAAAGTAGTTGTTACGCTCGAGCAAATCGAGCGTCATCGCGTGCGTGTCCTCCGAAGTCATGATCGCAAGAGGAATCGGCGTCACCTTACGCGCCGGAGCTGAACCACCGAAGCATCCGCACCCACCGGTCGGTCCATCTTCCTCAGCGCGACGATTTTGCAACGCCAAGATGTTCTTGACATAGAGCTCCAGGTAGCACGAATCCGTCGAGCGCTCCACCGGCAACTCCACCTTGATACCAGAGTACCCCAATCGTTCACCGAGACCGCCCGCCACGAGCACGAAACACGTCTGTTCCGCCTCTCTCATGCCGATCTTCTCCAAAACGTCGTGCTGCGCGGATCCGTACTCCACCGTCTTCCCCGTGGGCACGCTCGGCGTCCACCCCTCGAATGGATTCTTCCCATCCTTCGAATCTCTCAGCAACGCGCGCGCGTTCTCGATGTACTTGGCCACTCCGCCCGGATACCCAGCGTTCGCCGCGAGCAATTGCTCGGCGAACGCCGCCTTGGCGTCGACGTCCGCCTCGACGTCGGCGCTCCACTCGTCGAACAGATGTCGTTGGTCGAGGTCGATCAACTTTCGCATCACCGCCGCGGCGTCGCCTGAAATCTTCCCGGCGCTCGCGTGGGCGTCGATCATCTTCTTCGCGTCGTCGTCGCTCATGTCGCTCGAGCGTCCGCGTCGCTCGCGCGCGCGTCGAGTCTCGATGTCGCGTCTATCCGAAACTTCCAATCCGAGATACGGAAATAAAAACCTTTTGTTTTGAGTCATGAACCCTGGTTTTGTACCTCCGGGAAGTCTCAAATACACGAACGCGCACATGGTATTGAAATGATCAAAATATGACACGATCGACTGGATCGAACGTCACATCGCGCGCGCGACTCGCGTCGATCCGCACACGCTCGCGCGCTCGGCGACGCACGAACGCGAACGCGAGCGCGCCCATCGACGCCGGACGTTCGAATTTCTCGTTCCACCCTCTTCGCGTCGACGTCTCGTCGGTGTCGTCACGTGGAATCGCGCGACATCTCGCGACAGGTGGGCGCTGGATTTTTGAAATCGCGATCGAACGCGCGACCGTCTCGCGAGCCGCGAGACGACGACGACGACGATGACGACGGAGCCTGAGACGAAACGCGCGAAGACGTCCGATGACGTCGACGCCATGGAGACGGACGATAAGGAGAACGTCGCGATGGAGGTGGAGACGAAAGGGAAGGGTGGGAATCTGAGCGGAGCCGTCGTGCGGCAAAAAATGAGAGACTATTACAAGCGACATTATCCGGCGGAGATGTTGTTCGAGTGGTTGGCGCACGGAAACGATAAGAAACACGACAAGGTGGATAAGTCGTACCCGAATCGTCGAGAGTTTTGCTTCGTGTTGAATAAGGATGACGGAGGGGAGATTTTCGCGAGGTATCAGTGCTTCGCCGACGCGAAGGAGTTTCACAAGGCGGTGAATGACCAACAACCGGCGCGCATCGAGTTTGGAATGGTGTGTAATCGCAGGCCAAAGGAAAGAATGAGTGTGGATTTGAAGCCGGTGGAGCGGGAATTGGTGTTTGATATCGATATGACGGATTACGACGACGTGCGTACGTGTTGCTCCAAGGCAGACATTTGCGGCAAGTGTTGGCCGCTCATGACGGTGGCATTGAAGATTTTGGACGCGGGCTTGCGGAAAGATTTCGGATTCAAGCACCTGTTGTGGGTGTATTCCGGTCGTCGTGGTGTGCACTGCTGGGTGAGCGACGAGCGCGCAAGAAAATTGACGGATGAGACGCGTTCGGCAGTGGCGGAATACTTCGCCGCGGTGAAGGGCCAGGGACGCTCCCGCTCGGTGGCGAAAATGTCGCCGATGCATCCGTCCCTCAAGCGCGCGTACACCGACGTCTTGGAGAAGTATTGGGTGGAGACGTACCTTCCGAATCAAGAGATTCTCACCGACCAAACGAAGCTCGATCAAGTCCTCGAACTCATCAACGACGAAGGCATTCGTGAGGATCTTCGCGACGAGTTTTCCTCTTCGAGAAACAACGCCAAGTCGGTCGAGCGCTGGCAAGTCATCGTGGACACGGTCAAGAAGGCGCTTCAGAAGCAGAAAGGAAAGAACTGGAAGCTCGAGGGTAACCTCGAACAAATCATTTTCTGGCACATTTACCCGCGCGTCGATATTGAAGTGTCCAAGCACATGAATCACTTGTTGAAGGGTCCTTTCTGCGTGCACCCGAAGACGGGTCGCGTGTGCGTACCGATAGACCCGGCTGTCGCCGAATACTTCGACCCAGAGAGCGTTCCTACGGTTGTCGATCTCGTGGACCGTAACCAAACCTTGGACGATGCCAAGGAAACGTTCAACAAGACGTTCTGGAAGGCGGCGGAAGCCGAAAACATGCAGCGTCTCACGGCGAAAACGCGCGCCGCCAAGGAGGCCAACCAGTCGGGTCTCGATTTCTAGCTCTATCGGGGAATTAATGTGAATACGTGTACGTAGTTGAGAATAAAGATAAAGAATCATTACAGCGTTTGTTTGCCCGTGCACGTCACTTGGTCCACAGCACGCCGTCTTCATCGTCTTCGGGAGTCGGTTCGATGGACATGAGTCGTTCGCTCGATTTCAACACCTCCGCCCACGTCGGCGGTTGGCTCTTGTCAAAGTAGATGTTTTCCATCTCCGTCGTGTCCCAACTCTCGCCCGTGGTGCTGTTGCCGTACCTCCGCACGCTTCCATCGGGGGCCATGACTTCGCCCCACGTGCGACTGAATCGCTCACCATCCTGTCCGACTCTCCACGTCTCGCCGCTCTTGCGTCCGCTCCCAATCTTACTCCTCCGCTCCTCCCACTTATCGCCCCAGCGCATGCCCATCCCGTTCTCCGCCCACTTATCGGTCCACTTGAGCGTCGCTCCCTCGCCGTCGTACTGCTCGCCCCACTTTTCCCACCACGCCTGTCGAACCTCTCTCCCACTCTTCTCCACGCCCCGTTCGACGGCGCCGTTGGCGTAGTATCGCTCCCACCACTTCTCCTGCCACTCCTTACTCCTCGCGTCTCGCGCCCACTTATCCGCGCTCCGCTCGATGTGTTCGACACCCGTGAAATCATCCCTGCAGTACACCTCCCGCCACGTCTCCCACCACGTCTCTCCGTTCTCATTGAACCCACTCTTTTCGAACCCGATCTCTTTATACCCGCTCAAATCGCACTTGGCCCAACGCGTCTCGCTCGAACCGCTTCGTCCATCCGGACAGTCGCGTTTCGTCGTCCACCATTCAGATTGGTATCCACCCTCCCCACGATCGATTCCTCGCTTACGCGTCACCACCTCTTTCCATTCGTTCGCCTCGCGCTTCGTTTCCTCTTCGCTCGTCGTCGGCGTCGTCGCCCCTTCGTCGTCGTCGGGCGACGCGTCTTCGCCTCGGCTGTCGTCGTCTTCATCTTCGTCGAAGAATGCATCCTCCTCCTTGGCGATGCCCGTGTCGCGCTGCGGCGGTTTCGCGCGCGCGCGCGCGTCTCTCTCGATCCCGCATCCGTCTCGCGCGCGCGCGCGGCGCGCGACGACGATGCGCGCGGACGTCGAGGACGATCCGAATTCAATCCGTCGTCGAACGATTCGTCGACTCGCGCGCGTCGCGGACGCCGCCGCGCTCGCGCTCGCGCTCGCGCTCGTGGGCATCGTCGTCGAGCGGACCACGGCGCGCGAGAGGACCGCGGCGCGTGAGAGGGCGCGTGTGAGGGTCGGGACGCTTCGGGATTGTGTGAACTGAAAAATCTCAATATCCGCCAGCGAGAGCTACTTTTTCCTCTTGTACTTGGACGCGGATTTGAATTTGCCCTTGGTCGCTTTGAACGGCTTGGCGTTGGCGTTGGTGTTGGCGCCGGTGGATCGGAACTTGCCGCGGAAACCGGCGCCGCGGCCGGAGGATTGGAACCGGGGGTCGTCGTCGTCGTCGGCTGCGGCGGCGGCGCGGCGCTTCGCCTTGGTTTTCGGGTCTCGGGCGTTTCTGGCCATTCGGACGACCTTGCTGGCGACGCCTCCGGTGAGTCTAGCCTCGCGTTCGAGGGACTTGATGGATTTGACGCCCTTGGTGACGCGAATACCGCGAGAAGCGTCGCCGTCGTCGCCCTCGCGTTCCTTGGCGTAGAAACGCTCCATGGCGAGTTTTCTTCGAGCACGTTTGCTGTCCGGCAAACGGTCCGGACCGCTAGCCTGTTGCTTGCGCTTGCCGGCTCGCTTGTGCGAACCTTTATCCATCAAGTCCATCTCCGCCGTCTCCATCGCCTTGAGGGCGTTCTTTTGGACGTTTCTCTTCTCGCGTTCGCTCTGGAACCACGTCTTGGCAGGTCTCGATTTGATCTCCGCCGCGTGCTCGAGCAGGTTCGACGCCTTGTTCGCCTCCATCTCAGCCTTTTGAAGCTGACGCTCGGTTCGCTCTTCGTAATTGATTTGTACGATCTGTTCCTCCATGTTCTCAATCTTCTTGTGCCACTCGGCGACGATGTTACCCGGGACAATTCTCGCCTTGAGGTTGGCTCCGCGTTTCGCGATCGTCTTTACTAATTTACGGTCAGCCTCTTCCATGAAGGTGAGCGCGGTGCCCTTTTTTCCGGCACGAGCGGTGCGTCCGACGCGATGCAGGTAGCTCGCCAAGGTTTTCGGAGCGTCGAAAGAAATCACCGCGTCGACGGATGGAATGTCCAAACCTCTCGCGGCGACGTCGGTGGCGATCAAATGCGTAACCTTTCCGGTTCTGAAGTCATCTAAGGCGGCCAATCGTTGCGTTTGAGTCATATCGCCGTGTAACTCACCCGCCTTGACGTCGCTGAGTCCCATGATGATTTTCAATCGATGCGCCTCTTGCTTGGTTTTCGAAAAGATGATGGTCGACTTGTCGAAGGAGCGACTCACGATTGCCATCAAGAAGGCTTCCTTTTGCGCGCTCTGATTCGGTTTAAGTTTCAAAACCTCTTCGATCAAGTGTTTCGGCGTCGTGCCGAGCACATCCGCCGAAAGTCTCGCCGGATTTTTCATCGACAAACTCGCGAGCGCCTCGACGCCGGCGGTGAGCGTCGCGCTAAACAAGAGCGTCTGGCGCTTCTTCGGACACTGTCGAACAATCTCCTTGATTTCCTCGAGAAATCCCATCTCTAATAGGCGATCCGCCTCGTCTAAAATTAAGCTCGCCAAGTCTTCTAACCCGAACGAGTGTGTGTTTCTGACGTGATCGATGACGCGACCGGGCGTTCCAACGACGATTTCCGGTCGACTTCTCAGCGCCGCCGACTGTACGTTCATCGACAATCCACCAACCACGAGCGTGGAGCGAATGTTGGTGAACTGCGCTAAACTTTCCGTCATCTGATGCACCTGAACCGCCAATTCACGCGTCGGAACTAAAACCAAGACGTGCGTCGCCGCCGGCGGTCTCGGTCCTCGATGCAACATTCGTTCGAGTTGCGGAAGCATAAACGCCGCCGTTTTACCGCTCCCCGTCACCGCTCTCCCGCACACGTCGCGACCCGTCATCGCGATCGGAATGACCGCCGCCTGAATCGGCGTCGGTTTCTTGTATCCGAGCGCTTGACACGCGCGCGTCAGCGGCCTCGAGAGGTGCAACTCGTCGAACGCCTTGGCGTCAAACGTCGTGTTCCCCTTCACCCCACTCACGACCGCTCGCTCCTGAAACTCCGAATCCGACGACGAAGAATTATCATCATCACCATCGTTCGTCGCCCCTCGCGCTTCGCGCGGCACCTCCTCCTCCTCCTCCTCCTCGTCTTCGTCTTCGTCGCTCTCCTCGTCTTCGCCGCTCGAAGACGCCGCCTCCTCGCTCTCGCTCTCGCTCTCCTCGTCCTCGTCCGAGTCCGAGTCCCCACTCACGCTCTCATCGTCTTCCTCGTCGTCCACGTCCTCTCCCGGTAACGGCGCGTCCTCCGAATCGCTCCCGTACTCGTCGTCGCTCTCGTCGTCGCCGTCCCTCCGCCGCCGTCCCCCCTTTCCCTTCCCACCCCTCCCACCACCCCCCGCTCGCGCCCGCGCGATTTTCTCGTCCACGCTCGTCATCTTCTTCGCGCGCAGTTCCTCTCGCATCTCGCGCTTCGCGTCGCCGAAGTCCCACGGCGTCGCGCGCGGCGCGCCCTGTAATTTCCCGGCGGCGCGCGAAAACGACGGGCGGTTCGCGCCGTCATCCTCCTCGTCCGACGCGTCGAACGTGAACGCGGCGTTGAAGACGAAACCATCCTCCTCGTCCGACATCTCGCGCCCTCTTCGCGCGTCGTCGAACGCGCGACCGAACGGGCGTCGGTCAGTGACCGCGCGCGCGGTCTCGGTCGTCCCCGGGACACATCGACGCCACGCTCGCGCCCAAGCATGACGCGCGCGCGCGATGGGGTGATTCCGGTGATGGCGGCGCACGTCGCCTTCGGCGTGTGTTACTTTCTCACCGCCCAGCGCGTGTTGAGCATGCGACTCGTCGCGCCGGAGACGCAGCCGTTGACGGGCATGATTTACCTGAGCGACGCGATGAGCTCGACGGTGACGTGGGCGTGGACGAGGTCGACGTCGACGACGACGACGACGACGACGACGACGACGACGACGAGCGGCGTCAACGCGAGAGAGGGCGGTCGTCGACCGTTCCCGCGCGCGGCGTTGCTCTTGCCGGTGTTTGATTTGTGCGGGCTCACGTGCGCGTTCGAAGCCATGAGACGATTGGGCGGACCGCTGTATCAGACGCTGAGTGGACTGCTGATTCCGTTCTCCGCGCTGTTGAGTCGAGTAATTTTGAAGCGAAGGTTCACGACGGCGCAGTTGAGCGCGATCGGGGTGGTTATTTGTGGATTGGCGGTCAAGGCGAGCGAGGTGGCGGAGACGTCGAAGAGGAACGGCGTTGAGGTTCCCGCGATGGGGTTGTTGATCGCGAACGCGGCGACGGTGTCGTATGGATTTCGAGGACTCGTCATGGAACATCTGAGCGCGTCTAAGTCGTCGCTGAGCGCGAACGCGCAGACGATGTTGATGGGCGCGTGCGGGTTCGGGGCGTTTTGCGCGTACACGCTCGCCACGACGGCGCGAGACGTGGACGGATTGGTGTGGGAATTTTACGACGCGCAACCGCGAGACGTGCGCGATATTCTCAAGGTACACGTGGGTAACATGCTCAGTCGTGCGTTCATGGTGAAGATGATGATGGGCGTCATCACTCGAGCCGGGGCGACGCAACTCGCGCTCTCCAACGCCATTCGAAGCGTCGGCGTCATCGTCTTTTCCCACTTCATCTTTTGTCCCGAGGATTCTCGACAGTGTCTGAGCCGCGAAGGCGCCGTGAGCGCCGCCATGGTCGTCGCGGGCGGTCTCGCGTACGCCATGTGCGCACCCAAACCGAAGACGACGAAGACGTCTTCGACGAAATCAGACGCCGATATCGCGCCCACGGTGACGCGCCGAAGTCCGACGTTTCACGACGTCGACGACGCGTCCGCGTCCACCACCACCACCACCACCACCACCACCACAGTTCGTCGCCGTCGATCCGCGAGACACGGATGAGTAGTCCTTTGTCACTCTCTACGCGTCCCGCCGCGCCTTCGCGTCTCGTTCCGCGGCGACATCTCGGAAAAAGCGACGCGAATCGACGAATTTCGTGAATCTCGCACATCTCGTCACACCGCGTCGCGCGACCCCTCGCGTCGGGATTTCCCCGTCGAGTCCGATGCGTCGATATTTTCTTCGTCGCGCGCGCGCGCGCGTCGTCGCGTCGCTCGTCGCGCGCGTCGCGATGACGGCGATGACGCTCGCGCGCGCCGATCACGATCATCAGCGTGATGATCGTCGAACCTCGACTGAAGGATGGCAGACGGGCACCGCGACGTGGTACGGCGGGAGCGGTGGACCCGGACCCGACGGCATGTCTATCTACACCGGAAGTTGTGCGTTCTTCGCGTCGGTGTCTTCGCATCCGTCTCGAACGCGCGAGACGCGGCGCGCGCGGCGCGGCGCGGCGCGGCGCGGCGCGGCGCCTCAGAAACAATCAATCGTACTGACGAAGGACGACGCAGGCGGATACGGGAGTAATCTCCCCTCGCATTACGTCGCGGCGATCAACACGGACGGGGGCTACGATTACGGATTGACGACGCAGTGCGGCGAGTGTTGGGAGATTTTATGCGTCGACGGTCGACAGCGCGGATTATCGGATTCCATTCTCGGACCCTGGGCCGGGTGCGTCGACCCGGCGAAAAAATCCGTCACCGTCATGATCACCGACTCGTGTCCGTGCGATCATCCGGGAAATCCCGAGTCGAACAAGCGATGGTGCTGCGGCGGCGAGGGCGGGAATCGACACTGGGATTTATCGTACGCCGCGTTCGACGCCATTGCGATTCGACATCGAGGCGTCGTCGACGTTCGGTACCGTCGTACGAGTTGCGATTCGATGGGCGAGGAGCGATATTACGAATGAGCGACCGACCACCGCCGCTCCTTTTTCTTTCACTCGTTCGATCACGATCAGAACGACGACGACGACGACGACGACGACGCGAAATGAAATGAAATGAAAAGAATCAAATCAACCGCACTCGCACGCGCGCGCGCGAGTCATGTCCACCGCGCGCGCGCTCACCGCGCTCGCTCGAGACGCGTGCGCGCGTGCGCGCCTCGTCTTCGCGCGCGGAACCGCCACGGATGCGTCGTCGTCGTCATCGTCACGAACGGTCGGTCATCGATTCGCCGTCGTCGGGAGCGGTCCCGCGGGCATGTACGCCGCGCTCGCGCTCGCGAAAACCTTCGCGGGATCGACGATCGATGTCTTCGATCGCTCGCCCGCGCCGTTCGGTCTCGTGCGATACGGCGTCGCGCCGGACCACGCGGAGACGAAATTGGTGACGAAGAAGTTTCACGAGACGTTGACGACGCGCGAAGACGTCGCGTATTACGGCAACGTGGGACTCGGACGAGACGTGAGCGTGGGTGAATTGATGGATGGGTACCACGGGGTGGTGTTGGCGTGCGGGGCGAGCGGTGATCGACGATTGGAGGTGCCGGGAGAGGAGACGCGAAGGGGCGTGTTGAGCGCGAGAGAATTCGTCGCGTGGTTCAACGGAGATCCCGCGCACGGACCGGAGAGCGAGACGCACGCGCGCGTGCGCGAAGCGTTGGAAAAGGGCGGTGCGAATGCACACGTGGCGGTGATCGGGGTGGGGAACGTGGCGATCGATTGCGCGAGGGTGTTGTTGAAGGACGCGGACGCGCTGGCCGAGACGGATATCTGCGCGCACGCGTTGGAGACGTTACGGGCGCATCCAGTGTCGTCCGTGTCGTTGATCGGTCGACGAGGCGTCGCGCAGGCATCTTTCACGCCGAAAGAGCTTCGTGAGCTGTTGAATTTACCCGACGTGCGCGTGGAGATGTCGGAAGAGACGCTCGCGCTGGCGCCCGAGGATGAGGAGGAATTGACGCGCAGTCGACCGAGACGACGCGCGTACGAGGCGTTTACGAAACGTAAAGACGCCGGGGAGTGTCTTCGCGAAGATGGGCGGTGCAAAAAGACTTTACACGTGCGTTTTCTCGCGAGTCCACTCGAATTCGGCGGCGACAAGGACGGCGCGTTGCGTTGGATGAAACTCGGAAGAAACGAACTCGTCGGACCCGCCGGCGCGCGGAAATCCATCCCGTCGGGCGAGACGGAGACTATACCCACCACCCTGGCGCTTCGTTCGGTGGGATACCGCGCCGAACCCATCGCATCGACCGTCGACGGCGACGAATCGTCGAGCGGCGTAACGCTTCCGTTCGACGAACGCGCGCGCGTCGTACCCAACGCGTACGGCGCCGTCGTCGCCGACGCGCTCTCTCTCCGTCAAATTCCTCGACTCTACGTCACCGGTTGGCTCAAGCGCGGTCCCACGGGCATCATAGGCACCAATCTCACGTGTGCTGAGGAAACAGTCGCGAAAATGGCGGCAGATTTCGCCGTCAATCCACCGGAAGAACCCCTCTCGCGAGGCGTCGCCTCAATTCTCGCGCGCCGAGGCGTTCGCGTCGTCGACGCCGACGATTGGAATCGTCTCGACGACCTCGAGCGCGCGCGCGGCGAGGCGGTCGGGAAACCTCGAGAGAAATTCACGCGCGTTCGAGACATGCTCGACGCGCTCGCGTAGGTATGAATAGTCAGCATGTATTGCGTATTGTTAGTCTCGTCCCGAGGCGCTGGGCACCCAACCTCACATCGCGCGTCGTCATGCGCGCTGACGCGCTCGTCGCGTCGTCGCGCGCGGCCGGGCGTCCACTCGCGTCGTCCGCGCGTCGCGCTCGACGCCCGCGCGCGTCGTCTCGCGTCGTCGCGCGCTCGGCGAAGGATTTAGCGCCGCCGCCGTCCCGAGCCAAGAACGCGCGCGTGGCCGTCGATGCGTCGCGGCACGGCGCGCGCGTAGAGACGGTACGCGTCGTGGACGCGTCAACCATCGTTGTCTTCGGCGCCACGGTGGCGGTGACGTCGGTGGCGGTGACGACGGCGGCGATCGCGTCGACGCGCGTCTCGCCGCTGTTGGCGTCTCTGCGAACGCTGAGCGAGAGCGCGGCGGCGGCGACGCGAGCGGCGGAGAGAGCGTCGTTGGAGGTGGAAGAGTTGGCGAAGATGACGTCGGCGACGCTGCCGGTGACGCTGGAGGCGATGGAGGAGAGCGCGAGGGAGGTGGAGACGTTGGCGGCGGAGACGCGGGACTCGTTGAAGACGCTCGACGCGAGCGAGTACGTAGAGAATTTAGTCGCGGAATTTACGGAAAAGATGAAAGATCCGACCAAGGACATCAGGGATTTGAGCGACGACGCGGGGGAGTACGTGAAGAGGTTATCGCTCGAGGTTGGGCATTTGTTGCAGAGCGTCGGATTGTATTTGGACGACGGCACGTTTGACGAGGACGTGAAGAATTTATCGGCGGATGAGGCGGCGAGGCGACGTCGTTCGATCACCGACGCCATCACGGCGGCCAAGGAGACGACGGAGAGCGCGGCGTCGCAGCTCCAAGGCGTGGAGACCAGGGGGAGAGATTTGGCGGAAATTGTGGGGAAGATTGCGTTGGCGTCCAAGGATGTCTCCACGGCCATGACTCGAGTCATCGAACCAACCTCGGGTGGGAGATTAGGTCGCCCCACGGATGAAAACCAATGATTGTTATAACATATTACTACAACGGCTCACGTGAACGCGACCCAGCACGTCTCGTCCGGCGTTATAACATTATTCTACGCGGCTTGGGCGGACTCCAAAACATCTTGTCCGGTGTGTGCACGGGTGTGTGAAACAGCTCGACATCCGGATCGTCGACGACGACGATGTCGCGTTTTCCGCTTCCGTTCGGCGACAAGTGTGACCCGTATTGAATCAGACGCGTGAACTCCTCACCGAACGTGTCCCAGTACCAATCGAGGAATAAATCATGCGTCACACGTTTTCTGACCACCGCGCGCCGCATGTCCGCCTTCATCTCCAGTAAACGTATCCACCGCGAGAAGAAGTGATTGAGCGTCGCGAATCGCACGCGCGCGCGCTGCTTCGCGTGAACGAGCGCCGATCGCCGCCATCGCGTTTGCCACGTTCCGAAGGCTCGGCGCATTCTATTTCTACTCTGCGTTCGGTACGTCGCCAACGCGCTCACCGCCAACGTCCGCGCGCGCTCGCGCGCGTGAGACTTCCACCCGTTCCACGCGCAAAGCAACGCGCGGTGACGCAACTTGCTCACGACTGCGGCCACGCTCTCACGCTGCGCGCGCAACGTGCGCGTGCGATGACGCCACGCGTTGAAGACTTTGAAGACCTCCGCGTGACGCACCCGCAACGCCGCCCGCGTCGCCACGCCGCGTTGAAACGACGATTGCGACGCCCGCGCGCGCCACGCGTCGAACGCCATGCGGAAGGTTTTGCGACTGTGATCCCGCATCACGATCAATTGTCTGCGCACGACGGCGTGTGCTTTGAAACGATGCGTCCGCGCTAAACGCGCCGTAACTTTCCAAGCCGCGAAATACAATCGCGTCAACGTCTTGCTTCGATCCTTGTTCCGCGACGACACCACGGCGGCGTGCGTTCTTCTCAGGTGAATAGAATCGCGAGTTTCCTCGCGCCATTTCAAAAACGCCGCGGCGACGGTGCGATTATTCCAACGTGAAAACGTGCGCACCAATCGCTGCGCGAAACTTCTCGTCGCGAGCGTGCATCTCTTCCATGCCGTAAACGCCTCGACGAGCGCGCGATGACGCGCCTCGGCGTTTCCGCGACGCACGGCGCGGCGATGCACGCGCGCTATCTCCTTATTCTGTTTCGTGTGCATGCACCACGCCAATAAAACCTTTTGCTTGGTCTCTCTCGATTTATCCGCGAGACCGCGACGGTGCGCTCTCGCCGCGATGCGATGCACCTTTTTCGTCTGCGCGGCGCGCTCGACCCAACGATCAAACGCCCGTCGTTTGCGATAACCGTCGGATCGACGACGAATCATCGTTCCCTTTCGCGACATCACCTTCGCGCGATGGACGTATCGTCTCCACGAGTCAAACGTCGCGCCGAGACGACGCGCGTCCGCGCGAAGTATAAACCGCACGACGGCGACGCGCGCGCGCCGAGACTTTTCCGTCGCCGTCTTCCATCGTCTGAAGAGTTCATCTCTCATCGCGCGCGTCGATTGTCGACGTCTCCCATCGAGCGCCTTGATCACCGTGATCGAACGCACATCACGAACTCGCTCGCGCATCGTCCTTTTCATCGTCTTTTTCATCGTCTCCATCGTCTGCAGATTGATGGATTCAAACTCTGAGAGCGCCGCTCGCGCGGAGTCGACGCACTTCGTCTCCACCGTCTTCAACTCTTCGCGCAACGCCAAGACATCTCGCTCCACGCCCTGTCGCACCGATACCTCCTCCTTGAACAAACGCGTCCATTTCTCCACCACCGTCGTCGACACGAGTCCCGGCGCGGATTCCGCCGGTTTGACGCGCGGTTTCGTTTTCGTTTTCGTTTTCGGTCGCGCGCCCGTCTTCGCCTCCGCCGTCTTCTCCATCTTCGCCTCCATCGCGACCGGACTCGGCGGCGCCGCGAGCGGTGCGCTCTTCACGACACGCTCGGGCGATACCACCACCGGCGGCGCGTCGTTCGCCGAGCCGTACTCGACGTACGCGATGTCGTCGTCGTACAGACTCGCGTCTTCGCGCGCGTACCTCGGCACGCGCCACTCGGGCACGCGCGCCACCGCCACGTCCAGCTCCACGCGCTCGAATCGTCTGTTCCGAAACCGCATCGCGCGCCCACCGCACGGCACCGGCGCGTGATCGATCGCCACGAGCTCCCACTGTTCACACACGCCGAAATTAAAGCTATAGAAACACGGCGCGCGTCTCGCGCTTCGGCGCGCTTGCAATAATTTTCCACCCGCCGCGTGCGAACGAAACCCGTAATACTTTCCGAATCGCAACACCACCAGGTGCGTCGACGCGTCTGCCTCCGTCAACGCATCCTCCGACTCTTCATCCTCCGACTCTTCATCCTCCGCATCGCGCGTCGACGAAAAGACGAACGCCGTCTCCGCGCGCGCCGCCGTCGTCTCCGCGGGCGCGCGATTCGCACGAATCGCCCGTCCGCGCCCATCTCGCGCGCCGCGCGCGCGCCCGTTCTCCAGATCTCTCACGAAGATAACGCTCCCAGCGTCGGGACCACCATCGTTCGTCTCCGGCGCCTCTCGCACGCGCGCGACGGCTGAATGGACGCGATGCCAAAATGTGTCCCCGAACGGGGACGACGGCGTCGCGCGCGCGAATGCGTCGTCATCGCGCGCCACCATCGTCAATCCGTCGCGCATCGTCATCGCGCGCGAGTTGGGCGGTGCGTCGACGCGCGATGACGCGATGACGATGCGCGAGAGGGGCGAACTGAGGAATGACCGTTGGTTTTCAGTCGGCGTCGGCGGGAACGCGCGGGCGAGAGACGGGAAAGAGTTTGATCGGTTGAGGGATTGCGTCGTCGTCTTCTCGCGCTCGTGGGAATGTATTCTAGGCTAGGGTGCGTCGGTGCGTCGGCGTCGAGTCGCTCGCGCGCGAGGGGTCGGGGAGAGAAAGGCTGGAAACGCGGCGGCGGCGGTCGCCGTCGACGCGTCCCGAGACGGCGGACGCGTCGGACGTCGGGCGCCGAAGAGGAGACTTCCGGTGGTGGCGGAGAGAGGGGCGACGGCGTCTTCGGTAGACGCGTCGTGGGTCTTTGTCGTTGAGACGCCGAAGGGAGAGGCGTACGCCGTCGGTTCCGGAACCTCGTACGAGGACGTCTTCGCCGCGGAGGGCGTCGCGACGGACCGCGCGGCGACGGGCGACGACGACGTCTCGCCCGCGTCGCGCGGTCCGTCGGATTTCGTCGCTCTGAAGGGTCGCACAAAGGTCAAGTTGATCCCAGGACTGTTGAGAATGGACGTCGACGCGAACGCGGCGGTGGTTTGGTCCAGGGAGGAATCTCGGCCGGACGAGCGCGCGAGTCCGATCGGAGGTCGAACGAAGGGCGCGTCCGCGGCGTCATCGCCCGTGGTTTTCAACACGGCGCGGAACACGCGCTCGTCTTCGCCCACCATCGCGCTCGCCGTCGTTGACATGTCTTCCGACGTCGCGTCCTCGACGATGAGCGCTCGAGGGAGCACGCCGTTCGTTTTCCTGGAGACGTCGCCGTCCATCGCGAACGCTTTTTGCGACGCGGGCAAACGCGCCGAGCTTTCGCGTAATCGTTCGATGATCTTGGCCGCGTGGTCGTCGGCGAGTCTCCCCTCGGTCTTCGCTCTCGTGAACAGTGCCTTGGCCTCCAGCGCGCGACCTCTGTCGAGGAGATACGCGATTCCAGACTCCACGGGCACGTCGTCCCTGGTATTCCACAAAAGCTCGAGGAGCGCGTCCTCCATGTCGCCGTAAAAAGGTAACGACAAGATTTTTTCCAGGCACAACTTTTCAACGCCGTGATCCAACAAAAGACGCACCAGGTGCGCGCCAGCCTTCGAACGGTGAAGTTCGGGAAAGGACTCGTACGCGTCTCGAACGACGAGGAAAGCCTCGGCGACGAGGCCGCACGCGAGTCGAATGGAAACGTCGAGACCGATCGTCTCCGTGTCGGGCGTCGAGGACGCACCGGTCGGCGCTCGCGCTCGTGCGACGACCAACGCCGTCGCCGCTCGATCTCTCGCCGCTAAACTGGCGATGAACTTGACCGGTAGTAACGGATGCGCGACTTTCGGTAACAACGCGCACGCCTCGTCGAGCGACGCTTCGTTTTCGGCGTCGTCGAGAAGAACCGCGGCGCGCGTCTCTTGGAAAAGACGCGGATGAATGTGAGCCTGTCGCGCGTACTCCAAGGGTGAACCATCGTGCGGTAGACCAGAATCCAGCAAAAAGTACAAGAAGAGACACCTCTTCGCGACGAGCGCCGTCGGCGACGCGCTTCCGTCGACGAAAATACTCCGAGCGGCTTCGGTCAGCGTCCTGAAAGGATACGCCGGTCGGTGCTCGCCGACTCCGTCCAGGAGATCATCCAGAAAAGTACTCATCGAAGCACCACTACATCGCGCGTCGGCCTCCACGACGGCCGATCGTCGTCTCTGCACGGCGCCCGCCCACGCCGCCGGACCGCCGTACCTCGCGCCTGCCGCGTCGCTCGTCTCCCCGCGCGCCGCCCACAGCAACGCCTCCGCTTGCAATTGCCGACACACCACCTCGTCCCGAACCGATTGCAATCTCTTAAACTGCGGCGCCACATCACTCGCCGTCCTTCCACTCGCGTCCGCCCCCAACGCCTCCGTCGCCCGTCGCAGCGCGTCCAGCGTCCGCGTCGCCTCCTCCGCCGCCGCCCGCCGCGCCTCCGCCGGTCGTCCACTCGCCCCATCCAATCGAAACGCCGCTCGCGTCAGCGACTTCTTCGCCCACTCCAGCACGCACTCTCCGTCTCTCAGGTACGCCTCCACCGCGTTATCGGAGACGACGCGCGCGTCCCCGCACACCTCGTCGACGTAGTGCGTCGCCGTCGACGGCGCGCCCGCGCTCGCGCACGCGTCGAAAATCTCGTGTAATCGCTCCACGTCCTCGCCGCTCGCCGGCGCGGTGCGATCCGTCGTGGGGTCCGTGTGTAAACCTTGCGCGCCGGCCGCGACGAGCGAGGCGTGCACGCGTCGTAACGTCCCGATCGACGTGAGCGCGCTCGGGGGAAGGATGGCGAGCTCATCGAGCGCGACGGCGAGTGCGTGCGGATCCATGGGGTGTCAGGTCGCGTCGTCGACGCGAATGCGTTCGCGGTGTGTCTTCGCGCGCGCGCGCGCGATGGTCGACGCGCGTCGTCGAGTGGCGAGGCGATGTGATGTGATGTCGCCCAATCACAAATGCAATCGCAATCAAAATCACATCGCAATCGACGCGCGAAGGGCGAGAGGCGGCGCGAGATGGGCGTACTGTTACAATTACAATTGATCGATGACATCCTTGAGAGATTTCCCTCCCACCTTTGTGGTTTCGAGCAAAAATGTCTTCTTTCTCGCCTCGAGGAGTTGTTTCTCGAGCGCGCGCGATTGCTCGGTGTCGGGCGCTCGATGTTTCTCGCGTTCGAGCCGCGCGCGGTGCGTGTGCTTGAGCTGTTGCCCGAGCGTGTGGTGGGTGTTTCCTTCGACGGCGTTCTCGTCCTCGTCCTCGGGTTCGGGTTCGAAGCCGTCTGGGGTGTATCTGTGTTCCTCGTGCATGTGTTCCCCGTCGGCGGTGACGCGATGGCCGTGCTCGGCGTTCGCGGACGGGCGCGCGGGGAGAAAGACGTCCGGGTCGGTGGCGTAGCCGAGAAGTTCGAGCGTCTTCGACGCGATGCGGGTCTGCACTTCCACGATTGGTGAATCGGAACGAAAGACGAATTTGTCTCTGTGCACCGTGAATCGTTTGAGATTGCGCTTGACGTGCTCGTGGCTCGCGAGCTCGTTGGAGACGCGCGCCGGTAACTGGAGGAGCGACGTGAGCGCTTGTATCGGCTTTTGCGCCGCTTGATACTTCTCTAAAACCTGTCCGTTCGCATCCTTGCGCCAATGATCCATGTCCGGCTGCACCAAGTCTTCGGCTCGAAGAACGATGGCGTGGTTCTTGAGCGGACCCTTGATCATGGCGCCAATCTCAAAGTTGACGGATGTCCAATACGCCGTCGCGCGCAACACGTCGATGACGTCAGCCTTCTTGATGTCCCTCAACGATTTATGCGCCGACAGATGCCGCCACTCCTCCTCGAACTTGGCGGTGAGTTCTTCCCAACGCGCCCGGCCAAAATATGCCTTTTGCAAATCGCGCTCCTTGTCGTGCAAGTTGCCGATCGGCAACGTTCTCGGGTCGCGCACCAAGTGCACGTACGTCACCGTCGGTCCGTACACATCTCGCCAAAACGGCAACAGATACATGGCGAGCGGATCCTTCCACCCCCAACGCCCAATCTCTTCGTCGTGTTGGATCCCTTTCTTCGTCAATCCGGGATGCAACCACTTCTCTTGCCTGGCGAACATGTCGCACAAATGTTTCGCTACATCCGCCTGCAAATCCATCGGCATATCGTCCGGTTCATACAGCGTCTTCTTCGCCCACGCCATGACGTCCACGATGATATCGTCCAAACCACTCAATCTCTCCGCCTCCGAGTTCCCGCGCGAATCCGTCGGACCGAACGTCACCGCCTTGGACTCTTTTAAAAACTCCTCCAGCGGCTTCCCGACGCCGCCGCCGTCGCCGCCGATGATCACCGGCTTCTCCGGAATCTGCGTGCACTTCATCTCCGGATGGTCTCGGAGCAAGTGCACCATCCATCGACGGTCACCACTCCGCGCCTCGGCCGGTCGCGCCGACGCCCGCTCGCGCGCGGCGGACGTCGAGGGAACGATCGCGCTCAACACGATCGAGAGCATCGCCGCGACGAACGCGCGCGGGGCGACGCACGAGACCTTCCGAGACGCCCCGCGGCGCGCGCGCGGGGCGCGGGGCGACGCATCGCGCGGTTCGGACGCGGCGCGCGACGCGCGTCGCATCGTGCGCGCGCGGGACGACGACGAGTGCGGTGGATGCATGCTGGGCGCGGACAGAACCCGAGTCCCCTCTCTCGACGAGTCACGACTCATCACACCGCACACCATGGCGCGCGTCCACCCTCTCGCGCGCGCCGACGCGCGCGTCGTCCACCCTCTCGCGCGCGAATCCTCTCTCGCGTCCCCCATGACGCGTTCGCGTCGCGCGTTCGCGCGCTCGACGTCTCGGGGAATCCGCGAGGGAGGATTCGCGCGACGCGCGCGCGCGGCGGCGGCGGTGACGGTTCGCGCGGGCGACGACGACGACGACGACGGTGGCGGAGGGATGCGCGCGCACGTCGGACCCGTGGACGTTCGCGTCAAGCGCACGACGCCTCGCGACGCGCGGGCGGTGCGTCGAACGGGAGAGACGACGACGACGACGACGCGCTCGGCGAAGGAGCTCAGACGCGCGAGGACGTACGCGCCGGACGCGTACGAGTATCACGGATTCGTTCGCGTGCGCAAGGAGGGACTCGGTGCGAGGGTGAACGAGGATGCGTCGTCGAGGTTTCCGTTCGGGGATGGATTCGAGTTCGAAACGTGCGAGTGTGAGACGGAGGAGATGGTGGAGGCGACGGCGTCGATGGTGAGCGCCGAGCGCCGCGCGCGTTTGGAAAACGTCTTGGCGAATAGAAGTTTTTCGTTGATGCCGGTGTTGGAGGGAATATACGATATTGGGAATATGTTGGCGGTGTGTCGAACGACGGAGGCGCTCGGGATCGGGTGCGCGTCCATCGTGTCGTCCAAGGGGTTATCGTTTAAGGCGAGCGGGCGAACGTCGGGAGGCGCGCTCAAGTGGCAACACATCGAACAGTTCGAGACGTCCGAGTCGGCGCTTCGCGCGGCGAAAAAGAAGGGATACCGCATTCTCACGACGGAGTTCGAGGGGGCGTATCCTCTATCGCACTACGACTGGACGATTCCCACGGCGGTGGTGTTTGGGAACGAACGCGAGGGCGTCTCCGAAGAGGCCAAGGCGATGAGCGACGGCGGCGTCTTCATTCCCATGTTTGGATTCACCGAGAGTCTCAATATATCCGTCGCGGCGGCGTTGGTGATGTCGCACGCCGTGACCGATCGCATCAATAGACAAGGGTTTCACGGGGATCTCACGGAGGAGGAGAAGCGCGTGTTGAGAGGGGTGTACATGTCGAGACTGATTCCGAATTACGCGAAGCAAGGATATCTCGAAGACTTGGTGGCGCGTCATCGAAAGGGGAAAGGCGACGCGAAGGCCGTGCATCGAAACGGCGAGGACGACGACGTGTGCGAGGAGGAGTTAGATGAACAGCTGTTGTTGGCGGAATTAGCCGCGTCGAACGTCGTCGGAAGACGTCTACCGAAGAAGGATCTCGGGTGGGATAAACATCTGGACGAGTGATGGCGTCGGGCGATTAGATTAGATAAGACTTTTTAGTTGTCGAGTTGGGATATGTTTCGAGAGGTAAAAATTGTATTAAGACGGTCTAAAATGTCAACGTAACGATTCACGTGGAAACGCGCGCTTATTTTCTTCTTCTAGTTCGGCTCGTGCTCGGCTTGGTCGCCGGTTCGGCGGCGACTGGCTTTCTCTTCTTCTTGTTGTCGGGTTGCTCTTCTTTCACCTCGACTTGTCCTTGCCCCGTTTGCCCTGGAACCGGTACGGGCGGTTCCGTAGCCGGAGGTGCAGCTTCTATCACGGGTTCGACTTCCTTCGGCGCCGGGCGGAAAGGCACGTACGGTATGCCTTGCGCCGCGCAGCACTCTGGGCACGCGAATTTGACGTTTTCAGCGTTCTCATCCTCCTCGCCGGGCGCCGGTGGTTGCATCCCGATGCACTCGTAGTGGAACCATCCATCGCATCTATCGCAGCAAATCATCGGTCGCAGCGCGTCGTACGCGCTTCGACACACACAGTACAGCTCACACCGCTCACCCAGCTCCTCGAGCTCCTCCTTGAGATATAAGGGCAACGATCGACCCTCCTGAAGGAGCATCTGCGCCGCCTCGATGGGAATGGATTTATCTTGCACCACGGTAGCGGCGCGCTCGAGCCATATCTGTCCGGCGACTTCCAAGGCGTGCGCGCGATCCGCGAGCGGATCGATGCCCGTGCCCGGACAAAGACCGGCAGCCATGGCGGACTCCTTGAGTTCGTGGAGCTTCAACAGTCTCGGGAAGGGAGGACCCGTCATGAGCCTGATGGCTTGTTCTCTCCACGCCGGACCGCACACTTCGCGCATCAGCGCGAGCGTCTCCTCCACTGGTTCTAACTCCATCGCGAGCGCGCCCTTCATGCCAGCGTACACCTGAACGGCGGGGTCGACGTTTTCGTTCCTCGGCACTCCCATCGCGAGACCCATGTCCGGCAACATTCCGGGAACGCCCATGTCGCCCGTCGGCAAGGCGGGTTGTACCATCTGTTGCGCCAACTGTTGTTGGGCCATCATCGCTTGCGCTTGCTCGTTCGATCTCATCGACTGCTCGGCCGAGGTGTTCGCATCACCGCTCGCGTTCTCTCCGGGAACGACGGGCGGAATGATTCCGGACAGCTGGAGCGTCGCTTGCATGAGCCAGTCGCTCGCGCCGACGTCCGCGAGTTCCTGTTCGTGATCCTTCGTCATCTTCAAGTGTTGATTCTGCATCATCAAGACGTGAAGAATGTGCGGTCTCGAGCGCGCGGGTGCCATGTGAATCTGCGCTTGACACATGGCAAGTTGCATAGCGAGTTGCTGAAGTTGGCTGAGCTGCCTGGTGACCACCTCGGAGATCTCAGGCGAGCACGGAGACACACTGAGGGCGTGCGTGCGCTGCGTCGCTGCAAACGTCACCGCCTGACCCATCAACATCACCTGTTGAAGAGGCGAGAGCGATGCCTGCGGATTCGGATTCTCCGGTGTCGCCGAGAGCACTGCTTCTGTGGCGCGTCGCGAGCGCTCTTCGGATTCTCTCGTCGCGGCTGCTTGGGCAATCTTCGCGGCTTGCTTGATGGCGTTCTCGTGCGACTCCTTGATGCTCTTTCTGTGCAAAACCTTGCGAACTTCTAAGCGCCACGCGTCGTGCGTATTGATGACTTGATTCAGAATCGTCTCTTCCGGAACTTCGCCGGGGAAGCGTTGCGCTTCGCCGAGAAGTTCTCGTAACAGCATCACGTTCGGACGACTTGTTCGGTGAACAGAGCGATACGTTTCCAGCGACAATTGGTTTGCTCTGCCGCTCTTCGCCATGCACGGAGGACAGATGTAGTTGTGCATCGTCTTCGCCATGGTCGGCGTGACGTTGATGCACTTCAAGTGGTACCAGTCGCCGCAATCGTCGCAACCGACCATTTGCACGCCGCCGGCTTGACGACACAGGCAGAATTGACCCTCCTCCGTCTCCGGCGGTTCACCAGTCCCGGTGACGTCCTCTATCGCAGCCTTGACCGATTCCAGAACGATCATCAATTTCTCCGTCAAAGTTTTGTCTGTCTTCAAATCTCCTTGATCGTGGACCCAGAGCAACGAACTGATCTTTTCGGTCCACGCCGTGGCGGCGTTGCACGCGTTGGTCAACGCCTGGCGTTCGGAACACTTGAAGGTCAAGTCTTCGACTTCAGCTAACAAATCGTACAGTTCATCAATTTTCGGTCGAGCTCGACCTTCTGCGACACTATTAAGACATTTTCGGACGGTTTCGACCCACACGGCGTGATCGGCCAACGACGTCTCCAAGTCTTCTACTTTTGACACGTTCGCCGGCAACGCCTTACCTTCGGCGATGAGCGCATCGATTTCATCCGGTGAAGCGCTCGGAGCTAAGCGACCGTCTTCGAGCGGCGGTGGATCGAGCAATAGATCAGCCTTCTTGCGCCATTCATCGACAATCTTGTGTCTTTGAATAATCTCGGCGACGAGATCCTCCTTCAAATCTTGCAGCTCGTCAATTTGAGCTCTGAGTTCATCCAACACGGTGTCGTCTATCAACTTTGCTTTCGGTGCTATCACCTTGGCCACTCTCTCTTCCCACTTTAATGAATTGATACGAATGCGAACCATTTTCATACCGGGTAATTCCAAGCCAAAGTCTTCGTGAGAGACGTCGAGTTCGTTCAAAGTCACCTCGGCGCCGTCCTCGCGCCAACGCTTGACGGCATCTTGAGCGTCGACGTCCCAATCTTCCGCATCTTCGACCCGCTCTTGCAATCCTGCTACTTCCTTAACGTACAATTTCAAGTTTTTGGATTCCTTCAGCAGTTCATGAGCCTCAGAGAGCGGAGGAATCGGGTTCGAGGCGCCTCGGCGCGTGAGCTGTTTGCCCTTCAAACAAGGTTGCGCTCGTTCCAACCAAGACTTTGCCGTGTTCACGGCTTCCGAAAGAAGGTCGAAACCGTCCAATGCGATCGGACACAAGTTACCGTCTCGGATCAGCGTGGACGCATCCTCGAGTGACGGTGGATCCTCACTTCCGACGGCTTCAAGCATGACCGCCGCGCGCTCGTTCCATTTCTTTGCAGCCTCGATGTGCGCCTCGCACTGCGTCAAAAGAGCTTCCTCGTCCGGTGCGACTTCTTTGTCTTCGGAATCTAAGAACTCATTTCCTTGCTTGACGGCTTCTTCGACTTCAGCGAGCGGATGCTGTCTAGTGGCGATCATTTCTTTCAGCTTTTCAGCGAGCTCGCGCACGGTGATGCGATTCTTCAACCATTCGACTTCGTCGACGCGAACGCTGAAATTCTCACCTTCGCGTAAAAGTAGTTTCAAGTCTCCAACGCGCGCTTGTGGATAGTCGCTCGCGCGTGCGCGACCGGCCCACACCTTCACGGCTTCGATTTGATCGCCCAACTCATCCACGGCGTCCAATTTCACCGAGAGACTCATACCCTCCTTCAAGAGAGCGTTGGCGTCTTCAAAAGCAACCTTTGCGGCAAACAGAGATTCTGATTTCGCTCGCCAAAAATTCAATTCTTCTAAAGCTTTGCGTAAAGTTAACAACTCGCTCTGTTGTATAGGCAATCCGGACGATTCCTCGAACAACGCTTCGATTTCGCGCGCGTTGGCCAACTCGTTACGAGGCGGAAGCTGTCGGCGTCCGGGAAGTGCCGTTCGCACCTTTGTCGACCAAGAGCCAGCGCGCGCGATGACATCCTTCAGTTCGTTGTACGAAGGAACTTCAACTCCGAATTTGTTGGCCTCGGTTTGTAACGACGAGCAGGCGCGAGGCGCGGGGTTTGGTTCCTCGGCCAGCGCCGCTTTGATGCGTTCCTCCAACTTTTTACCGGCCGCGAGTAAATCACGAAGCGGTTGCGTCTCAGCCTTCGGCATTGGCACCGGAGGATTATCGAGCAGTTCTTTTAATCGACCGAGAGAAAGTCGTGGCGCACCGACATCATCGTTCGCAGCTTCAGCGTTCGAACCGGAGCCGAGACGTTGCCTGAGCGCCACGAGACTCGTCTGCCACGCAATGGCGTTCATCACGCGCGCGTACGCCTCTCTAGCCGATTTCATGTCTGATCCCCCCCAAACGAATTCTTCGCCGCCGCTCAGGAGAGATTTCAGTTTCTGTAACGGCGGAAGCGGTGGTTTGACGAGTTCGTCACCCACGCGCTTGACCCACGCCTGCGCCTTTTTCAGTTGGCCCTTGTTCGCGGCCACGTAACCAAGACCGGCGTTTTCAGACTTCAAAGCGGCCAATTCTTTCGCGGGAATCAGCTTTTCCGACTTTGTGACTAGCGTCTCTAAATCAGCGAGCGTTCTACGGTAAAACATTGTCTTGCTCGACATGGCACATTTGCACAGCTCTGCGGCGTGCTGCGAGCACGCTTTTCGAGCGTCGTCGCATGAACACGAAACTCCAGATAGATAGAGAATTTGTCGGCAAACAACGCACGAATCTCTCGGCGTGCTCGACGTATCCGCACCCGTCGACCGCGTCTTTCGAACGCCGTTGCTCTCATCTTCTCCAGGCTCAACAAGCTGCGCGCTCTGAGACACCCCAGATGCGAAGAGATCGTTGCGCACTTGGGCTTCCTCCGTGTAGATTCGCGCCATCTCCGGCCACAAATGACGCGCAGTCTGTCCGCTCGGTTCATCCGCTGCTCTGCACACTAATTCCTCGTGACTAAACAGCGACGGTGTCGCGTGCAATCGATTTCTTTGCGCGCTCAGGGAACCGCTCGCCAACCAATCAGTCGGAGCGTAGTTGACGCTCTCGGTGCAATTCAAACCGCAGTTGAACGTGGCGTAATACGCGCCCGGAAAGGTGATCACGTACTCGCCCGGATATTGTTCCAATTTGTTCACGGGCACGCCAGCGCTCATCAAGAAGTTCGGCGATAGCATCGTGAAGACTCGTCCCAAATCGTTGACGTGCGCCTCGTACACATCCGGCATGACGTTTTTGAAACACTCCTCAAACTTGTCCGCCGCGCTCGCGGGCACGCAGTACCACGTCTTCGGCGCTCCCCAGTGGTTGTACGTGATTCTGTAAAGATCGTGTTGCTCTCTTCGCCACGTCGTGGAGCTGAACGTGCTCCCGACTTCCAACACCGGCGTCGTCACGCCCGGCAAATCTTCCCGCAGAGACGCCAACACGGATGGGTGTTCACCGGACGCGCGCGCGACATTGTTCAAATTCCACTTTGATTCCGCCAATTCTTTAATATCATCCGCACTGACGCCCTCAATCTTCACCCGAAGCGTCTCACCGCGTCTCGGGAACCCGCTTCCGTGCTTGGTGGTGTCGATCTCCGTCCCGCACTTCACCTCGCACACGTCGTCCGCCGAGCTCGCGTCCTCCACCATTCTCCAGAAACACTCATCGATCACTTGCATACTGATTCCCACCCGCTTCGCCTCCTCACCAAAAAACGCCGTGTCGAACTCGATGCACGAATCGTTAAACTGCGCCAACGTAAACTCGACGCCGCGGTCTTCGCTCAAGAGCGCCACCTCGCGGTCGACGTCTCGACAGCGCGCGCAAAACCACTCCCCGCTCGGCACTTCCGTCATCTTCGGCGTCAAACAATACATGTGCGACCTGTTCACGATCACCGAGCGCGGCATCACCACCGCGCGTCACCCGTCAGTCTCTCGTCTCTCGCGTCTCTCGTCCTCCGCGCGTGGTCCTCCTCTAAACCCTCACCCGAGCGCGCGCTTCCGTAACCGTCGACCTCGTCCAATCGCCGCCCCTCTCGCGCGCGTCCCCGCCCCCCCTCGCCCCTTCCCCCCGCGCGAACGAACGTAAAATATTTCCCTCGTCATCCATTCGCGTTCGTTTTCGCATCGCGCGCACCCTCGATCGCATCCATCGCACAGGATCATCGCATCCTCGTCCCCGGGCGCGCCGCACACGTCGCAGGTGGCGTCGCCCTCGTGTCCGTCGCCGAGCTGTCGAGCGATGTGATCCAATCCCTGCGCGCGATGCGAAAACGAACGTCGTAAAAATAATGTCAGTCCGCGCTCGCGCGCTCCATCGTCGAGGACTCGCGCGGTCGTTCGTCGAGCGCGGTCGTTCGTCGAGCGCGCGCCCTCGAATCCACGCGCGGTCGGGTGAGCAGATATGGCTCGATGATTGCGTACATTTTCCACCTCGTCGCGCTTCGGAGGCGGTGCGCTCGCGCCGAATTCCAACCCAACGAGTGCGTCGATGATCTGTTTGTCTTCCTCGGTGAGCGCGCGCGCGTTGGCGACGTACTCGCGCGCGCGCGCCGTCTCTTCCTCGACGCGCGTCTCGCGCTCGTACGCCCTCAGCCACGCGGCGTGCGCGCGTCTCGCCGCGTATCCCGCGCGACACCCGCGTCCGTGCGCGCCCATGGACTCCGCGACCTCGCGCCAGGCGATGTTCCCGTCGATCGCGTCGTGTCCACCGCGTCTCTTGACGCTCTCGTACAGCGCGCGAAGGTCGAAACGCCACTCCCCGCATCGGTGCAATCGCCACGCCGCGCCTCTCGGCGCCTGTACGCTCGAATTTCTCGCACAAAATCGTTCAAACGCGTCTCGAAACGGCACCGCGAGTTCCCCACTCGCGTCTCTCGCGCACGCTCCCAGCGCTCGCACCGCCTGCGTCGTCGCCTCGAAGGTCCACGCGCGCAAATCCAACGCAAAGGCGTCGCTCCGCCGCGCCTTCGATTGGGATTCACCCTCGCCTCTCGTCGTCGAGAGTTTCCCCGCGCCCGCGTCGCGTCCACCGATGGACGCGAGCGCATCGATGGTCTTCCCCACGTCGTCGTCGACGCTCACGGACGTCGCCGGACACGCCCCGGGCGCGCGCATCGCGACGACGCGAGCCAATGGCGCGCGCGCGCGGTCGGTCGGTCGCGCGGGCGGGGCGTGGTTGGTTTTTTACCGCGGGCATCCTCAGAGTCGTACACGCGGGGTACGCGTCGCGGAATACGTATCATCGGCGGTGTGCGTGACACGTGGATGTATGTTTCGGGTGCACGGTACGTATACAAGTAGGTTTTGAATCTATATACAGTGCATGGTTGGTTTTTTAGTCACGGACACGCGATGGGATGGGATTTCAATTTCGTCATCGTCAGACGCGCGCGCGCGATCTCGGACGAATCCGACGCGCGTCATGTCTCGCGCGCGCGATCTCGGACGCGCGATCGACGATACCTTCGACGATGGAATCACCAGTCTCACCTTTCGCGCGAGAGACGACGACGACGACGACGACGCGTCCGTGCTCCTCGTCACCTCGTGGGACGGCGCGACGCGCGCGTACGAGTGTCGAGACGCGATCGCGCGACGCGTGATTCGAGTGACGCACGACGTCCCGGTGCTGTGCGGGACTTTTCTCGGGACGTGCGATCGCGCGTGCGTGGGGTTGCTCGATGGGTCGGCGCGCGTCGTGTGTTTACGAAGCGGGACGACGACGACGCTCGGCGCGCACGCCGGCGGACCGGCGGCGACCATCGCGCACGACGAGGGTGGGACGGGATACGTGGTGACGTGTGGATGGGATAAAACGATTCGGGTGTGGGATCCGAGCGCGGGAGCCGGGGATGGACGGGAAGTGTCGACGACGACGACGACGGGGAAATGTTTCGCGAGCGACTGCGCGGATGGACGCTTTGTGTGCGCGACGAGCGACGGGCAGACGTTGGCGTACGATGTGGAGGATTTAGCGAGAGGTGGAAGGCCGACGGTGAGCAGACGGTCGAGCATGCGGTTTCAAACGCGCGCGATCGCGTGGAACGCGACGAGGGATGGATTCGTCGCGGCGAGCGCCGAGGGTCGGTGCGCGGTGGAATTCGCGCGCGCCGACGAAGACGCCGCGCGAAGGTTCGCGTTCAAGTGTCATCGAAAGACGGAGGACGCGTCGAGCGGGGAGACGGTGTATCCGGTGCACGCGCTCGCGTTTCATCCGACGCTCGGCACGTTCGCCACGGGTGGGGGCGATGGGTACGTGAATTTTTGGGACGGCGAGGCGAGAAAACGATTGGCGCAAGTCGGTCGATTTCCCACGTCGGTGTCGGCGCTCGCGTTTTCACCGAACGGCGCGATTTTAGCCATCGCGAGTTCGTACGCGCACGAGGATCGAGAGAACGTCAAACCTCGCGACGTCATCTATCTCAGATCGGTCAGCGAGGACGAGGTTCGTCCGAAAAAGTCCGCCGCGTGAAAAAGCGCGTCGCGCAATCATTCAATCTTTCATTCACTCATTCATTCACTCATTCGTTCCCTCACGCGTCGACGCGCGTCGTCGTCGTCGTCATCGTCGTCGACGACGACGCGCGATGACGACACCGTCGATGCCCATCGCGCGCTCGTTCGCGCGCGCGGTCGCTCGACGCGCGCGGACGTCGAACACACACACATCGTCATCATTCGACACCACCGGGACGTCGGGGACATCGTCGTCCCGTCGCCGCGCCGTCGTCGCGCGCTCTTCGCCGCCGCCCGGATTCGATTACACCGCGCTCGTCGCCGCCGTGCGCGAGATCAACGCCCTGAGCGCGCCGGCGAAGATCGACGCGTGCGTGCAGACGGATGCGCACGCGCTGGCGGTGCGGGGACGCGGCGTCGACGGCGGCGCGCGCGGGTTTCGCGTGTCGTGGCATCCGGTCACCGCGCACGTCGCCACGACCTCGGCGCGGGGGAGCGAGGGAGTGGGTGGTGGGCGAGGAACGTTCGACGCCAAGCGGGATAACCTGAGCTTCGGTGAACGGGCGAATCGAGTGTTGCGAGGAAAGGTGTTGCTCGAGGCGACGATGTGCGGCGAGTGGGAACGCGCGTGTCGATTGCGATTCGGTGAGCGTCCGGGCGCGGAGGTGGAGTATGAATTGTTGTGTGAAGTGATGGGGAGGTACAGTAACGCGTTCCTGTTGGACGTGGCGCGAGGGGAGACGGTGTTGGCGTGTGGGTATCAAGTCGGGGAGAGACAGACGAGCGCGAGACGATTGGGCGTGGGGTACGCGTACGAACCGCCGCCGACAGCGCCGGGAGTGGATCCGACGACGGTGGTGGACGCGGAGGCGTTCGAGGCGTTGATTCGAGAGGTGTGTGCGCGCGTGAGCGCGAGCGAGTCGAACGCGATGCGCTTGGATGGGTGTTTAGTGCGCGCGTTCAGAGGCGTGTCGCCGGCGTTGGCCAAGGCGTTGACGCGAGGCGCGGGCGTCGCCGACGGCGCGAGAGTGGAGGACGTGAGCGCGAGCGATTGGCGCGCGGTGTACGAAGAATTCAAAACGTGGATGATGAGTGTTGATTTTGACGGCGCGCGAGGCGGGAGAGTCGCGCTCGAAGACGCGACGTGGTGCGAAGAGTTTGGGCAGTTGTTGTTGCACCCGTCGACGGCGGGGTCGCCGTTGCCGCCGCCGGCGGATGATTTGGGCGCGGACGGTGGTCCCATCGGCGCGCTCTTCGGCATCGTGTACGGAGAGGTGGAGGAGAAGGACGTGTTTGAGCGCGAACGCTCGCGAATATTACAAGCCGTGCGCGCGAGATTGAAGAAATTGGCGAGCAAAGAGGCTGGGTTTCGTAAACAACTGGACGCGGCGAGCGGGCACGAGGCGGTGCAAGAGCGCGCGGACGCACTGATGGCGTACAGTTACAACTATAAAGCCGGCGCCACCGAGCTCGAGGCGCAGGATTTCACGACGGGCGAACCGGTGATGCTCGAGGTGGATCCGGAGAAGGGTCCCGTGGGCACGGCGGAGGCGCTCTACAAAAGGACGAGAAAACTTCGGCGAACCGCCGACGCCGTGTTACCGCTCGTCGAGAAAAATGCGGCGGAGATTGAGTACTTGCGTCAGGTTGAGTTCTCCATCGCAGAGGCGAACACTTACGCGTCGCGCGATGATTTATTGTTCATCGAAGAGATCGGCGTCGAGCTCGTCGACGGCGGATACCTCAAACCGAGCGGAAAGGGCGCCGAAGCCGAAAATCGCGCGAGGGCGATGGCGAAGAAGAAGGGCACCAAGCCCAAGACCGGAAAAGCGGCGAGAAAGCGAGAGATGATGAGCGCCATTCGCGTGTACACCGCCCCGAGCGGGAAAGAGGTGTACTGCGGTCGAAACAGTCGCGGAAACGAAGCGGTGAGCTTACACTTTGGCCAAGACCAAGACGTGTGGTTTCACGCGCGCGGCGCCCCTGGCGCGCACGTCATCCTCCGTCAACAGCCCGGGGAGACCGCCTCCGACGATGACATTCAATTCGCCGCCAACATCGCCGGATTCCACTCCAAACTTCGCGACGGCGGCAAGGTGAACGTCAGTTACACCTCGCCAAAGTACGTGCAAAAGCCCAAAGGCGCGCGGCTCGGCATGGTCACCATCGACCGCGAATCCGTCATCGTCGCTCGTCCCGACGACGTCGCCACCGTGTGCGTCGACGACGCGTCGACGTGAATCATCGTCCCGCTCGCCGCCGCCGCCGCCGCGTCGGCTCGATGACGTCACCACTTTGACGAATCACGACTCATAAATACCCCCTCATGATCCAAAACGCCGATCCATCATCCATCGTGACGTCACGCGCGCATCCGTCCCGACGCCACTTCCGCGCGCGCCCCGCGACCTCGCGCCCGACGCACGCGCTCAACACGTCTCACATGTCTCTCACCGTTTCCCTCTCCGCCCGCGCCGCCGTTCCGCGCGCCGCGCGCGTCGTCCGAACCCCGCGCGGCGCCGTC